>OHAF01000876.1_pt1 | contig 30866 bp, 26 predicted proteins | sample 1577041 | NCBI WGS metagenome assembly OHAF01 (sample SAMEA3541495, study PRJEB24748) | human gut metagenome | biome: human gut; feature: human-associated habitat; material: faeces | place: China | collected 2012
GCCCACATGCCGTTGTACTCGATGATGACCTGCTTGGGACGGTACTGCTTTTCCAGCTTCTTGAAAAGCTCCGGCGTCATCTGCTCCGGCTCGTCGATGGTGTAGGTGAACACGTTGCCCAGCACCTTGGGGTCGTAGGCCGTCTCGCCCTCCTCGCAGCACAGCAGCAGCGTCCGGTCCTCAGCGGCAAAGCCGTCCTGCAGGATGCCGTTGATGAAGCTGGTCTTGCCGGAATCCAGGAAACCGGCGATGAGATAAACAGGAATATCCATACGGTGTACCTCGCGTAAATTACAGGCCGAACAGCTCAGCCAGCTTGTCCTCCTTCAGCTGGGAGCCGATGACGCACAGACGGCCGGTGTAGTCGGCGGCGCCGAAGCGCACCTGGTGCTCCTCCGGCACGAAGTCGAAGTGCAGCCACTTTCCGTCCTCGCTGTGGACGATGCCCTTGGCGCGGAGGATCGCGCCGTAGTCGCCGCTGTCCAGCGCGGTGAGGATGGTCTCCAGCTCGCTCTCGGTGAATACCTTCACCGTCTCCGCGCCCCAGCTGGTGAACACCTCGTCGGCGTGATGGTGGTGATGGTGGCAGCCGCAGTGGGGATCGTCGCACTCCTCGCCGTCGTGGTGATGATGGTGATGCTCGTGCTCGTCGTGATCCTCGTGGTCATGCTCGTGATGGTGGCAATGCTCGTCCTCGTCATGGTCATGATGGCAGTGGTCATGCTCCTCGTGGTCATGGTGGCAGCAGTGGTCGTGGTCATCGTCCTCGTCGTGGTCGTGATGATGGTGGTGCTCCGCCTCGTCCGCCGCGTGCTCGGCCTGCATGCGCGCCAGCAGCTCATCGGCCAGCGACACCTTCTCGATGGCGCTGAGGATGGTCTTGCCGTCCAGCTCGTCCCAGGGGGTGGTGAGGATGGCGGCGTTGGGATTCTTTTCCCGCAGCAGGGCCACGGCGGCTTCCAGCTTCTCCTGGGTCAGCTTCTGGGTGCGGGAGAGGATGATGGTGCCGGCGGACTCGATCTGGTTGTTGTAGAACTCGCCGAAGTTCTTCATATAGACCTTCACCTTGGTGGCGTCGGCCACGGTGACGAAGCTGTTGAGCTTCATGTCCGGCACGTCCTTGACAGTGTTCTCCACCGCCACGATCACGTCGCTGAGCTTGCCCACGCCGGACGGCTCGATAAGAATGCGGTCGGGGGCGAACTGCTGATGTACATCCTTCAGCGCCTTGTTGAAGTCGCCTACCAGAGAGCAGCAGATACAGCCGGAGGACATCTCGCTGATCTGGACGCCGGACTCCTTCAGGAAGCCGCCGTCGATGCTGATCTCGCCGAACTCGTTTTCGATGAGCACCAGCTTCTCACCCTGAAACGCCTCTGCCAGCAGCTTCTTGATGAGCGTGGTCTTGCCGGCGCCCAGAAAGCCGGATACGATGTCAATTTTTGTCATAGTAAACCCTTCTTTTCTCTGCCGCCCGCGGCGGCACATATTCTTTCTCCCATATCATAGCCCATTTTTTCAAAAATGCAAGTGGGCACAGGGCGAAAAATGTGTTTTCCCTGCGCCCATCTGCATTTTTTGCGGAAACTGCCGCTGTTTTTGCGAAAAATGTTACCAGCTGGTGTTTTCGCCGTCGTTGAGGAAGCCGTCGCTGTCGTGGACATAGCCGTTTTCCAGCATCTGGCGGAAGGTGGCGGTGCGCTCCGCGCCGCGGCGCATACGTCCCTCCGCCTGCGTGCCGGGCAGCGTATCCTCCCCATTTCGCCGGTTTTCTCCGGCGCCGGGCTGGGTGGGCGTGTCGGTGCCGTTCTGCCAGCTGCCGCCGCTGCCGTTATCCTGCGGGGCGTTCTGGCTCTGGTTGGTATCGGGGCGGTTGGGACTGCCGCCGTTGTTCCGGTCATCGTCCTTGCCGCAGGCCGTCAGTGCCAGCACCATGGCCAGCACCAGAAAAATCGCAGAAAGCTGCTTCATGATGAAGAAATTCTCCTTTCCTGGTTGTGCGCGCTGCGCCGCAGTTAGTATCTGCCTGCGGCGGCCATCGTAGCCGTGCAGATCTCTGGCGTATCATGCAATTTCTGGCTTTTGAGGAAACAACGTTGCGTTTTGCGGCGGAATACGTTATAATTATCATTCAAACATATGCCGGTGTGTTCCTGCCCCTGAGACGGCGGGAAATACAAAACGTATTTTACCGCGCAGAATCAACTGTGCGTATACTGGGAGGTCAGACCATGCAAAATCTGGAAAAGCAATATCACATCCACTGTGTGGAGGGCGACGTGGGCCGCTATGTGATCCTGCCCGGCGATCCGGGCCGCTGCGAGAAGATCGCCGCACTGTTCGACGACGCCCGTTTCGTGGCGCAGAACCGGGAGTACACTGTCTATACCGGCACGCTGCTGGGGGAGAAGGTGTCCGTCTGTTCCACTGGCATCGGCGGGCCTTCCGCCTCCATCGCCATGGAGGAGCTGCACAACATCGGCGCGGACACGTTTCTGCGGGTGGGCACCTGCGGCGGCATCGACCTGGACGTGCGCTCCGGCGACGTGGTGGTGGCCACCGGCGCGATCCGCTTTGAACACACCAGCCGGGAGTACGCGCCCATCGAGTATCCGGCGGTGGCCAACTTTGAGGTGACTACTGCGCTGGTGCAGGCTGCCAGAGCGCTGGGCAAGCGGACGCAGGTGGGCGTGGTGCAGTGCAAGGACGCGTTCTACGGCCAGCACAGCCCCTCACGGATGCCGGTGTCCTATGAGCTGCTGAACAAGTGGGAGGCGTGGAAGCGGCTGGGCGTCAAGGCCAGCGAGATGGAGTCCGCCGCACTGTTCGTGGTGGCGGATGCGCTGAAGTGCCGCTGCGGCAGCTGCTTCCACGTGGTGTGGAACCAGGAGCGGGAGGCCGCCGGTCTGGACCAGGAGATGAGCGAGGACACCACCGCCGCCGTGGAGGTGGGCGTGGAGGCCCTGAAGCTGCTGATCCAGGCGGATCGCGCAGGGTAAGCGGCAAAGCATTGCATAATTGCATAAAAACACCGCATCCCATGGGGGTGCGGTGTTTTTATGCACGGTTTATGCGGGAGTTATATGTTTTCCTGCTCTTTGAGCTCCTGGGCCTCCTGCCGGTAATGCAGAGCGGTCTCGTGCAGGGAGGCGATGGCCTCCGGCGTCAGGGGAGACTTCACACGGGCGGGGGAGCCAAGGGCCATCATGCCGTCGGGAATGACAGCGTTCTGCGTTACCAGCGCACCGGCGCCGATCAGACAGTGGCTGCCGATCTTGGCGCCGTTGAGGACGATGGCGCCCATGCCGATCAGCGTCTCATCGCCGACGGTGCAGCCGTGGAGGATGGCTCCGTGGCCTACGGTGACGTTTTTGCCCACGGTTACCGGCAGGCCGGGGTCCACATGGACCACACAGTTATCCTGAATATTGCTGCCCTCGCCGATGGTGATGGAGGCGGTGTCGCCCCGCAGCACCGCGCCGTAAAACACGCTGCTGTCCGCGGCAAGGGAGATGTCACCGCGGAGAGTGGCGTTGGGGGCCACGAAGGCGGTGGGGTGGATGACGGGCTTTTTCATAGGCAGATGCCCCTTTCGCTGAGTTTCGATGCCCGTATTGTACCACATTTTTCCCGTATATCCACCGTCCGGCAAGAAAAATCCCGCAGAATTTTCCAAAAATCGCCCTACCATTTTTCGACAAAGTGTGGTATAATCATACAGAAAAAAGGTGGCCGAGGGGACGAAAGAGAGAGCGTACCGCGGCGCAGAACGGTATGGACAGTGTTTTGTGTAAGGAGAGTGACAAGATGTTTGCAGCAGGTGATCTGGTAGTGTACGGCGGCGAGGGCGTTTGTCGGGTGGAGCGCATCGGACCGTCCGGCCTGGCCTATGACGACGGGACACGGCTTTACTATCACCTGACGCCCCTGTACCGCAGCGGTACGGTGATGACACCGGTGGACACGGGAGTGCTGATGCGCTCGGTTATCACCCGGGAGGAGGCGCTGGCGCTGATCGCGGCCATCCCGTCGCTGCCGCCCTGCAAGCCGGAGCAGCCGGGCATCCGCGCTGCCAAGGATTTCTATCATCAGGTGGTGATGCGCTGCCAGTGCGGCGAGCTGGCCGCCATGATCCACAACGTGTGCCGCAAGCGGGCGTGGGCCCTGCGCCATGGCAAGAAGGTGAGCCAGATGGACGAGCGCTACCTCAAGCGGGCCGAAGATCAGCTATACGGCGAGCTGGCGGCTGTGCTGGGTCTGGAACGGGGCGGCGTGGCAGATCTTATCCGCCAGAGCTGGCCGGGCTGGCCGGAGAAGCTGCCGGAGCCCGCACCGGCGGAGGCGTGAAAACAGGCAAAAAAAGAACGGAAAGCAGAGCTTTCCGTTCTTTTTTGTCAGAAGTGGCGGACAAGGCCGGCGATCAGCAGCGTGGGCAGCAGCCACAGCAGCAGGAACACCACCATGGCCAGCGGCGTCAGCACCGCGAAATTCCCCACAGAGGTGAGGTAGTAGGCCAGCAGCACGCCGCACAGGGCGCCGATGTAGCTGAGCACCGTTGCGGTGCGGACGGCCCGCACCATGCGGCGGCTGCCTACCACTGACTCGGCCAGAGGCAGCAGGCCCTCACGGCAGACGATGACGTTGGGCGTCTCGCCCTGCTGGGCGGCCAGCTGGGCAAGAGCCAGACGGGTGGACACGTCGGGGTAGACCACCTTGGCGTCCACGCCGAACTTCCGCTTGATGAGCCCCGGGGTGACGTTGCTGCTGCGGACGGCCAGCACCGGCGTGATATGGCAGCGGCGCATGGCCCGCAGGGCCCACTCCGCGTTGCGGGAGGGCTGATACTTCACGGCAAACACCGCCGTCAGCACACCGTCCACCGACAGAAAGAGACCGGTCTGGAGCTTCAGGTCGTGGGGGAGGGCCACATGGCGCTTTTTCATAAAGTAAGCGCTGCCCATCAGCACGGTCTCGCCGTGGATGGCGGCTTCCACGCCGCCCTCCTCGCAGTAACGCAGGTCGTCCACGCGCATGTGGAAGCCGCCCTCCGCCGTGAGCTGGCGGTCCAGCAGGGGGGCAAGGCTGCTGCCGGCGGCACGGGCCACCGAGGCGGCATAGCCCACGGCGCGGCTGCGCTCCTCGCCGTAGACCTTGTAGCCGTTGAGGGTCACGGTACCGGCGGGGAAGAGATCGTCATCGGTGAGCACTATGCGGCCGGAGCGGGCCACGGCACGGGCACCGGCATAGCCGGCGGCGGCAGCGCCGCTGCGCTCCAGGCGGCGGGACAGGTAGTACAGGGGCAGGGAACCGGTCAGGGGCAGGGACAGCTGGACACCGGCGCCGGTGAGAGCGGCCAGCACCCAGGGGAACTCGTCCATGGGGCGGGCGGTGAAGCACACTACGCCGGACAGCACCACCGCCGCGCTGAGCAGCAGCGGCAGTACATAATTCTGCCAGCGGCGGGCGGGGTCGGGGCGCATGGTGGTGCGGTAGAAGCCCTCCAGCACGCCCCGCTGCTTGCAGACACCGGCGGGCAGGACGGACACCACGTAGGGCGGTACGCCGTTGAGGTCCGCCAGATGGAAGGCGATGCGGCGGGTCTCCGCCGTCAGGTACAGGCCCAGCTGGCAGGTGAGGATCAGCAGAGCGCCGGCCGCGGCGTAGGGGGTGGAGAGGGTGCTGCCGGTGACGGCGCCGGCGGCGCAGCAGAGAAGATCCGCCAGCACCGCAACGCCGGCGCACAGCTCGCAGCCTACCTGCCCGTCGCGGAGCATGCGGAAGGCCGTCTGCCATACCGGCAGGCACAGAAGCGCCGTCAGCAGCAGGCCGCCGCCCAGTACGAGACACCGCAGCGGCGCGGCGTCCAGCCATGCGGGGGGCAGCATTTCCAGCTCCTGCAGCACGGCGGCCACCACCAGAAGAAGTACGGGCAGCGCGGCGAACACCAGACCGCGGCGCAGCCGGTTGCAGCGGCGCTTTTCCTCCCGCAGGGCGTCGTCCATGCGGGGCTCCGGCTCCTCCGGTTCCTCCGGCTCCGGCTCGTCCTCGGGGTCGTCGAACAGCTGCTCCGTTTCCTGAGAAAGGCCGCGGGGCCGGGCGCTGCGGCGGTCCGTGAAGCGGTGCAGCAGGCCGGAGAGCCGCTGGCCCAGGGGCACGGGAGCGTCAATGACGCCGTCCTCCTCGTCCTCCAGCACGGCATCCACCGTCTGGCTCATGACATCCTTCAGACTGACACGGTCCGGTGTGTCGGACAGAGGTGCAGGCACAGGATCGGGCGCGGGAACGGGCTCCGGCTCGGGAATGGGAGCGGGGTCAGGCTCGGGAATGGGAGCGGGGTCAGGCACGGGGACGGGTTCGGGTTCGGGCGGGGGCGTCGGTGCAGGGGCAGGCGTCGGTGCAGGGGCAGGCTGACGCCCACCCCTGCCGTATTCGGCAAGGATGGCGTCCAGCGAGAGCTCGTCACGGGGGACGGGCGTATCCAGTTGTGGGTCGTCACGCCTGTTCATAGTACGATGCAACGCCGTCAGCTCCGCTGGCGCACCGCCTCGTACAGCAGGATGGCTGCGGCGGCGGAGGCGTTCAGAGAGGAGATGCGGCCCTTCATGGGGATGCTTACCAGAAAATCACAGTTCTCGGAGACAAGGCGGGTCATGCCGCTGCCCTCGGAGCCGATGACGATGGCGGCGGGGCCCTTCAGGTCCGCGGTATAGAGATCGGCAGTGCCGTCGGCGGCGGTGCCGAATACCCAGACGCCCTGCTTTTTCAGGTCCTTCAGCAGGGAGGGGATGTTGGCCACCCGCGCCACAGGGATATAGCTCACCGCGCCGGCGGAGGTCTTGGCCACCACGGCGGTCAGACCGGCGGAGCGGCGCTTGGGAATGATGACGCCGTGGGCTCCGGCGCACTCGGCGGTGCGGAGGATGGCGCCCAGATTGTGGGGGTCGGAGATCTCGTCGCACACCACCAGCAGGGGCGGCTCCCCCTTCTCCGCCGCGGCGGAGAGGATGCTCTCCACCGTGACGTACTCCCGCACGGCGGCCAGGGCGATGACGCCCTGATGGGCGTGGGTGCGGGAAATGCCGTCCAGCTTGCGGCGGTCGGCCTCCACCACCACGATGCCCGCATCGCGGGCCTTGGAGGCGATGTGGCCCAGGGTCTTGTCCGTCTCGCCCTTGGCGATGTAGATCTTGTCGATGGCGGTGCCCACCCGCAGGGCCTCGATCACCGCATTGCGGCCCTCGATGACGCCGTCGGCCTCCGCGTCCGGCAGGGGACGGCGGCGCTCGGTATCCTTCATATCTTTCATGGGTATGACCTCATTTTTCTTGAATTACTGACCAGTATAACACAATATTTCGGCGAGATAAAGCGCCATTCATAGAAATTTTACAGAAAATCCGACGATGTGCCGCTTGTGACATTTGGACAAGTGTGGTATACTGTGCGATACCGCGAAGGTATACCGCGGGAGGGACGCGCCGCCGAGAGCGGAGGCCCCTCCGGCCGACGGTTTTTTACGGAGGATACACATGGCCAACAACGATCAGAACAACAATAAAAACGGAAAGGGACGCAATAACCTGCGGGGCATCCTGACGCTGGTGGCGTGGGCGCTGGTGCTGACGGTGGGATTCAACTACCTCAACGCCTACAACCGCAACGCCACCAACAAGTCCACCAGCCACGAGATCAAGTACAGCGAGATGCTGGACCTTATCGAAAACGACAAGGCGGAGGAGGTCCTGTTCAAGGACGACGCCATCTACATCACGCCGGTGGAGGGCTACACCTACACCGAGAAGCAGGACGAGAACAGCACCGTGCCCGCCAAGTCCTACACCCAGTCCAAGGACACGAAGCTGACGCTGTATACCGCGTATCTCAACGATACGTCCCTGCTGCCTCTGCTGAAGGAGCACAAGGTGGCCTACACCGGCTATTACGAGGCGCAGATGAATCCGGTGCTGGCGTTCATGGTCAGCTACATCCTGCCCACGCTCATCATGGTGGGACTGCTCATGCTGCTGCTGCGGATGCTGGCCAAGAGCGGCGGCGGCAGCGGCTTCGGCGGCATCGGCAGCGTGGGCAAGTCCAACGCCAAGGTGTATATGGAGAAGTCCACCGGCGTCACGTTCAAGGATGTGGCCGGTCAGGACGAGGCCAAGGAGTCTCTGGAGGAGATCATTGACTTCCTCCACAACCCCGGCAAGTACACCGCCATCGGCGCCAAGCTGCCCAAGGGCGCGCTGCTGGTGGGCTCACCCGGTACCGGCAAGACCCTGCTGGCCAAGGCTGTGGCCGGTGAGGCGGGGGTACCGTTCTTCTCCATTTCCGGCTCCGATTTCGTGGAGATGTTCGTGGGCGTGGGCGCCAGCCGTGTCCGCGACCTGTTCAAGGAGGCCGCCAAGGTGGCTCCGTGCATCATCTTCATCGACGAGATCGACACCATCGGCAAGTCCCGCGCCGGCGGCAAGTTCGGCGGCAACGACGAGCGCGAGCAGACGCTGAACCAGCTGCTGGCGGAGCTGGATGGCTTCGATCCCAGCAAGGGCGTTATCGTGCTGGGCGCTACCAACCGCCCCGAGGTGCTGGACAAGGCACTGCTGCGCCCGGGACGCTTCGACCGGCGCATCACCGTAGATCGGCCCAATCTGGCGGGTCGTCTGGCCACGCTGCAGGTACACACCCGCAACATCCGTCTGGCCGAGGATGTGGACCTGAACAAGATCGCTCAGGCTACCGCCGGATGCGTGGGCGCGGATCTGGCCAATCTGGTGAACGAGGCGGCGCTGCGGGCCGTCCGCAAGGGCCGCAAGGCTGTGAACCAGAACGATCTGCTGGTGTCCTTTGAGCTGGTCATCGCCGGCTCGGAGAAGAAGGGCACCGTCATCACCGAGGAGGAAAAGCGCATCATCGCCTATCACGAGGTGGGTCATGCGCTGGTGGCGGCCAAGCAGAAGAACGCCCAGCCGGTAAGCAAGATCACCATCGTGCCCCACACCCAGGGGGCGCTGGGCTATACGCTGCACCTGCCGGAGGAGGAGAAGTTCCTCATGTCCAGAGAGGACATTCTGGCGGAGATCCGCACGCTGCTGGCGGGCCGCTCCAGCGAGGAGATCGTGTGCGACACCATGACCTCCGGCGCGGCCAACGACATCGAGCGGGCCACGGAGCTGGCGCGGAATCTGGTGGCGCGGTTCGGCATGTGCGACGAGTTCGATATGATGGCGCTGGGCACCATCCAGAGCCAGTATCTGGACGGCAGTTACTCCATGACCTGCGCGCAGGAGACCTACGCCGCGGCGGACCGCGAGACCATCAAGATCATCCGCCAGTGCCATCAGGAGGCCAAGAAAATTTTGCAGGACAACCGGGAGCTGCTGGACAAGATCGCCGCGTACCTGCTGAAGAAGGAGACCATCACCGGTCAGGAGATGATGGCCATTATCGAGGGCCGCGACCCCGAGACGGTGGACAACTACGGCGCCACCAGAGAGCAGGAGCGGAAGCTGTTCCGCCCCAGTGTGCCGGAGACCATCGAGGCGCCCGCCAAGCACATCAACATGGTGTCCGAGCCGGTACCCATGCCGGACTTCGACGCACCCGAGGAGGAACCGGCGAAGGCGTCGGAGCCCCCCGCGCCGGAGGAGGCTCCCGGAGAGGGGAAGCCGGAGGGCGAAGGAGAATAAAAAAAGCACCCGCGGGCATGCCGCGGGTGCTTTTTTATAGTCAGGATTTCGCCGGCGCCTGTTCCGTGCTCTCCATGTAAAGCGTTTCACAGGCTTGCTGCGCCTCCACCAGCAGGCGGATGGCCTGTTCGGCGGCGCGAGCCATGGTCAGATACATCTCGTGATAGGCTTCAACTTCCGTCATAGAATCACCCCCTGCAAAAATTATAGGACAATTTAACCCTAAATACAATAGGACAATTTGTCATAATATTTATGGTGATTTTTGATGAGCAGATTACGGGAACTCAGAAAAGAGCGGGGATTTACGCAGGTCAAGATGCAGATGCTGACCGGCATCGACCAGAGCGCGTACTCCAAGATCGAACGGGGCGAGCGCTATCTCAGCTTTGAGCAGTGCCGCCGCGTGGCGCTGGCACTGAACACCAGCATGGACTATCTGGCGGGGCTCACCGACGAGAAGAAGCCCTATCCCCGCAGCGAGTGATGATGATAAAAAAGCACCCGCGGCTATGCCGCGGGTGCTCTTTTATTCTTTTTAATTCTCAGGCAGGGCGCGGGCGGCGTCGCACAGCAGGGGCAGGGCCTTCTCGAACTCCACGCCGTACCAGGCGGCGCAGGGGTCCTGAGCCGTGACATCAATGCAGGAGAGGGTGAAGCGCACCGCCAGAGAGACGGCATCTTCCAACGGCAGGCCCCGCATCATGCCGCCCACCACCGTGGCGGCGAAGATGTCGCCGGTGCCGTGGTAGGAGCCGGTCTGCCGCCGGTCCAGACACGTGAAGAACCGGCCGTCGGCGCTGTCGTAGCCCATGGCGCCCAGCCTGTCCGGCGTAAAGGACACGCCGGTGAGCACCACTTTTCCGGCACCCAGCGCCGCTACTTTTTGCAGCAGCTCACGGGTCATGGGCTCGTCCATGTCCTCGCGGTAGGGCGTACCGGTGAGGAGACATGCCTCCGTCAGGTTGGGCATGGCCACGTCGGCCCGGGCCACCACCCGCGCCATGGCGGCGGGGAAGTCGGGGCCAAAGCCGGAATAGAGCTTGCCGTGGTCCGCCATGGCGGGGTCCACGAAGATCATGGTATCGGGGCTTTTCACCGCGTCAAAGAAGTCCAGCACCTGCTGCACCTGGGGCACAGAGGCGATGTAGCCGGTATACAGCGCATCAAAGTGGACGTGCTGGGCCTGCCAGTGGGCGGCGATGGCGTCAAGCTGGTCCGTCAGGTCGCGGCTGACAAAGCCGGGGAAGGCGGTGTGGGCGCTGAGGACAGCGGTGGGCACGATGGCGCACTCCACGCCCAGAGCGGAGATCACCGGCAGCGCCACGGTCAGGGAACAGCGGCCCAGGCAGGAGATATCCTGTATGGATGCGATACGTTTCATGGCAGCTCCTCCTGTTTCGTCCAATAGCCCTCCGGCCGCTGAAAACGCTTCATGTCCACGCGGTCGGCGGGTATCTCCTCCGACACCGACAGGATCTCGCAGATCAGCCGGTCATCCAGCGTGTGCGCCATGGCGTCCTCTGTTCAAGATATGCAAGGGAAACCCTGATCGGGTTTCCCTTGCGCGTGCAGTTGTCCGCTTGCAGGCGACCGCTTTTGCAGCGCAAAAGCGCGCACCAAAAGGGGGCGGCCCGCAGGGGCGGACATTTCGTGGGCATCCTGCGGTCATGGCAGGGCGCACGGAACCCGCGTATACCGCAAGGAAGGGAATGTGTGCAAGGGAAACCTTGGTCGGGTTTCCCTTGCACGTTCGGTTATCCGCCCGCAGGCGACCGCTTTTGCAGCGCAAAAGCGCGCACCAAAAAGGGGCGGCCCGCAGGGGCGGACATTTTTGGTGCGGGCATGGGGACTCGAACCCCAACGCGTGAGCACGAGAACCTAAATCTCGCATGTCTACCAATTCCATCATGCCCGCAAATATATCCACCATTATAGCACGTTTTCTGCGGCGGCGCAAGGGATGTCTGCCGGCCCTCGTCGACCTGCCCAGTACGGCGGAAGGGAAATTGTATAAGTTGCCGAAAAAGCCTGTGCGGACAGGGAATTTTCCTACAAATCCACAAAATAATGGTTGTCAGGTCCTGCAATATAAGCTATAATCGGTACATTGAGCTACTGTCCGCAGCCGTGTGGGCGGCGGACTTGAAGAAAATGAAGGGAGTACATCACCACTATGACTGCTAATGACATTCGCAATATTGCGCTGCTGGGCCACGGCGGGTCCGGCAAGACCTCGCTGGTCGAGCAGATGCTGTTTATGACCAAGGGCATCGACCGTCTGGGCAAGACCGCCGACGGCAACACCACCTGCGACTACGACGCCGAGGAGATCAAGCGCCAGATCTCCATCTCCCTGGCCTTTGCCCCCGTTATGTATAAGGGCAAGAAGATCAACGTCATGGACGCTCCCGGCAACTTCGATTTCTCCGGCGAGGCGGTGTGCGCCATCCGCGCCGCCGAGTGCGCCGTCATCGTGGGCAACGCCAAGGACGGCCTGTCCGTGGGTATGGAGCGCACCTGGAAGATGCTGGGCAAGAAGCCCCGCATGATGTTCATCAACCGCGTGGAGGAGGCCAACGCCGACTACGCATCCTGCATCGAGGCCGTCAAGGCCAAGTACGGCACCGCCATTGCCCCCATTGTGGCCACCAAGGCCGACGGCAACAAGGCCGTCACCGTCATCGTGGACCTGCTGCACAACAAGGCCTACGACGCCAAGGGCGAGTGCGCTATTCCCGCCGACATGGCCGACGAGGTGGAGGCCCTCCGCGCTGAGCTGATGGAGGCCGCCGCCGGCGCCGATGAGGAGCTGATGGAGAAGTTCTTCGAGACCATGGAGCTGTCCGCCGAGGACATGGCCAAGGGCCTGCAGATCGGCGTGCGCGAGGGCAGCGTGTGCCCCGTGCTGTGCGGCAGCGCCGCCACCGGTATGGGCGTGGAGATGCTGATGCAGACCATCGTGGACCTGGTGCCCGTGGCTACCGATATGCCCGCCGAGGCCGCTGAGGACGACGACGGCAACGCGATTGAGGTGGCCCACGATCCCAACGGCTCCGCCGCTGCCTTCGTGTTCAAGACCATCTCCGACCAGTACGGCAAGTTCTCCATGATCAAGGTCATCCGCGGCAAGGTCACCAGCGATATGTCCCTGTACAACATGACCACCGGCAACACCGAGAAGCTGGGCCGTCTGTACGTCATGAAGGGCAAGAAGACCGAGGAGACCAAGGAGATCTGCTGCGGCGACATCGGCGCCATCGGCAAGATGGACAAGGTCAAGACCGGCGACAGCCTGTGCGAGCCCAAGACCTATGTGAAGTTTGCGCCTCTGGCCTTTGCCCCCGCCTGCTACGAGCGGGCGATCTCCCCCAAGACCAAGCAGGAGATCGAGAAGCTGGGTACCGGTCTGAACAAGCTGAACGAGGAGGATCCCACCTTCTCCGTCACCAACAACGCCGAGACCCACCAGACCGTGATCTCCGGCGCCGGCGACATCCAGATCGACGTGCTGTGCAGCAAGCTGAAGTCCCGCTTCGGCGTGGATTCCGAGCTGGATACCCCGCGTGTTGCCTATCGCGAGAAGATCCGCAGCACCGTCCGCAAGCAGGGCCGCTATAAGAAGCAGACCGGCGGCAGCGGCCAGTTCGGCGATGTTCACATTATCTTCGAGCCCCAGAGCGAGCAGGAGGATATGATCTTTGAGGAGAACGTGTTCGGCGGCTCCGTGCCCAAGAACTACTTCCCCGCCGTGGAAAAGGGCCTGCGCGAGAGCTGCCTGCACGGCGTGCTGGCCGGCTATCCCGTGGTGTTCCTGAAGGCCACCCTGGTGGACGGCTCCTACCACCCCGTGGACTCCTCCGAGATCGCGTTCAAGCTGGCCGCCAACCTGGCGTTCAAGGCCGCTCTGCCCGAGGCCAAGCCCGTGCTGATGGAGCCCATCGGTGAGCTGAAGGTCACCGTGCCCGACAACTACGTGGGCGACGTGATGGGCGACCTGAACAAGCGCCGCGGCCGCGTGATGGGCATGAACCCCACCGGAGACGGCGAGACCGTGCTGGAGGCCGAGGTGCCCATGGCCGAGATGATGAGCTACGCCATTGACCTGCGGTCCATGACCCAGTCCCGCGGTACGTTCACCTTCAACTTCGTCCGCTACGAGGACTGCCCCGCCGCAGCTCAGGAGAAGGCGATCGCCGCCGCCAAGGCGCTGGCCGAGGCCGAGTAAGGGATATACGACAAGCACTGAAAAGCGCCCGTCCGGAAGGACGGGCGCTTTTTTGCGCGCTTTTGGGTATAGATTATTGCAGGGGCGTCTCCAGCTTTTGCAGGGACTTTTTGAACTGCACCGAGAACAGGACGGCGGTGAACGTCACCGCCAGCACGTCAGCCACGGGCTCCGCCAGATAGACGGCTGTTGTGGGGTCCGGCAGGAAGCAGGGCAGGATGTAGATCAGGGGGATCAGCAGCACGAACTTCCGCAGCACCGCTACAATGATGGAGCAGACAGCGTTTCCGGTGGAGACCAGAGTCATCTGGCAGGCGATCTGGATGCCGAACAGGCCCAGCCCACCGCAGTAGATGCGCAGCGCCCTGGAGGTGAAGGCCAGCAGGGCCGCGTCGGTGGTGAACAGACCGGCGAACACCCGGGGGCACAGCATCACGAAGGCCCACAGCATCATAGAGTAGATGAGGCAGGCGCGCAGCAGCAGGCGGAAGCTCTGCCGGACGCGGTCTGTGTTCCGGGCGCCGTAGTTGTAGCTGGTAATGGGCTGAGCGCCCTGAGACAGACCAGTCAGGGGCAGCAGGGCGAACTGCATGACGCTGGTGAGGATGGTCATGGCGCCCACGGCCAGATCCCCGCCGTATTTCAGCAGGGAGGAGTTGAAGCACACGAAGATGACGCTCTCACTGGCCTGCATGACAAAAGAGGACGATCCCAGCGCGATGCAGGGCGGCACCAGATGCAGACCGGACAGCAGGTTCTCCCGCCGCAGGCGCAGCAGCGTCTTTTTGCCGCAGAGGAACGATGTGACCCAGACGCAGGACAGCGCCTGAGACAGCACGGTGGCCAGCGCCGCGCCCCGCACGCCCATGTCCAGAGCGAAGATGAACAGCGGGTCCAGCGCGATATTGGCCAGCGCGCCGATGAGCACCGTCAGCATGCCGGTCCGGGCGAAGCCCTGGGCCGTCACGAAGGCGTTGAGGCCCAGCGTCAGCTGGACGAACACGGTGCCGACGGCATAGACACCCATGTAGTCGGCGGCGTAGGCGACGGTGTTCTCGCTGGCACCGAACAGCAGCAGGAGGTCGCGGCCCCACAGGAGCAGCACGGCGGTGAGGGTCAGGGACAACAGGAGCAGCAGGGCAGCGCAGCCGCCCAGCAGCCGCTCCGCGCCGGCGTGGTCGCCGCGGCCCATGGCAATGGAGGCACGGGGCGCACCGCCGGAGGCCACCAGTGCCGCAAAGGCGGAGACGATCATGATGAGGGGCATGCACACGCCCACGCCGGTGAGGGCCAGGCTTCCGTCGCCGGGCATGTGACCAATGTAGATGCGGTCCACGATGTTGTAGAGCATATTTACCAGCTGGGCCGTCACCGTGGGGACCGCCAGCTGGAACAGGAGCCGCCCTACCGGCTCCGTACCGAGAAATGTCTTGTCTTGCTGCATAAAAGCCCTTCTGACGCTACGCCATGGCGCGGAAGCGGTCGGCAATCCGGGCCGCCGCCTCGTCCAGCGTACAGGTGGATGTGTCGATGCACAGGTCGTAGTTGGTGCTGTCGCCCCAGACATGGTGGGTGTAGGTCTCGTAGTATTTCCGGCGCTGTTTGTCCATTTTCCGCAGCAGCCGCGCCGCCTGAGGCTGGGTCAGATGCTCCTGCTCCATCTTACGGGCAATGCGCTGTTCCTCCGGCGCGGAGACGAATACCCGCAGCAGGCGGACATCCGCATCCCGCAGGACATAGTCGGCGCAGCGGCCCACAAACACGCACTCCTCCCTGCGGGCGATGCGGCGGATCTCGTGGCTTTGCAGGGCGAACAGCACCTCGGACGTGGGCTTGCCCCGCACGACATGGTAGTTGCCCTCGTGGACGGTGCGGAACAGGTAGGGGTTGGTGGCCTTTTCATCGGAATCGCTCATGACGGACTCCGATAGCTCGCCGTATTCGCAGGCCAGATGTACCAGCTCCTTTTCATAGACGCGCAGACGCAGCAGGTCCGCGGTCTTGACGGAGATCTCATGGCCGCCGCTGCCGAACTGGCGGCTGATGCAGATGATGCGGTTTCCCATGCTATTGCCTTCTCTCTTTTGTTATTGCAGCGCATTCAGCACCGCGCGGGGGAACGGGTAATTGCGGGAGACGAACCGGATATCGGCGCTCAGGGAGGCGTTGGCCTCCGTCAGCGCCACACTGATGCTGCCGGAGCAGGTGATACGAACGCTGCACAGCTGGGTGTCCTGCACCTCCATGGTGACGCGGCCACCGGTGAAGGCGACGTGCTGGGACTGGATATCCGGCGCGATGGCGGCGGCAAACTCCGCAGCTCCCGCCTCGTCCAGCGTCAGAGTATAGGTATCTGTGCCGCCGGTCTGGGTGCAGGCGGCGGTGCCGTTCAGCACCAGCTGGTAGGCCAGCTGAAGGAGCTGGGCCTGGGAGGCCAGAGCGTCATCGGTGGTGAGAACATGGCCTTCCGCATCGCAGAGCTTATCGCCGGAGAAGTACAGGCTCAGCGCGCCCTTGCGGACGGCGGTGAAATCCTGACCGTCCACGGTGCGGCGGTCATATTGCAGGGTGTCGCGGAGCACCAGAGGGCCGCAGTCCGCCGTCAGCGTCAGGTCGGCGGCCAGTACCTCCCTGCTACGCAGGGCGGCCCAGGACCGCAGCAGACGCAGGGTATCCGCGGGCAGCACGGTATTCTCCGGCTCCGTACCGCCGGCGATGGCGGCGGTCACCGCCTCCGGCACCTGGGGCGCCGTGACCTTGGCGGTGAAATCCATCACAGCGGTGAGGACGGGGGCGTCCTCCGGCCCGGCAGTGAGCCGGAGGGACCGGGCGCGGCCATCGGCCACGGTCAGCACGGCGGTGAGCCTGTCGATGCCGGTGAGGTCGCCCACCTCCGGCTCCAGCAGCGTCAGCAGGGCGTCCGCGTCGGCGGCGGACAGCGCCGCCGTATACAGGGTGTCCGCATCCGTCTTTTCACAGTCCACATGGGCCTTGCGGAACAGAGCGGCCAGGTCGGGGAGGGTCAGGTTGCTGCTCAGCCGGTAGGCGCGGCCGTTCTCCAGATACACTGCATCGCCGGTGCAGTAGACGGTCACGCCCTGCCACCGGACGGTGACGATGCGGGTGGTGTCGGCCCTGGTGCGGCAGACATCGGCGCTGGCGGTGAAGGCCTCGCCGCTCTGGACGGAGACGGTCATGGCCAGCGAGTCGGCGTTCAGGGCGCGGTGCAGCAGACGCCAGGCGTTGAGCTGGCGGCCCAGACCAGTGGCGGTCAGGAGCACCGCCGCCGCAGCGGCGATGCCCGCAACGATACTGACGGGGATCCACCAGCGCCGCTTTTTCTTCTTGGCCGGGCGGGAGATGCGGGCGGGCGTTTCCGTGCTTTCGGCGGCATTCTCCGCCGTCTCGGGGGCAGAGGCCGCAGCGGCCTTCCGCCGGCGGCGGTGACGCCGTCCCAGCAGGACCGCCAGCACGATGGCCACGCACACGGCGATGGCCGCAGCCAGCGGCCACCACACCGATGCGGTGGTGACCACGGCGAATTCGGGGCTGGCGCCGCCTGCGGTGAAGGAGAGGTAGCTGCCCACGGTGTCGCAGGACACGGCCTGCCAGCCGTCGCCGTCGTTGACATAGAGCCGCAGGTGCGATGCGTCCTGAGACGGCAGGTAGCGCAGCGTGTGGGTCTCCTGGCCGTCATCGGGCAGGGATACCCGCCACTGCTCCGCCACGCGGCGGTTTACGGTCAGGGGCGGCAGCTGCCCATCCTTCAGGTAGGAGAACCAGTTGGCAGCGCGGTCTGCGAAGCTGCCGTCTGCCGCGTGGAACTCCTCCGGCGTCAGAGTCAGGGCTGTGGCGGCCATGGTGTCGCCGTCGTTGAAGTCACCGCCGGCCAGAATGATGGGGCGGCCGTCCTCGCGGGTCTGCTCCGAGGACAGGGTGGGCAGCAGCGCGTCATAGACGGCGGTGACCACCGTGTCCAGATGCAGGCCGTGGAGGTCGGTGCGATCCCAGTGGGCGTAGATGCCGTCCTTTTCCGGAAGCGGCGGATAGACGCTGCTGTCAAAGGATGCGCCGTAGGAGAAGGTGCGGCTGGTCAGCACCTTGCCGCCGGAGACGAAGGACAGGGTAAAGGTGGTCATGCCGCCGGGCATACCCTCCGCCGCGGCGAGAGTGTCGAAGCTCACAGGCTCCGCGCGGCCCGCGAAGCTCTGGCGGTTGATGCCCGCCAGCGTGTCGGAGACGAAATAGTTATCGGTGAACGTACCGGTGTCCGCGCCGGAGACGGCGCCCTCGTACTGCTGGCAGCCGGTGATGTCCACCAGCGACCAGCAGCCGGTAACGGTGCTGGCGCTGCCGTCGGATTTCTCCGCCACGCCGGAGCCCACGATACCGCCCACGTATTTTTTGCCGCTGAGGGTACACTTGGCATAGCTGCTGCGGACGGTGGCAGCGGTGAGACCGGCGATGCCGCCCACGCAGCTGCCGCTGTCACTTTCCACGCTGCCGTAGCTCTCGCAGGAGATGATGAGGCCAAGGTCCATGCGCCCGGCGATGCCGCCGGTGTTGCTGCGCTTGGCGGAGACGGCGCCGGTGTTGGCGCACTGCTGCACCACGGCGCGGTACTCGTACTGGCGGCGGTATTCACCGTCCAGATTGGCGCTGACGTCATCCTCTGGGTCCAGCTCGTACTCGATGGCGATGGAGCCGGCGATGCCGCCGGTGTTGACATCGCCGCTGACCGCGCCGCTGTTGGTGCAGGCAGAGGTCTTGCCCAGCGTGATCTTGTCGATGTTCCCCTGCGAGCCGTCAGAGATGACGGAGGCGGGGTTGCCGGCGGCGGAGATGGCGGCCAGCACGGTGTTGGATACCTCATTGAACTTGCTGTTGATGTCCCGCAGGTCGTCCGCCACGGTGTCCACCGAGCCGGAGGCGCTGTTGTTCAGGTCCTTCAGGCGGCTGCCGAAGCCGGTGATGGCAGCCAGGGGGTCCTGCGGGTCGGAGAGGGCGTCCTTCAGGTAGTCGTTCATGTCGTTGAGCCGGCCGGACACGTCGCCTGCGCCGTCCTGGGCATCGTTGGCGGCCTGGTCGGTCAGGGACTTCAGCTCGTACAGCTGGCGGTTCAGCTCCGACAGATAGGTGGGAGAGGCGTCCATCTGGATATAGGGCTCGATCTGGCCCACCACGCCGCCCACGTCCTTGCGTCCGGCGATGGAGCCATCGTTGCGGCAGCGCAGGAGCTGGCCGCAGCTGCGGCCGGCCACGCCGCCGGTGTTATAGCCGATATGCTGGTAGCCCACGGCGCCGTGGTTCACACAGTCGGACAGCGTACCGGCGCTGTATCCGGCGATGCCGCCGGTATCAGCGGCGGAGGCGCCGGCGTTGGCCTGCCCCAGCTTGGACAGGTCCGGTGTCAGCGTCAGATCCAGATCCTCCAGATCCAGACGGGGGTCGGTGCTCTCCACGTTGATGCAGGCGCTGTTGGTGCAGTCGGCCAGCAGGCCCTCGTTATAGCCTGTGATGCCGCCGGTCATGCTGTCGCCGATGACCGCGCCGCGGGTCTCACAGGCCAGGATACTGCCGGAGGCGCCGGTGTGACCGGCGATGCCGCCTACGTATACCTGACCGGACACCGTGCCGGTGAAGCTGCACTTTTCGATGGCGCCGTTGTTCTCGCCGGCGATGCCGCCCACGCTCCGACCGTCACCGGAGGGGGTGACGGTACCCACCACATGGAGGCTGCGGACGGAGCCGCCCGCCTGTACCACGCCGAACAGGCCGGCAGGGGACAGACTGTCCGTTATGCTGACATTATGGATGGTGTGACCCTGCCCGTCAAAGCTGCCGCCGAAGGCGGGGATGGGCAGGAAGGACGGGTCCGCCAGCGTCAGGTCGCTGTCCAGCACCACGTTTTTATCGCGGGACCAGGTGTCCAGCGTACAGCTGGCGGCCAGATCCCGCAGCTCCGCCTCCGAGGAGATGTGGATGGTATTGCCGGCAGCGTCGGCCTGCGTCACGGGCAGGCAGGCCAGCAGCATCAGGGCTGCCAGCAGAGCCGCGGCCAGATGCCGTATGTCAATCTTCTTCCTCATCGTCGGATACCTCCTCTCCCTCCGCTCCGGAAAGCATGGTCAGATCTACGTCGCCCTCCACCGTGGCGTGGATCATGCCGCGGACCGTGCCGTTGATGTGGCCGTACACCATACCGTTCACCGTCATGCGGCCGCGGCTGTTCCTCTTGGCCACCACGGATGGCACGGAGAAGGACGTCTTGTCGATGACGCGGCTGCCGATCAGCAGGATCTGGGGCAGGGCGAACATGACCATGATGATGGAGATCACCGTGCCGCGGCCCAGACTCTCACCGATGCCGGCGATGACGGGCTCCGAGGTCATGCTGCCGATGAGGAAGCCGCAGATGGACATGATGGCGCCGGAGGTGATGATGGTGGGAAAGGCAAAGTTCAGCGTTTCCACAATGGCGCTGCGCTGGGCCATCTTCGCCTTCAGTTCCTGATAGCGGCTGGCGATGACGATGGCGTAGTCGATGTTGGCGCCCATCTGGATGGAGCTGACGATCAGGTAGCTCAGATAGAACAGATACTTGCCGGTGACGGCGGGGACGGAGAAATTGATCCAGATGCAGCCCTGGATCACCAGAATCAGCAGCACCGGCATACCGGCGGACTTGAAGGTGAACAGCAGCACCACCATGACCACCAGAATGGACACGATGCTCACCACCTTGTTGTCGATGGCAAAGGACTTCTCGAAGTCGTACTCGTTGGTGGAGTCACCGGCCAGATATACCTTCTGGTCGGGGTAATACTTCTGGGCGATGTCCAGAATTTTGTCGGTGAAGGCGTACGTCTCATCGCCGCTCTCCGGCAGGGTCAGGTATACCAGCATACGGCTGAGATCCTCGCCCCGCAGCTGGTTCCTGGCGCTGAGCATCTGGGTCTGGGCGTCCTTCAGGGCGGCGGTCTGGTCATCGCTGAGCGTTACCACACCGGCGTCGATCTGGTCACAGACGAACAGGAACATATCCAGCAGCGGCACCTTGTAGGTGGAGAGATGGCCCACCAGCTGGCCGTAGTCGCCATCGTTGGCGGCGTAGGCGGCGTAGACCACCTGTGCGGCCTCGTAGTCCAGACCGGCCAGCTCCGCGAACTGGCGGGGCGTCAGCTTATCCGCCAGCGTGTAGCCGTCCATGGCCTCGATGTTCACAAGACCCATGGTGTGATCCACCTCATCATACTGCTCCAGCTCCGCCAGCAGGGCGGCCTCCTTGTCGTAGTCGCCGGCGGGGACCATCAGGGCCAGCATGTTGCTGGAGGTGAAGGTGTCCTCGATCATCTGCTCGGCGATCTGGTTATCGTTCTGGATGGGCGTGGTCAGCAGGCTGTACCCGTAGGCGAAGGGGCAGCGGGAGGACAGGAAGAAGCCCACGGTGATCAGCAGGGCGAAGATCACGGGCACCACGTGCCGCGTGGCGTAGTCGAAATTGCCCACGAAGGGTATCTTGGGCACGAAGCTGCGGTGCTGCGTCCGGTCGATGAGGGGACCGAACAGCATCAGAAGGCCCGGCATCACCACGAAGGCGGACAGCAGCGCGAACAGGATGGATTTGATGAGGCACAGGGCCATATCGGGGCCCAGCTTGAACTGCATGAACAGCATGGCCACCAGACCGCCGATGGTGGTCAGGCTGCTGGCGCCGATCTCGGGGATGGACTTGCTCAGGGAGACGATGACGGCTTCACGCAGGTCCAGCAGCCGGTGCTCCTCCTTGAAGCGGTTGCAGAAGATGATGGCGTAGTCGATAGACAGCGCCAGCTGCAGAATACTGGTGACGGAGTTGGACACGAAGGAGATCTTGCCCATCAGGAAGTTGGTGCCCTGATTCAGCACCAGCGCCACCACGAAGGTCAAAATCAGCACCGGCACCTCGCCGTAGGTCTCGGAGGTGAAGGTCAGCACGATGACAATGACGATGGCCACGTAGATCATAATGACGCTGATCTCATGCTCAATGGTTTCCTGCTGGGTATTGCCCAGATCCGTGGAGACGTAGAGGTCATAGCCGCTGAGGGCTGCCTTCACCGCGTCCAGAGACGTCAGGCAGGCGTCGTCATCCTCGTCGTAGGCGAAGGTGATGGAGAACAGAGCGGACATGTCGTTGTAGTGGTCGGTGGTCTTGTCGTAGGTCAGGCTCTGGACACCCTCGATGTCCCGGAGCTTGTCAGCCAGCTTCTGAGCCTGGGCCGGTGTGACGTTGGCCACCATTACCTCCGCCGTGCCGTAGGTGACGAACTGCTCGTCCATGACGGCCAGCGCCTGCTTGGTCTGAGAGTCGTCCGGCAGGTAGAAGGTCAGGTCATTCTCCACCTGGACCCAGTTGCGGGAAAAGGCGGAGAAAATGAGGCCGATGATGGTGATGAGAAAGATCAGATTCCGCTTATCCACGATGAACGTGGACAGCTTTTCCATGAACGTGGTGCCGTTTGCTTTGCTCTGGCTCATGATCTGTGTATCCCCTCCTCCGCAGCGGTGCGCAGCTTCTCCATAGCGGCCAGCGGCAGGATCTGCACCACGTCGCCCAGTGTGCATTCCAGCCGCCGGCAGATACGCACCAGCACCTCCAGCGATACCGGCTCATTTTTGGACAGCTTGGCCAGCGTGTTGGAGCTGATGCCCACCTTGCGGGCAAACTCCGTTTTGGACCAGCCCCTGTCGATGAGCAGCTTGAACAGGTTGTTGTAGGATATGCCCATGGCAGTACCCCCTTTTTTGGCATTTTTCGCGTCTATCATAGCAGAGCCGTCCCTGGCTGACAAGTAAAAATTGGCAAACGCAGATATTTTGTGCAGCTGCGACAAGCTCCGGCGGGGGAGGCAGGGATGTTTTCGGCGGGGTGCAGAGCGGATAAAGAGGGGACGGAACGCACCGTGTTCCGCTCCCTCTTTATGAATGCGATTGCGCAGCGGCGGGGAATTTGCTATACTGGTGTCAGCATGAGAAAGGAGACATTCCGATGCAAGAGCTTTCGAAAATACTGGAGACATCGCTGGGAGGGTACAGCCTGAGCCGCATTCTGTCGGCGGTGCTGACGCTGCTGGTATGTCTCATCGTGTCGCGGCTGCTGTTAAAGCTGGCCAAACGGCTGCTGGACCGCAGCAAAAAGCTGACTGCCCGTCTGCGCCAGATCGTCTTGACATCGGCCAAGGTGGTGCTTTACCTGCTGACGGGTATCATCACGGCGGAGGCCCTGGGACTGAACACCTCGTCCCTGACGGCGCTGGTGTCGGTGCTGACGCTGGGCGTGACTCTGGCGGCGGAGGACATTCTGGGCAACGTGGCCGGCGGTCTGGTGATCCTGACATCCCATCCCTTCAACATCGGCGACGACATCGAGGTGGCGGACACCGCGGGCACGGTGCGGGAGATCACCCTGAACCATACGAAGATCGAGACGCCGGACGGCCAGTTCGTCATGCAGCCCAACAAGGAGCTGTCCTCCAGCCGCATCATCAACTACACGGCCATGGGCCGGCGGCGGGTGGTGCGGACCGTGACGGCCTCCTACGACGCGCCCACCGAGACGGTGAAGGCCGCCTGTCTGGCGGCGGTGGCGGCCACGCCCAATGTGCTGCCGGAGCCTGCGCCGGTGGTGTATTTGACGGAGTACGGCAGCAGCGCCATTGAGTACAGCGTCCGCTGCTGGACCAGGGCGGAGGACTACTGGAACGCTTTCTTCGCGCTGAACGAGAACCTGCGCGATGCCTTTGCCGCGGCGGGGGTGGAAATGACCTACGACCACCTGAACGTCCATCTGGTGGAGAGGTAAGCGCCGTTGCCCCTTCGGACGCAGGACCGGCGGCTCCTGCTGCATCGCCTCTGCGGCCATTTTTCTGAATTCCGGTGTATACCGCTTGCCCTCTGCTCCCCTTGGCATAGAAAAACACCCCATTTCTTAGTACAGGTATTTTACCATGCCTGTCTAACAAATGGGGTGCTGTTCATTTTTTGGCGCGCATCAATACAGGCGCAGCTCCGACAGGTAGTGGTCCATGCGGGACAGCCGCTGCTGGGGAAAGACACCCAGCTGGCGGCTGACCTCGAAGGCGATGGCCTCCACCAGAAAGTTCACACCCAGATAGGAGTTGACAGCGGTGGGACTGGTAAAATCCGCCAGCAGCACGATGTCCGCCCCCACGGCCAGGGGCGCGGTGAGCTTGTCGGTGATAACGATCAGACGGCAGTGGGCGTCCCGGGCGATCTGGGCCAGCACGCAGGACATGCGGGAGTAGCGCTCCGCGCCGAAAACCACCACACAGTCCTGAGAGCCGTAGTCAATGAGGCCCTCCACGCAGCGGGTGTCCGCATCGCAATAGTAGGTGACGCGGTTGATGTACTGGGACAGCAGCACCCCCATATAACGGGCGGAGCCGGAAAAGCCGCGGAAGCCGGAGATAAAGATGTGCTCGCTCTGCAAAAGAAGCTGGGCGGCCCGCTCAAATTTCTCCGGCCGGTTCTTCCGGTACGTCTCCTGCAGCGTCTCCATGGCCAGCTGCAGGCACTGGAACGGGCTGCAGTTCTGATACTGCTCCAGCTTGTCCTCCACCTGCTGCCGTGGGATGACGTAGCGGCCGCTCTCCATGACCTGAGCCAGCTCCGCCCGCTGGCTCTCCTGTAATTCGCGGAAGCCGCGGTAGCCCAGGGTGCGGCACAGCCGGATGATGGACGTGTCGCTGACGCCCAGCTCCTGGGCGATGTCTCGGGCGGTCATGAAGTACAGCGACTCACTGTGGTCGAGAAAATAGTCGGCGATGCGCTTTTCCGTGCGGGTGAGATCGGCGCTCTGAATGCGCTGCTGCAAGCTGGTGTTCATGGGGCAAAACTCCTTCTGTCACAAAGTCTGCGGCAATTGTTGTTGCTGCAACAACATTATACTGTATATTTTGTAGAAAATGCAACAGCAGCGATGTAAATTGTTGAAAACCTATTGACTTTCTGTCTTATATGAATAAGATGTGAACAAACCTGCCGGAGACCATGATCCTCCACCGTTTTCGGCGGGAATCACCAAAAAAAGGAGAAGATGAGAAATGGAAAATCAAAAGAAGATGCAGTTCTATGGCGGCACCTTCGGCGCGTGCCTGCCGCTGTTGGTGTTCATGGCACTGATGATCACCATTGCAGCCTTGCAGAAGGTCTCTCTGGTCCTGTTCTGCATGGCGGGCTTCGCCGGTCTGTGCACAGCCTTCCTGCTTGCCAAGGACAAGAAGGAGTTTGAGAAGGCGGTGGTCGCGGGCCTGAAGAACGATACCCTGTGCGTCATTATCTTCGCGTTCCTGCTGGCCGGCGTCCTCTCCCAGGAGCTGCGCCAGAGCGGTCTGATCCAGGGCCTGACCTGGCTGGTGACGGAGCTGGGTCTCAGCGCCGGCTTCCTGCCGCTGGTGGGCTTCATCATCTGCGCACTGATCTCCACGGCCTGCGGCACCTCCAACGGCGCCATTGTGGCCGTTCTGCCGGTGCTGCTGCCCGTGGCCACCACCGTGGGCGCCAATCCTGCCGTTGTGGTGGGCGCTATCGTCAGCGGCGCCATCTTCGGCGACAACCTGGCCCCCATTTCCGATACCACCATCGCCTCTGCCCTGACCCAGGGCGCTGAGGTCCGCGACGTGGTCCGCACCCGTCTGCCCTACTCCCTGATCGCCGGCGTGGTTTCCGCCGTCCTGTTTGTCATCATCGGCTTCCGCACCTCCGAGGCCGTGACCCTGCCGGAGCTGGTGGACGCCTCCTACGCCAAGACCCTGATCATGCTGGTGATCCCCGTCATCATGATCATCCTGATGCTCAAGGGCTGGAACCTCATCGGCACTCTGATCGTCTGCGACCTGGTGGGCTTCGTGCTGTGCCTGGTGTTTGGCTTCATCGAGCCCGCCAAGATGGTGGATGCCGCCGGTCCCATCGGCGCCGGCCTCACCGGCATGCTGAACGTCATCTGCTTCAGCTTCTTCATGTTCGCCCTGCTGGAGATGCTCACCCGCAGCGGTGTGTTTGACATCATGCTGGGCAAGCTGCATAACGCCAGCAAGACCCCGCGTCAGGCGGAGCTGGTCACCATCCTGATCTGCTTCGTGGGCAGCGTGGCTATCGGCGCGGCTTCCATTACCATCCTGTTCGTGGGCCCGCTGGTCCGCAAGCTGCTGGAGACTCACAACATCGAGCGTACCCGCGGCTCCAACCTGATGGACGGCATCGGCACCGGCTTCGCCGGTCTGGTCCCCTACAACCCCGTGTGCCTGAACGCGGTGAGTCTGGCCATCGCCAGTGGTGTGGTGGGTGAGTCCTTCTCCTTCCTGGACTTTATCCCCTACAACTTCCAGAGCATCATGCTGATCGTCCTGTTCACCCTTAGCGCCATCACCGGCGTGGGCCGCCGCTTCGACAAGCCCCAGGCTGCCAAGTAAACAAATAATTTACAGATAGAATGGAAAAAGGAGATCCCTATGGAAAACTATGAGCATGGTCTGCTGTTTGACCCCGCCCTGTCTGCGGAGATCAAGGAGCGCTTCTGCTATGTGGATGCCGACCCCGAGTTCGGCAAGCGTCTGTTCTTTGAGAACTCCGGCGGCTCCCTGCGCCTGAAGGCGTCTGTGGAGGAGCAGGCCAAGTACCAGGCCTTTCCCGATTGCCCGGAACGCGTACACGCCCGCTCCAAGGAGCTCAAGCGTATCCAGCTGCGGGGCATCGACGATGTGATGCACGTGGTGTTCGGCGCCTCCGGCGGCGCGCTGCTGACAGAGATGACCGCCTCCCAGTGCATGTTCCAGATGGTGGGTGCCATTCTGGAGAACTGCCCGGGTACCAACGCCGTCACCTCCGTGCTGGAGCATCCCTCCGCCTTCGACGCCGTGAAGTACTACTGCGAAAAGACTGGCAAGGAGTTCCGCGTGGCTCAGGCCAATCCCAAGACCGGCGGCATCGACCCCGAGGAGATCCGCCGCGTGGTGGACAAGGACACCTGCCTGCTGAGCGTCATGTACGCCTCCAACATCACCGGTACCATCATGGACATGGAGGGCATCGTCCGCGCCGCCCGTGAGATCAACCCCGACATCTACATCGTCACCGATGCGGTGCAGCACGCGCCCCACGCCCCCATGGACGTGGACAAGCTGGGCTTCGACGGCGTGAACTTTGCGCCCTACAAGTTCTTCGGCACCCGCGGCATGGGCTACGGCTACGTGTCCGACCGTGTGGCCAAGCTGCCCCACCGCAAGGTGCTGCAGCGTCCCGAGGAGATCTGGGAGCTGGGTTCTCCCACTCCCGGCAACTTCGCAGCCATGAGTGCCGTGGTGGACTATGTTTGCTGGCTGGGCGGCCACTTCACCAAGGAGACCGATCGCCGCAAGCTGTTCCTGGTGGGTATGGAGCACATCCATCTGCAGGAGCGGGCTCTGCTGTACACCATGCTGGAGGGCACGGACAAGGCCGCCGGCCTGCGCCACATCCCGGGCGTCCACGTCTATGTGGACACCGAGGATCTGACGCACCGTGACCTGATCGTGGCCATGGGTATCGACGGCGTGGATATGACCAAGTGTGTGGAAGAGTATCAGAAGCGCGGCGTCACCGTGTTCGAGCGCGTGAACAGCAGCGTGTACTCCAAGCGCATCGTGGAGGGTGTGGGCCTCACCGGCGCCATCCGTGTTTCCCCGATGCACTGCCACACGGTGGAGGATATTGAGGAGTATCTGCGCGTCACCAAGGAGCTGGCGGAGGAGTTCGCCAAGTAAAAGGCTCTGCCTGAAAAAGACCGCCGGATGGGAGGTTTTCCTCCTGTCCGGCGTCTTGCTTTGCCTGCCGCCCTGAACCGCCATATCACACAAAAAACACCGGAGAAAGCGTACGCTTTCTCCGGCGTTCTTTGTGTTACGAAACCTCGGTGGAGTGGGCGGCCCTGCAGCGCTCTCACCGGCGTTACCTGGGAGACCACTCCCGATGGCCGCGAGGGCTTCGACACCCTGTTCCTGCGCCATGGCTCCAACGTCTGCGTGTCCGACGCCGTGGAGCGGGGCCGTGCCAGCTGGGTCAAGTTCCCCGAGATCAATCCGGTCCCTCCCTGCTTCAACAGTACGCCGAGCGCTGGACCACCTACCGTCTGGGCCCCAAGTACCCGGAGAGCTATGAGGGCACCCGGTTTGACGCCGATAAGTACGATGCTTTCATCAAGTCAGGGCACGATGCGTAAACTGCACGAGCGTATTCTGGAACTGGGCGGCGACAGCACGTGGATGCATCTTCCCGAGATGGGCATTCGCGGCAACATCCACGCCATGATGCAGGAGGACAACAGCCGCCAGATTGCCGATCTGGTCTGCGACTGGCTGGTGAAGAAGGTCCCCTGCGGCAGCAAATAAGCTAATTTCTCTCCTCTTTTGGTACTTTTGGGCGAAGGACCGGCGCAGCTGCAGCGCCGGTCCTTCGCCCGTTTGCGTCGGCCCGATACCCGCTCCGCCGATGATGGCGGGAGCGCTCCGGCCGTCCCTTGTGATCTTGTGTCAAACGCCGTCATGGCTGCTCCGCGGGCAGCGTCACCGTAAAGGTGGAGCCCTTTCCCGGACGGGAGAATACCGTGATCTGTCCGCCGCACAGCTTTACCACCCGCTGCACGATGGACAGACCCAGGCCGTTGCCGTGGTCGCCGGAGGAGGGGGCGGCGCAGTAGAATTTCTCGAAAATGTGGCGCTGGGTCTCCTCATCCATACCCACGCCGGTGTCGGAAATGGACACATGGACCGCGTCCTCGCCCTGCCGCAGCACCACGGTGATCTGGCCGCCGTCGGGGGTGAAGCGGATGGCGTTGGACAGGAGGTTGGACCAGATGTGCTCCACCAGCTCCTCACTGCCGTAATATTCCACGGGATCCAGATCGCCCTCCACCGTCAGCCCTTTTTTCAGCCAGTCCCGCTCCTGCTGCCGGACGCAGCGGCGCAGCTGCTCGTCCAGACTGTACCGCGTCTTGCCGGAGATGATCTCCGTGTTTTCGTACTGGGCAAGCTCCAGAATATGGGTGCTCATGGCCGCCAGACGCTGGGACTGCTGTACCACGGTGTCCGTATAGGCCCGCCGCTGCTGGGGCGTCAGGTCGTCGTTCTGCAGGAGCTTGGCGAAGCCGCGGATGGAGATCAGCGGCGTCTTGAATTCGTGGGAGAAGGTGTTCACAAAGTCCATCCGCAGCAGCGCCACGCTGGACAGCTCCTCCGCCATCTTGTTGAAGCTGCGGATGTACTCCGCCACCTCGCCCCGTGCGCCCCTCATCTCCACACGCACTGAGTAATCTCCGGCGGCCACGGCCTGCGTGGCCTGCATCAGCCGGGACAGCGGCGCCAGATACCCGCGGAAGATGAACACGGCCAGCACCACGCCCAGTACGGCGCTGATGGTCAGAATCAGGATGGGCCACAGCAGCGTATAGCCCGTGAGCTCCAGACGTACCAGCCGCTGTGCCAGCGCGGCAATGCCCAGCGCCAGCACCACGTATACCACCACCAGTCCCAGCACCAGCAGGAACATAGTGCCCAGCAGCCGTACCGGCGGGTTCTCCTTTTTCACCTTAGCTCTGCGCATCTTCATCCTCCCGCAGCATGCCCATGTAGCCGAAGCCGCGGATGGTCCGCAGCTCAAAATCCCCGTTGTCCCGGAATTTCTCCCGCAGGCGGGAGATGTAGACCTCCACGGTGTGCTCGTCCACCTCGCTGTCCAGATCCCAGATGTCGTCGATGAGCTGCCGCTTGGTGAACAGTGTGCGGGGGTAGGACAACAGCTTGTATAAAAGCAGGAACTCCTTGGCGGTGAGCTGCTGGGCGCCCTGAGGCGAAACGACCTGCAGGGAGCCGCGGTCCAGAACGGTGGCTCCCACCGTCAGCCGGCGGTCCGCGCGGCTGCAATACCGCCGCAGCAGCGCCTCGATGCGCCAGAGCATCTCCTCCTCGTCCACGGGCTTTATCATGTAGTCATCGGTGCCTGCCCGAAAGCCGCGGCGCTTGTCCTCCTGCGTCACCCGGGCCGTCACCATCAGCACCGGCAGGTCACAGTTTCCCTCCCGCAGCGTCTGTGTGAAGGTGATGCCGTCCATCCGCGGCATGGTGATGTCCACCACCGCCAGATCGCACTGGTAGTGCTCCATCACCTCCAGCGCCTCCACACCGTCCCGGGCGGGGCAGGGCTCATATCCCGCCCGCCGCAGCACCTCGCACATCAGAAAGCGGGCGCTGTCGTCGTCCTCAACTACCAGAATACGGAACATGACCATCCCTCCAGCGTTTTTTCTGAATTTTATCACATCCGCTCTCGAAAATCGAGGCTTTTTTGAGCTTGTGTTGAGGTTTCTCCGGTATACTGCCCCTACAATCGGAGAAAATAGGAGGACGATCCCCATGCACAGACCTGTCTGCATCACCTACGACAGCACCTGCGACCTGACGCCCCAGCTGCTGGAGCGTTTCCGGATCCGCACGGTGCCCCTGACCATTCAGAGCGGGGAACGGGTGTTCCCCGACGACGGGCGCTACACCTCGGCAGACCTGTACGCAGACTATCGCAGCCGCGGCACCCTGCCCAAGACGGCGGCGGTGAGTCCGGAGGAGTTCAAGTCATTTTTCGCCCCCATTCTGGCGGAGGGCTATGACATCGTACACATCGACATCAGCGCGGAGCTGTCCTGCACCTGCCAGAACGCGGTGCTGGCGGCGCAGGAGCTGACGGAGCGGGGAGAGATCCACGTGGTGGACAGCCGCCAGCTGTCCACCGGCGGCGGTCTGCTGGCCCTCCAGGGGGCCAAGCTGCGGGATGGCGGCATGGCGGCGGCGGATATCGCGGCAGAGCTGCGCCGTCTGGCCCCTCACAGCGACACCAGTTTCGTGCTGGACACGCTGGAGTAC
>OHAF01000885.1_pt1 | contig 30751 bp, 19 predicted proteins | sample 1577041 | NCBI WGS metagenome assembly OHAF01 (sample SAMEA3541495, study PRJEB24748) | human gut metagenome | biome: human gut; feature: human-associated habitat; material: faeces | place: China | collected 2012
AAAAAATATCCTTGATTTTATTTTACAACCGCGCGCGGCCCACACCGCCCGCGGCCGGCTCTCGCCCGAGCGCGTGCGCGCGCTCTACGGCAAGCGGCTGTACCTCTCGGCGTCGAAGGCCGAGCGCTTTTCCGCGTGCCGGTACGCCTACTTCCTGCAGTACGGGCTCAAAGCCAGGCCCCGCCGCCCGGCGGCGTTCAACCCGCCGGAGATCGGCACGTTCTTCCACTACGTCCTGCAGCACACGGCGCAGGACGTGACGGACGCCGGCGGCTTCGCCGCCGTGACGGACGAGCAGCTCGGCGCGTTCACCGACCGCTGGACGCAGCGCTACATCCACGACGAACTCAATGACTTTCGGGAGAAATCCGCGCGCTTTACCTACCTCTTCCGCCGCCTGTGCCGGCAGGTGCGGCAGGTCGTGGCCGACATGGCGCACGAGCTGCGCGCGGGCGACTTCGTGCCGCTGGATTTTGAGCTCAACTTCGCAGACCCCGAGCAGATCGCACCGATCACGCTCTCGGACGGTGAGGTGACGCTCAACATGAGCGGCGTGGCCGACCGCGTGGACGGCTGGCTGCACGACGGCAAGCTCTACCTGCGCGTCGTCGACTACAAGACCGGGCGCAAGGCGTTCTCGCTCTCGGACGTGTGGTACGGCATGGGGCTGCAGATGCTGCTGTACCTCTTCGCGCTCGAGCGCTCCGGCCCTGCGCGCTACGGGCACGAGATCGTGCCGGCCGGCGTGCTCTACGTTCCGGCGCGCGACGTGCTCATCCCGGCCGACCGCCGGCTCTCGCCGGAGGAGGCGGCCCGAGAGCGCGCCGGCGCGGTGCGCCGCTCCGGCCTGCTGCTCGACGATGCCGCCGTGCTGCACGCCATGGAGCACAGCGACACGCCGCAGTACCTGCCCGTCTCGCCCCGTCGCAAAACGGACGCGCTCGCAAGCGCGGAGCAGCTCGGCCTGCTCGCGCGGCATATTGAAACGACACTGCTCGACCTCGCACACGAGCTGCGCGGCGGCAGCATCACGGCCGACCCCTACTTCCGCTCCGGGCAGGACACGGCCTGCACGCACTGCGACTATCTGACCGTCTGCCACTTCACGCCCGGCATGGGGGGCGACTGCCACCGTGTGCTCACCAAGCTCCCGGCCGACAAGGTCTGGAGCAACCTGAAAGGAGGCACGCCGGATGCCTGAACTCAACTTCACGCCCGAGCAGCGCGCCGCGATCGACACGCGCGGCAGCACCGTGCTCGTGTCCGCGGCGGCGGGCAGCGGCAAGACCCGCGTGCTCACCGAGCGGCTCATGGCCTACCTCACGGACGCGGAACATCCGGTCGATATCGACCATTTCCTCGTCATCACCTACACGCGCGCGGCCGCGGCCGAGCTGCGCAGCCGCATTCTCGACGGGATCTATGCGCGCATTGCGTCCGACCCCGAAAACCGTCGCCTGCGGCGGCAGGTCGCGCTGTGCGCCCGCGCCGAGATCGGCACGATTCACAGCTTCTGCGCCGACTTCCTGCGCGCCAACTGTGCAGCCCTCGCCCTCGCGCCGGACTTTCAGGTCGCCGATACCGAGCGCTGCGCCGCCCTGCGCGCAGCGGCGCTCGAGCACACGCTCGAGCGCGCCTATACACGCCTCGACACCGACGCACCCTTCCGCCTGTTGGCCGACACGGTCGGCGGCGGGCGCGACGATGCGCGCCTGGGCGAGCTGGTGCTCTCGCTCTATGACAAAATGCAGTGCCACGCACGGCCCGAGCAGTGGGCGCAGCGGCAGGTGGACCTGCTTGCGCTCGACGGCGTGACCGACGCCGGCGCTACCCCGTGGGGGCAGGCGCTGCTGGCGCGCGTGCGCGAGAGCGCGGCGCACTGGGCGGGCGTGCTCGATAAACAGCTGGACATCATGGCGGCGCAGGACATGGCGTGGCTCTACGGCATCTACGGCACGAGCTTCGCGGAGACGGCCGATGGTCTGCGCGCCGTCGTGCGCGCCTGCGGTCAAAGCTGGGACGCTGCCGTGGCGGCGCTGCAGAACGTACCGTTCCCGCGCCTCGGCAGCACGCGCAAGCCGCCCGACCCGGACGTGCGCGACCGCGTCAAGGCGCAGCGCGACGCGGCAAAAAAGGCCATCCAGGCGCTGCAAAAGCAGATCAATGTCCCCTCCGCGCAGGCGCTCGCCGACCTGCACACGACCGCCCCGGCCATGCAGGCACTGCTGGCGCTGACGCTGGACTTCGGCACGGCCTACGCCGCCGAAAAGCGGCGGCGCAGCCTTGTGGACTTCTCCGACCTCGAGCACATGACCGCGCAGCTGCTCACGGACGACGACGGCGCGCCGACGGAGCTGGCGCGCCAGCTCTCCGGGCGCTACACCGAGATCATGGTCGATGAATATCAGGACGTGTCGGAGGTGCAGGATCTCATTTTCCGCGCCGTGTCGCGCGAGGGCAACAACCTCTTTTTCGTCGGCGACGTCAAGCAGTCGATCTATCGCTTCCGCCTCGCCGACCCCACGATCTTCCTCGACAAATACGCGCGCTTTGCAGATTTTCGCGCAGCCTTGCCCGGTGCGCCGCGGCGCATCCTCCTGCGGGAGAATTTCCGCTCCCGCCGCGCGGTGCTGGAAGGCGCCAACCACGTCTTTTCCAACATCATGTCCCGCGCGCTCGGCGAGCTGGACTATGACGACGCGGCCCGCCTGCGCGCCGGAGCACCCTACCCGGACGACGGCGAAAAGCCGGAGCTCGCCGTGCTCGAACTGCCGGACGCGGACGACGACGCGCCCACGCCGGAAAAATCCGCGCTGGAGGCGGACTACGTCGCGCGGCGCATCCGCGCGCTGATCGACGGCGGCGCATCCGTGTGGGAAAACGGCGCCGAGCGCCCCGCGCACTACGGCGACGTGGTCATCCTGCTGCGCAGCGCCAACAGCGTCGGCCCCGTGTACCGCGCCGCGCTCGAGGCGCAGGGCATCCCCGTATCGGCGGAGACGAGCGGCGGGTTCTACACATCCGAGGAGGTGTCGGTGCTCTGCTCGCTGCTGGCGGTGGTGGACAATCCGCACCAGGACGTACCGCTGATCGCGGCGCTGCGCTCGCCGCTCTTCGGCCTGACGGCGGACGATCTGGCCGCCGTGCGCACGTGCGACCGCGAGCACGATTTTTACACCGCAGTCACGCTCGCCGCCGAGACGCGCGGCGACTGCCGGGACTTTCTCGACGTGCTCGCGCGCTACCGCGCGCTGTCGATCGAGCTGCCGCTGGGCGAATTTCTGTGGCACGTCGTGGACGACCGCGCCGTCATGGCGCTCACGAGCGCGATGCCGGACGGCGAACTGCGGCGGCGCAACGTGCTGCTCCTGCTCGACCTGGCGCAGCAGTTTGAGCGCACCGGCGCGCGCGGGCTGCACCGCTTCCTGCTCTGGATGCAGCGGCAGGCGGCCGAGGGCGAAGAGCCCACCGTCCCCGGCAGCAAGAGCCGCAGCGTGCGCATCCTGAGCATCCACAAATCCAAGGGGCTGGAGTTCCCGTTCGTGTTTTTGTGCGACACGGCGCGCCTGTTCAACAAATCCGACACGCGCGCGAGCGTGCTCGTGCACCCGGCGCTCGGCCTCGGGCCGAAGTGCACGGATCTCGAGCACGGCGTGGAGTACCCCACCATCGCACGGCAGGCGATCGCGGCGCAGCTGCTGACCGAGACGCTCTCGGAGGAGATGCGCCTGCTGTACGTGGCCATGACGCGCGCGAAGGAGCGCCTCATCATCACGGGCACGACGCACAGCATCGCCAAAACGACCGGCTGGCTGGAGGCCACCGCGAGCGCGCCGCTCCCGCCGGAGCTGCTGCGCGGCATGGCCAGCCCCCTGTTCTGGCTGCTGCAGAGCGCGCTGCTTGACCGGGACGAGCGCTTCCTGCGCCGGAACTACGTCTATCTGAAGCCAGACGCCGCGGCAGAGCGCGCGGAGACGGAGACCGGACCCGCGCTGCCGGAGCCCGACCCCGCCCTGCTGGCACAGCTCGAGCGCGCGCTCACGTTCCGCTACGCGCACGCGCAGGCAGTCGACCTGCCGTCAAAGGTGACGGCGACGGAGCTCAAGCGGCTGGAGGCGGAGGATGCGCCGCCCGAGGACGCCGGCGCGCCGCTGCTGGCGGGCGCGCCACGCACGCAGACCTTTCGCCGGCCGGACTTCTCGGCGCGCGCGCGCAAGCTCACCGCGGCCGAGCGCGGCACGGCCACGCACCGCATCCTGCAGTACCTGCGCTTTGCCGACACGCGCACGCCGGAGGGCATCCGCGCGCAGGTAGAAACGTTGACCGCGCGCGGTGAACTCACGGGGCGCGAGGCGCAGGCCGTGGACACGGCCTCGCTCCTGCGGCTGGGCCGCACCGAGCTCGGCGCGCAGCTCGCGGCGGCAGAGGCAGCCGGCACGCTGCAGCGCGAGTTTCGCTTCTCGCTGCTGTGCCCGGCGGAGACGTTCTTCCCCAACGCCGGGGACGAGCAGGTGCTGCTGCAGGGCGTGGTCGATGCGTGGTTCGAAACAAAGGACGGTCTCGTCATCGTGGACTATAAGACCGACCGCATCCGCCCCGAGGGCGTGCCGGCGCGCACGGCGTACTACGCCGCGCAGCTGCACGCCTACGCCGGGGCGATGGCGCGCATCACCGGCCAGCCGGTCTGCCGCCGCGTGCTGTATTTTCTGCACTGCGGCCAGGTCAGCGACGTGCCGGGCCCGGATGCGTAAAAAAATGCGAAAACCGCTTGCAATTTTGTCACCGGTATGCTAGAATTCAGATTGCGTTTTGTAACCACGGACCAGCCCGTGCTCAAGACAGCTTATTATGAGGTGAATGACTATGAAAGACGGTATCCATCCGAATTACCAGCCGACCACGATCCGCTGCGCCTGCGGCGCCGTGTACGAGACCCGCTCCACGAAGCAGAACATCTCCATCGAGATCTGCTCCAAGTGCCACCCGTTCTACACCGGCAAGCAGAAGCTCGTCGATACCAGCGGCCGCGTGGATAAGTTCAACAAGAAGTACGGCATCAAGTAAGATCGGACAAGATCCTTGCGAAAAGCAGCCCGCGTGCAGTGCACGCGGGCTTTTTCGCGCCCTGCGGCATTTGTGACGTCATAAGGCCTCGTCTCCGCCCGTACCCGCGGTCGAGCCTCCGCAGCCGGACGACCGAAAAACTTCGTAACGTCACGAAGCCTCGCAGAGTTTGCGTCCGCAGACGCAAAGAAATTTCAATCATTTTCTCCGGCGGCGTGTACGGCGGAGAAAATACCGCTCGGCTCGCAAACGTGCGCATTGGGCGCCTTTGGTGTTCAATGCGTGCGCTGCAGCGAGCTGCGTTCTCTTCCACAGAGGGCCCAGCGAAGCGGTCCTCTGTGGAGCGTGTGCCTGCGGCACACGCAAAAACCCCGCTGCCGAAGCAGCGGGGTTTCGATTTATGCGATTTGCGAAACGCTCAGACGATGCGCTTGTCGCGCACCTGAGAATCGTAGTGCTTGTTCAGGAAGGGGCGCAGCACATAGTAGATGAGCTTGTTCTCCAGATTGAACATATAGATCGTGAAGGTCGCAACGAAGCCGATAAAGCCGACCAGGCCGACCTTGCCCATAATCTTTGCAGCGAGTTTCATATTCATAGTCGGTACCTGCCTTTCTTAGTACGCCGCGGAGTCGTCGAAGTCGACCAGCGTCGGGTCGAGCGGCTGCTCGTTGAGCACGATGGACATATACTCGTTGACGCACTTACGCATATCGCGGCGCGGCACGGTGCGGCAGTCCTCGAGGTCGTGCTCGATGAAGATGAAGTGGAAGCCAAGGTCGCGTGCCTGCTCCTCCATCATGGCGTGCACGCCGAGCATACCCTTGCAGGCGATGTTGTCGTTCATGAGCACCATGTCGCAGTTGAAGTTCGTGGCCCACTCCCAGACGGAGTTGACGTTGTCCCAGCCGCCGACAGCCATGTGACGCATAACGCCCTTTTCGCTGAACAGCGCCAGATCCATGAGCGCCTGATCGGGGTCGGTCGTGCTGATCATGTTGTGACCCATGGTGGAGTCCATGTTCAGGACGATGTTGATGCCCCAGCAGTTCTGCGTCCAGGTCGGGAAGTCGGTGTAGTACACGGCGGACGGTCCCCACAGGAACGCACGGTGACGCGTGGTGCCGCCATACGGGACGTACTTATTCTTGTAGCACTTGCGCAGGATCTTGATGACCTTGCGGTCGTTCTTGGTGAAGTAGTCCTCCTGGCCGTTGGCGGAGGCCCAGGCGTACAGACGGTACAGGGTCTCGCTGATGCCGGTCAGCGGGCAGTAGGGAGTCTTGAAGTAATCCCACTTCTCGAGCTCGATCTCGTTTTGCTCGTTCATGTGCTTGGCGCGCTTGAACAGGGCGTTCCAGTCATACTCAACGCCGTATTCCTTTTCGACGAATTCGATGCAGTCGCGCAGGACCTGCGCGGAGTACGGGTGGGCGGCCGGCTCGTTGTGGATCATGGCCATGGTGATCTGGAAGTCCGGCAGGCCGATGCGGCGGCGCTGGAACATGGACGTCGCCTCGGAGGCGTTGCAGGGCATGTTCGTGGAGAGCATGGCCTTGCCGAAGAGCGGGAAGTCGTCGTTGAGGGCAACGCCGGTCTCCGCCGCGCAGCGGGAGCAGACGTCTGCCGGCAGACCGAAGGACTCGGCTACGTCGATGTAGTACGGCTCGAGCTGCTGGTCAACATCGCAGATGATGAACTCCGGCAGCGTCTGCAGCGGGATGGGGATCAGGTCTTTGAAGCCGGTCAGGAACAGCGGCGGCATGACCTCGTCCACAGGGATGATCTTATCGCTGTCCTTGCCGCCGATGCGCAGGTCGTGAGACAGCACAAGGGCGATCTTCTTGGTCAGGCTCTGCACGATGGCGTGCATATTCATGTGCGCGATCACGAGCTCGGGGCCGCGGTAGCCCTCAAACAGACGGTCGATGAACATGAACGTGCCGAGGTAGGAGCCCATCCAGCGGTATTCCCAGAAGCCCTTCAGGCACGGGATCGGCGCGGAGGCGACCATGGCAGCCATGGACATGACGTTTTTGAGCCATGCGCGGTAGTCGACCATGGTGTCGTGCAGACCACGCCACTCACGGTACTTGGCGACGCCGGTCTTATCATAGTAACGGCTGCGGAGACCGCCGACACCGTTCTGAGCCTGCCAGAGGGGGTCGAATCTCTGCATCTTGGAGTCAATAAATTTCGTAACAGGGCAATTCATAGTTTTCATTCCCCTCCTGTTCAAGAATTGATTTTCTTGATTTCCAGGCTCTCGACGAAGGCCTGGAAACGGGTACGGAGCTGGCCGATGGAGCCGAGCGCGTATTCCTTCTCGATCGTGCAGCACGGCACGCCCATCTCCTCGGTCAGGATATGGGAGGCGAGCACCTTCTCATAGCTCCAGAACTCGCAGAACTTCATGTTCTCGTAGATCACGCCGTCGGCATGGAACTCGTCGACAAGGCGCTTGACCTCAGCATGGCGCTGGTCGATCTTCGCGCCTTCCATGAAGCGGGCGCACTGGTTCCAGTGCAGGTAGTGGCGGCAGATGGCGTCAAACGCGGTCTCGCCGTCCTGGATCTCGATGCGCTCACGGCTCGGGAAGCTGCCGAAGCAGTAGCGGTCGGCCACGACCATGGCGCCGCAGGTCTCGAGGAGCTTCGTAAACTCGGGATCGTCGATCTCGGAGCCGGCGACCACGACGCGTGCGCGGAAGGGGAATTCCTTCTCGGGCTTGCGCTTTTTGATCTCGGCGAGCGTCTCCTTCAGGTACGGGAGGATCAGGTCGTGCGGGCAGACCTCGCTCACGAGCTGGATGACGTGGAACTCATAGCCGGTAATGGGCGGGTTGGGCAGCTTGCGGAAGTTGCCGATCTCGGTGATGACATCGCACAGCTCGTTGAACTTCTCGATGGTCGCGCGCATGGCGGCATCGGAGGTGTCCACGCCGTAGCGCTCGGCAAGCTGGTCAACGACCTTGAGCTGCAGCTGGCCCTTGTAGTAGTCATAGCTGGTCTTATCGCCCTTGAGCGGGGGATCGATCTGCGTGACGAAGAAGCGATCGTTCTTCACGGGATTGATGAGGAAGAAGTGCTCTTCCATACGCTCCATGGACGCGCAGCACTCGGCGCCGAAGAGCGCATTGAGGTAGTTGTAGCCGCCCTCAATGGCGCGCTCGAGGATGGAGCGGACATACGGGCAGACACGGCTGGTCATGTAGTAGGTCGCAATGTCGGTCGACTCGCAGCGCGGCGCGCGCAGGCGGCTCGAGAAGCAGCCCGGCAGGTTGAGCAGAACCTCGGGGATGTAATAGCAGTTGTACCCGAGGGCGATTTTCCCGTCATTGACCGCCTGCGTGACGAGCTCATTCTGCGCGTCCTGCAGGAGATTTTCGAAGAAAATCAGATGTTTCAGGTCTTTCATATTGTCCCTTCTTTCAAAATAATTCCCATTGCAGCTATGTAAAAAGGCGTCGGGATGCAGGTGCATTCCGGCGCCTTCGACATACGAAAAAAGCCTTTGCGGCGTCCCCTGGCCGCGGCGGAACGAGCAGGCGCTTGCTCTACCACCTAGTCATAACAAAAATATCACGTGTTCCATGCGGTGTCAACCGGTTACACGCTAATTCTTTCACAAATATGGACAAGAGGGCGACTTTCGACACATTTGTTGAGAAATGACACTCAAATCCGGTCGGCGGGGCGCAAAACGCGCAGATACGCCTCGCTCTGGCGCACGAAGGCGGCGGCGTCAAAGTTGTCGTTGCGCAGCGCCTCCTGCACGATCATGCCGTCGGACGCGAGCAGGATCAGCTGCGTGAGATAGTCGGCGGAGACGACGTCGGTGCGCTCGGCGATCTTCTCGGCGATGAGCCGCTCGAACGCGGCGTAGCGGTCGATGAGCTTGGCGCGCAGCGCCTCGTCGCCGAGCATGGCGGCGTGGATCAGGTGCAGGCGCATACCGGCGGAGGCGGTGTTGCGCTCGACGACGTACTTCACCAGCCGGTGCACGGACGTGTCCTTGTCCTTATTCTCCGTCCAGGCGATCAGCTCGTCCCACTGGCGGTCGAGATAGCGGTTGGTGAGGTCGAAAAGGATATCCGTTTTATTTTTATAATAGTAATAGAGCGTCCCCTTGGACACGCCGGCCGCCGCGGCGATCTCGGCCAGCGAGATATCGGCAAACGTCTGCGTGTCCAACAGGCCGGTCGCGGCGTCGAGGATCTTCTCCTTGACATTGTCGTTGCGCGGAGCGGCCATTTGCTTTCCTCATTTCTGATCTTATGAGATAAATCGTGTCTTATTGTACGCGATTTTGGGCGATTTGTCCAGTCTGGCAGGGAAATTTCAGCAGATTTGACCCAGGGCGAATCCTTGACTTCCCGGTCGAAAAAGGGTATATTTGTGACATCTAGTCGGCCGCTTGGCCGACTCATCTTCCGGGAGGCCTGTCTTTCATGAAGATCTCCGCATTGAACCGAAAACTGCACCGCGCCTTCGGCGGCCGCGTCACGGCGGCGCTGGCCGACGGCTGCATCGTCCTGCGCGGCGAACTCGAACGCTGGGACGACGTGGTGCGCGCCGGCCAGATGGCCGCAACGAAATATTCCACGTGCCATGTCGTCAATGACATCACGTTCACCGGCGGCAAGGACGCGCCCATGCGCGTGCCCGCGCTGCATGACGATGCGCTCGACGGGCAGACGCCCGACGTGCTCATCATCGGCGGCGGCATCTCGGGCGTGTCGATCGCGCGCGAGCTTGCGCGCCAGAAGCTCGACATTCTCGTCGTGGATAAGGAATGTGACCTCGCGCTCGGCGCCTCCGGGCGCAACGACGGCGAGGTGCACCCGGGCATCGACCTCGGTCGCGGCAGCATCAAGCACAAATACATCCGCCGCGGCAACGCCATGTACGATCAGGTCTGCAAGGAGCTCGACGTGCCGTTTCACCGCGTGGGGCAATATGTCTGCTTCCAGCACGGCTGGCTGCGTCCCGCCGTGTGGGGCTACTGCATGTGGCGCAAATATCACGACGGCATCGCCGACACCGAGCTCATCTCCGGCAGGGAGCTGCTGCGCCGCGAGCCGAACTTCAACAAAAAGACCCGCTTTGCCATCTCGAATCCGGACTCCGGCTGCGTCTGTCCCTACGGGCTGACGATCGCCTACGCGGAAAACGCCGTGCAAAACGGCGCGCGCATCGCGCTCAACACCGCCGTGCTGGGCATGGACGTCGCGGACGGGCAGATCACCGCCGTGCACACCAACCGCGGCACGCTGCGCCCCGCGCTCGTCATCAACGCGGCCGGCGTGTTCGCCGAGGACGTGGCGCGCATGGCGGATGACCGCTTTTTCTCCATCCACCCCCGCCGCGGCACGAACAGCATCCTCGACCGCAAGGCCGGCGCGTTCATGCATTCGATCGCGTCCGTGAAGGGCAGCGACATGGTGTCGAAAACGCACTCGAAGGGCGGCGGCATCCTGCACACCGTGCACGACAACCTGCTCATCGGGCCCGACGCGGTGGAGACCTATGAAAAAGAGAACACGGCGACGTATCCCGAGAGCATCGCGCACGTATTCGAAAAGCAGAAGATCACGATGCCCGCGCTGACCGAGCGCGACATCATCACCTATTTCACCGGTGTGCGCGCGCCTACGTTCGAGGAGGATTTCATCATCGAGCGCGGCCGCCGCACGCACAACCTCATCCACGTCGCGGGCATCCAGTCCCCCGGCCTGACGACGGCGCCCGCCATCGCGGTCGACGTGGCGGACATGGCCGTGCGCATCCTCGCGCGCGAGCGCCCCGTGGCCATCAATCCGGACTTTGACCCCCACCGCCCGGGCATCCCCGTCCTGCGGGAGATGGACGACGCCACGCGCGCGGCGTACATTGCGAAAAACCCCGACTATGGCGCCATCGTCTGCCGCTGCGAGGAGATCAGCCGCGGCGAGATCCTCGACGCGCTGCGCTCAAATGTGTGCGTGCCGACGGTCGACGGCGTGAAAAAGCGCGTGCGTCCCGGCATGGGCCGCTGCCAGGGCGGGTTCTGCTCACCGCAGGTGGTGCGCATCATCGCGGAGTATCTCGGCGTGCCGCTCAGCGCGGTGCGCAAGTCCTCGGCCGACGCGCCCATCACGTTCGGCCCGACGAAATCCGGGGAGGTGCAGGCATGATGTACGACGTCATCGTCATCGGCGGCGGCCCCGGCGGGCTCGCGGCCGCCATCTCCGCGCACGAAAACGGTGCGCACGTGCTGCTCATCGAGCGCGAGGCGCGCCTGGGCGGCATGCTCAAACAGTGCATTCACGACGGCTTTGGCCTCGCCCGCTTCGGCGAGCGGCTGGCCGGGCCGGAATATGTCGAGCGCTTCATCGATCGGCTCGAGGAGCTGGGCATTGAGGCGCACACACAGACGTTCGTCACGCGCGTGGAGAAAACGCCCGCCGGCTTCGCGGTCGTCACCGTCAGCCGCGACGGCGTCGCGCGCTATGACACCCGCACGCTCGTGCTGGCCACCGGCTGCCGTGAGCGCACGGCAAAACAGGTCTTCATCCACGGCACGCGCCCGGCGGGCGTGTTCACGGCCGGCACCGCGCAGCATTTTACGAACCTGCTCGGTGAGCTGCCGACCCGGCGCTGCGTCATCCTCGGCAGCGGCGACATCGGGCTCATCATGGCCCGCCGCCTGACGCTCGAGGGCGCGGAGGTACTCGGCGTGTACGAGGCCAAGCCCACCCCCTCCGGCCTGACGCGCAACATCCACCAGTGCCTGCATGACTACAGCATCCCGCTGCACCTGAGCCACACGGTCACGCGCGTGTTCGGCGCAGACCGGCTCACGGGCGTGGAGGTCGCGGAGGTCGACGAGGCCATGCGCCCCATCCCCGGCACGGAGCAGCACATCGACTGCGACGCGCTGATCGTGTCCGTCGGCCTCATCCCGGAAAACGAGCTGGCGGAGTCGCTCGGCGTCCCGCTCGACGGGCACACCCGCGGCCCTGTGTGCGATGGGCAGCTCATGACGGAAGTGCCCGGCATCTTCTCGTGCGGCAACGCGCTGCACGTCAACGACCTCGTGGACTATGTGTCCGCCTCCGGCGAGCTGGCGGGCAAGAGCGCGGCGCACTTTGCCGCGCACACGCGCGACGAGATCGCGCTCACGATCTCGGACGATTTCGGCTATCTCGTCCCCCAGCGGCTCGACCGCACGGAGGACAACAGCAGCGTCACGCTGTATTTCCGCAGCGCGGCGGTGCTCGGCCCGTGCCGCGTGGCGCTGACCATCGACGGCAAGGAAACCTGGTCGCGGCGCTACCCCTTCCTGCGCCCGCCCGAGATGCAGCAGCTCACACTGGACTTTGACAAGCTCGGCATCGCCCACGCGCGCGATGTCCACTTTACGATCGAGGTGGCAGAGGCATGAAAGAACTCACCTGTATCGGCTGCCCGCGCGGCTGCACCTTGAAAATCGAACGCGACGGCGACGGCTGGTCCGTCACCGGCAACACCTGCCCCCGCGGCCGGGAGTTTGCCATTTCGGAGATGACCGCGCCCAAGCGCACCATCTGCTCGACCGTGCGCACGGCCTTCCCGGACGCGCCGGTGCTGCCGGTGCGCGTGTCGGCCGACATTCCGAAAGACCGCATCTTCGATGTCATGGACGCGCTCAAAACCGTCACCGTATCAGAGCGTATCGGCCGCGGCGATGTCGTGATCCCGGACGTGCTCGGCCTCGGCGTGGATGTCATCGCCACGAGCAGCCTCCTCAGGCACAGATCTGAATGAATATTTTGTATAGAGAGCAAAAATAAAACTTAGGAGGGAATCATCTTGAGCAAACCGCTGGTGCTGACGTGCGACATCGGCACACAGAGCGCACGCGCCCTGCTCGTCGACCCGGACGGCCGGATCGTAGACGTCGTGCAGAGCAAGTATGCCGAGCCCTACTTCTCCAAAGAGCCCGGCTGGGCCGAGCAGAAGCCGAACTTCTACTTCGACCGCCTGTGCGAGTGCTGCCGCGAGCTGTGCGCGCGCAGCAACGCCCTGCTGCCGGACGTGATCGCCATGACGATCACCGTCATCCGCGACACGGTCGTGTGTCTGGACGCGAACAACGAGCCCCTGCGCGACATCATTCTCTGGCTGGATAAACGCACCGTCGACCCGAACGGCGCCATGCCTGCCAAAAACATGATGCTCTTCAAGGTCGCCGGCATGGAGCCGACGGCGAAGGTGGTCTACGCCGCCTCCGTCGGCAACTGGATCATGCGCCACGAGCCGGAGATCTGGGCCAAAACCGCCAAATACGTCATGCTGCCCACGTACCTGAACTACAAGCTCACGGGCAACCTCATCGACTCGGCCTCGAACCAGATCGGCCACATCCCGTTCGACTACAAAAACCGCCGCTGGATGAAGCCCGGCAGCCTCACGCGCTGCTTCTGCGACGTGCCGAACGAAAAGCTGTGCGACCTCGTGCCCTCCGGCACGGTCATCGGCACGGTCACGGACGAGGTCTGCGCCCTGACCGGCATCCCCGCCGGCCTGCCGCTGATCTCGACCGGCTCTGACAAGGGCTGCGAGACGCTCGGCCTCGCCGTCGTCGATTCCGACAAGGCGTCGATCTCGCTGGGCACGACGGCCACCATCCAGTTCAGCACGACCGAGTACGTCGAGCCGCAGCAGTTTCTGCCCGCCTACCCCGGCGTGCTCAACGACCACTACAATCCCGAGATCGAGATCTACCGCGGTCTGTGGCTGCTGTCGTGGTTCGTGAAGGAATTCGGCACGGCCGACGCCATCGATGCCAAGGAAAAAGGCATGGCGCCCGAGGCCCTGCTCGACGAGCGCATCCGCGACCTGCCCGCCGGCAGCGACGGCCTGCTCCTGCAGCCGTACTGGACGGCCGGCATCCTGCACCCGGACTCGCTCGGCGCGGTCATCGGCTTTTCCGACTACCACACGCGCTACCACTTCTACCGCGCCATCATCGAGGGCCTGTGCCTGGAGCTGTACATGGCGCTGCGCATCATGGAGGACCGCTCGGGCCTGACCATTCACGAGATCCGCATCGGCGGCGGCGGCGCAAAGAGCGACGTGGTCTGCCAGATCGCGGCGGACGTGTTCGGCCTGCCGGTCGTGCGCTCGCAAACGCACGAGGCGTGCTCCATCGGTTCGTCCATGGTCGCGTTCGTGGCCAAGGGCGTGTTCGCCGATTTCGACGCCGCGGCCAAAGCCATGGTCCACGTCAAGGATACGTTCCAGCCCAATGAGCGCAATCACGAGGTATATAACGACATTTACGAGCAGGCCTACCGCAAGATCTACCCGCGCCTGCGCCCGATCTATCAGAAACTCATCCAAGTCAAGAGGAGGATTGCACAATGAGCAACAAACCGTACAAAGGATTCGAGCCGAAATGGCTGCTCACCCCCGCGCCGGCGGACAGCTACCGCTCCATTTTCCGCTGGGGCGACCCGAACTTCTTCAAATATCCGAAAGAGTCTCTGTACACGCTCATGAAAGAGACGTTCAAAATGACGGACGACGATTTCAAGGAGTATTCCGACGACATCGGCTTTGACCCCGTCGACCTCTCCGACCACCCGGTGCAGCTCGCGCCGGAGCACATCGAGGCACTTAAGAAGATCGTCGGCGAGCGCAATGTCTCCACCACCGACTATGACCGCCTGAGCGTGGCCTACGGCTTCACGGCCTACGATATCCTGCGCCTGCGCCACAAGCGCGTTGACAGCGTACCCGACGTTGTGCTTTACCCCGAGACGACCGGGCAGGTCGAGCAGATCGTGGCCTACTCCACCGAGCACCACATCCCGCTGTACGTCTACGGCGGCGGCAGCAGCGTCACCCGCGGCGTCGAGCCGGTCAAGGGCGGCATCTCGCTAGATATGCGCCGCAACTTCAACAAGGTCATCAGCTTCAACGAGATCGACCAGACCATCACCGTGCAGGCCGGCATGTCCGGCCCGGATCTGGAAAAGACGCTCCAGAGCGCGCCGGAGCTCTTCGGCGCCAAGCGGCAGTACACCTGCGGCCACTTCCCGCAGTCGTTCGAGTATTCGAGCGTCGGCGGCTGGACGGTCACGCGCGGCGCGGGCCAGAACAGCACGTATTACGGCACGATCGCCGACATCGTCCTCAGCCAGAAGTACGCTACGCCCATCGGCACCATCCAGACCAGCCACTACTCCCGCGAGGCCACCGGCCCGAACCTGAACCAGATCATGATGGGCTCCGAAGGCACGTTCGGCGTGCTGACGGAGGTCACGCTGCGCATCTTCCGCTGGATGCCGCAAAACCGCAAGCGCTTCTCCTACATCTTCAAGACGTGGGACGAGGCCATGAAGGCCGCCCGCGAGATGATGCAGTGCGAGTGCGGCTACTCGTCCGTGTTCCGCCTGTCCGACCCGGAAGAGACCAACCTCATGCTCAAGCTCTATAACGTCGACGAGACACCGCTGCAGCCGCTGCTCGACAAGTTCGGCTACAAGGACATGGAGCGCTGCCTCTTCCTCGGCTTTACCGACGGCGAGAAGGGCTACAGCCGCAACGTCGCGCGCAACATCGCCAAGATCGCGCTCCGTCACGGCGGCATGCCGCTGACCGGCTACGTCACCCGCAGCTGGGAGAAGGGCCGCTTCAACGACCCCTACCTGCGCGACACGCTCATGGACTTCGGCATCACGACCGACACGCTCGAGTGCACGGTCAACTGGTCGAACATGGAGCAGGTGCACGCCGACGTGCGCAAGATCTGCCACGCGCTGCCGAACACCGTCGTCACGACGCACATGTCGCACTGCTATCCGCAGGGTGCGAACCTGTATTTCATCTTCCTCACCCGCATGCAGGATGAGGACGCCTTCAAAGCCTACCACACCACGATTCTCGACGCGATCCAGCGCTCCGGCGCGGCCGTGAGCCACCACCACGGCATCGGCAAGATGTTCGCGCCCTGGCTCGAGGGCTACATCGGCGAGAAGGAGTACGGCGTGTTCCGCGTGCTCAAGGACTACTTTGACCCCGATTACAACATGAATCCGGGCGGCACGATCGGCCTGGACCTCAAGCCGGAGGAAAAGAAGTTCCTGCGCGAGTACACCGACTATCTCGAGCAGCCGAAATTCGACTGATCTTTTGTCATCACCCGGCAGCGGTTTAGATGCCCGCCGCCGGATCACCGGCCAAGTGCCAATGCTGCTGCGTAGATCGTTTGTGCAGCAGGGGGGAGAACCGGGGCGGCCCGCCGCCCCAAGGGATGGAGCAGCCCGGCAGATACCTGCCGGGCTGCTTTTTCGCGGCGGCACGCAAAAACCGCCGCTCATGTTGAGCGGCGGCCAGACTGTCAAGGGACCTCGTAGAGTTTGCGCCTGCGGGCGCAAAGAAAGTCCAATCATTTTCTTCGGCGACATGTGCGGCGAAGAAAATACTTCTCAGGCTGCAAGTGTGGAATTTGTGCGCCGGCGACGCACAAATTATGCGCGCAGCAGACTGCACCCCCCCTTGTCAAAAAGTAATACTTTTTGACAGTCTCAAAAAACCGCCGCCCCGGCCAGGGCGGCGGTTTTCTGGTCTTCAGTTGGTATGCGGCTGCAGCGCACGGCGCGTGACGCGCAGCAGCGTCGGCAGCAGCAGCGCGAGCACGATACCTTTGCCCGCGCAGATGGCCAGCCGCAGCGGCAGCGTGCCGAACACGAACACCGGCGAATAGTACCCGTAGATGAGGCTGTCGAGATACAGCGACCCGGTATTGAGCACCGTGATGCCCAGCTCACCGAGCACGGCCAGCAGCGCGAGCTGCCGCGGCGTGCAATCGTAACCGTGCCGCGCCGACACCGCGCCCACGCACAGCCCCAGCAGCACATACGGCGCGATCCAGAGCGCGGTCGTGGCGCTCACGCCGTAGCGCAGCAGCTGGTACAGCAGCGTACCCACCCCGCCGATGGCCAGCCCGTCGACCGGGCCGAGCAGCAGCGCACCGAGAAACACCGGCAGCGCCTCGACGGTGATCTTCAGGTTGCCGGTGCTGATCGACACCAGCCCCAGCACCGTGACCATGGCGGCAAACATTGCGTCCGCCGCGAGGCGGCGGGCGGTCCATTTCGTATGCATTTGCAAGACTCCTTTCGTGACAGTTGCCACGGCGGGGGTCTTCCCCTGGTGGCAGCGGAAGCGGCAACAGCACCGCGGGGCGCGCAGCCCCTTCGTCGCCGGACAACTTCCCATCCCGACGCACTTGACGCGCTGTTCCTACTCTGTCCAATGCATTGCTCAGATTTCCGTGTGCATCATAGCACACGCGGCGCGGCTTTGCAAGCCGCAAAAAGAGGACGCCCGGGTGGGCGTCCTTTTCTGCCTTATGTCTTACTTTTTCTCGCGTGTCAGGCGGCGCGTGAGCTCTTCGACCAGCCCGTCCACCAGCTCCTGATGGTCGGCCAGGTTCAGCTCGGCCTCGCGCACGATCGTGTAGCCGAACACATCGTCGTCCATGATCTTGGCATACGACAGCAGCTCCGCCTGCATACAGCGGATGGCCGCCATGCTCAGATGCACGGCCGCGAGCGCGCTGCACGCGGTCAGGTCGTCGCCCTTGTCCACGACCTCCTTCATGAGCTCGATGCAGCGGCACATGATGTACACGATCTCGTTCGGAATGTCGCTCGCAACGCGCAGCGCGCTGTCGAGATCGGTGCGCGTGACGTTCTCCTCGACTCTGCGGCGGTCGAGCGGCTCGCGCGCGCGCAGCTCCTCGTCGATCTGAAAGACCATGTAGTCGGTCATCTGGCGCAGCTCCTCGGCCGTTTTCTGCAGCGACGCGTCGTCCGAGCGCAGCGCGCGCACGGCCAGCGACCCCATCGCCGCCGCCAGCGCCGACACGACCGCGCCGACACTGCCCGCCTGCGGCAGGCCGTCCGGATCTGCCACCGCAGCCACATAGTCCTTGACCGGCATGGCGCCGAAGGTCTGCTTCGGCTTGTGCTCCCCAACGGAGACCACGTGGTCGCCGTCCGCCGTGTGGATCAGGATCTTTTTCTTCTCTTCCGCCATAAGTGCCTCCATTCCCCGCGCGCATAGCCGCGCGCAGATATACACACATTATTATAATAGGAATATAGCACGGCAGACGGCACATTGTCAAGATTGCAACAGCCGTTCGTTTGTGGAAAAGGCCATATTCTGCACAAAAATCGTCCGGTTTTTTCGTCAAATTTTGTCACGCGCAAGTGCAATTCCGGCATTTATCTTTGCACCGCTTTCTGATATAGTGAGAGATAAGCGCAAAATATCACAGAGGGAGCGTGAAGCGTTTTGGGGATCAACAATGTGATCTCTCTGCTTGGCGGCGTGGCCCTGTTCCTGTTCGGCATGACGCTCATGGGCGACGGGCTGAAGAAAGTGGCCGGCAACAAGCTCGAGATCATACTCTATAAACTCACGAGCACCCCGCTCAAGGGCGTCCTGCTCGGCACGGGCGTCACCGCCGTGATCCAGTCGTCCTCGGCCACGTCCGTCATGGTCGTCGGCTTCGTCAACTCCGGCATGATGCAGGTGCGCCAGGCCATCGGCATCGTGCTCGGCTCCATCCTCGGCACGAGCATCACAGGCTGGATCCTCTGCCTGTCGGACATCAGCGGCTCCGGCTGGGTGTCGCTGCTGAGCACCGCGACGCTCACGGGCGTCGTCGCCGTGGTCGGCATCGTGCTGCGCATGTTCTGCAAGGACCTGGCCAAACACCACATCGGCGACATTCTGCTCGGCTTCGCCGTGCTCATGTACGGCATGTCCTCCATGAGCGGCGCCGTGGCCCCGCTCAAGGACAGCGCCGCGTTCATCGAGCTGCTGACCCGCTTTTCCAACCCGCTGCTCGGTGTGCTCGTCGGCACGGTGTTCACCTGCATCCTGCAGAGCGCGTCGGCCGCCGTCGGCATTCTGCAGGCGCTGGCCATCACGGGCACGATCACATTCTCCGTGGCCTTCCCCATCACGCTCGGCATCGCCATCGGCGCGGCCGTGCCGGTGCTGCTGTCCTCCCTCGGCGCGAGCGTCAAGGGCAAGCGCACCGCCTATGTCTACCTGCTCATCGACGTCATCGGCGCGGTCGTCTGGGGCGTCGTGTTCTACGCGGTCAACGCAGCCGTGCACTTCCCGTTTACGGACACGACCATGACCACCGTGAGCATCGCCCTGCTCAACACGATCTTCCGCTTTGCGACCGTGCTGCTGCTCACGCCGATGATTCCCCTGCTGGAAAAGCTCGTCTCGTTCCTGTTCCCGGACAAAGCGTCCACCGGCGCGCTCGCCGACATCGACCGGCTCGAGGAGCGCTTTCTCGCGCACCCGGCGCTGGCCATCGAGCAGAGCCGCCTGGCCATCGACTCCATGGCCCGTCAAGCGCAGGACAACATCCTGTCCGCGTTCTCCCTGCTCGACAAGTTCAGTGACGAGCAGTTCGCCGCCCTGCAGGAAAACGAGGAAGCCATCGACCACTACGAGGACAAGCTCGGCACCTACCTCATCAAAATCACGAGCAAGGAGCTCACGCCGCGCCAGACGGCCGACGTGTCGAAGTACCTGCACACGATCAGCGACCTCGAGCGCATCAGCGACCACTCGCTCAACATCGGCGAGACGGCGCAGGAGCTCTACACGAAGAAGATCGTCTTTTCGCCCACCGGCGCGCGCGAGCTCAAGGTCATGCTCGCGGCCGTGACGCGCATCCTCGAGATTACGATCAACGCCTTCCTCGACAACGACGTCGCCGCGGCCTACCGCGTCGAGCCGCTCGAGGAGCTCATCGACAACCTCTGCGACGAGATGAAGCTGCACCACATCGACCGCCTGCAGACCGGCGAGTGCACGCTCAACCACGGCTTCGCGTTCAACGACCTGCTCACCAACTGCGAGCGCGTGTCCGACCACTGCTCGAACATCGCCGTCGCCATGATCGAGCTCGAGTCCGACTCGTTCGACACCCACGAATATATCAACAGCGTCATGGCCATGCACTCGCACAGCTTTGACGAATACTACTCCGAATACAGCAAAGAATTCCAGATTTAATGCATATATCCGCCGCCTATCCATTTGTAAAAATGGCCGGGCGGCGGTTTTTTGCCCCCGTCGTCCGGCAAATGTCCCAATTTCGCGTGGTCAGGTATGTACATGCTGCACAAGGCATTTTTCCCTCGCTGGGCGTGTTTTTTCAAATTCCACAAATCGCAGTGAATTTTTCATGAATGCCTTGCATATTTATTCGCGTGGTAGTATATTAACCTTATATAAATGGATTTTTATCCGCTTGTGAGGGACGAGATATGCATAACGAAAAAACGACCATTTTCATCGACGGCAGCTCCGGCACGGCCGGCCTGCGCATTTACGACCGGCTGGCCCAGCGCGAAGATATTGACCTGCTGACCCTGCCGCCCGAGCTGCACCACGACATTAAAGCCCAGCGCGAGCTCATCAACCGCGCGGACATCGCGTTTTTGTGCCTGCCGGACGCGGCGGCGATCACGGCGGCAGATCTGGTCGAGAACCCGGACACGGTCGTGCTCGACACCTCGACCGCGCACCGCACGGCCCCCGGCTGGACGTACGGCTTCCCGGAGCTGTCGCCCGAGCGCGAGGCCGCGATCCGTACCGCCAAGCGCATCGCCGTGCCCGGCTGCCACGCCAGCGGCTTCATCGTGCTGGTCTACCCGCTCGTCGAGGCGGGCATCCTGCCGCCGGACGCCCTGCTGACGTGCTACTCGCTCACGGGCTACAGCGGCGGCGGCAAGAAGATGATCGCCGAGTATGAGGCGGACACCCTCGACCCCCTGTACGTTGCCCCCCGGCAGTACGGTCTTGCGCAGCAGCACAAGCACCTGCGCGAGATGTGCGCCATCCCGGGCCTGACGCACGCGCCGGTGTTTGCGCCGATCGTGGCGAATTTCTACAGCGGCATGGAGACGAGTGTCGCGCTCTTCGCCTCCCAGCTCTGCCCCGGCAAGACGGCCGAAGATATCAAGGCCGCCTACGCCGCAAAATATACCGGCCCTGTCGTGACCTACCGCGACCCCGCGTGTGACGACGGCTTCCTGTCCGCCGCCGCCATGTCCGGCAAGGACAGCATGGTCGTGTCCGTCTCCGGCAATGACGAGCGCATCCTGCTCACATCCGTGTTCGACAACCTCGGCAAGGGCGCGTCCGGCGCCGCGCTCGAGTGCCTGAACCTCGTCATGGGCAGGGAAAAGGGCTTCGGCCTCGATCTGTAAGGAGGAACGAACGATGAAGCAAGTCACCGGCGGCGTGTGCGCCGCACAGGGTTTTTCCGCCGCAGGCATCCACTGCGGCATCCGCAGAAATCAGTCCAAGCGCGACCTCGCGCTCATCTACAGCGCCGTCCCGGCCAGCGCCGCGGCGGTCTATACATCGAACCTCGTCAAGGGCGCGCCCCTGACCGTGACGAAGGCGCACCTGGCTGACGGCAAGGCCCAGGCCGTGATCTGCAACAGCGGCAACGCCAACACCTGCAACGCTGACGGCGTCGCCGTCGCCGAGGAGATGAGCGCGCTCACGGCGGCGCAGCTGCACATCGCGCCGCAGGACGTCATCGTCGCGTCCACGGGCGTGATCGGCCAGCCGCTCGATCTCACGCCCATCCGCTCCGGCCTGCCGCAGCTCGCCGCCGCGCTCGGCGACCACTCCGACCAGGCGGCCGAGGGCATCATGACCACCGACACGCACCCGAAGGAGATCGCCGTGCAGTTCACCGCCGGCGGCAGGACCTGCACGATCGGCGGCATCGCCAAGGGCTCGGGCATGATCCACCCGAACCTTGCGACCATGCTCGTCTTCCTCACGACGGACTGCGCCGTCAGCCCCGCCATGCTGCAGGCCGCGCTCTCCGGCGACGTGCAGGACACGTTCAACATGGTCAGCATCGACGGCGACACGTCCACGAACGACATGGTCGCCGTGCTGGCAAACGGCCTCGCCGGCAATGCTGAGATCACCGCGCCCGGCGCGGACTTCACGGCGTTTTGCAGCGCGCTCAACAGCGTGACCGTCTGGCTCTGCCGCCAGATCGCGGGCGACGGCGAGGGCGCGACGCGCCTGCTCGAGTGCTGCGTCACCGGTGCTGCTGACCACGGCACCGCGAAAACCGTGGCCAAGAGCATCATCTGCTCGTCGCTCGTCAAGGCCGCCATGTTCGGCGCGGACGCCAACTGGGGCCGCGTGCTGTGCGCCATCGGCTACAGCGGCGCTCCTGTAAACGTGCACAAGGTGGACGTTGCCTTCCGCTCGGCGGCCGGCACGGTGCGCGTGTGCGTCGACGGCGCGGGCATCCCGTTTTCCGAGGAGGAAGCCAAAAAGGTCCTGCTCGAAAAGGAGATCGAGATCCTCGTCGACCTCAAGTCCGGCGACGAGGGCGCGACCGCCTGGGGCTGCGACCTGACGTATGACTATGTGAAGATCAACGGCGACTACCGCACCTGAACCGGGAGGAACACCATCATGGACATTACGAATCCGCAGCGCGCGAAGGTACTCGTTCACGCGCTGCCCTACATACAGGAATACAGCGGCAAGATCGTCGTCATCAAATACGGCGGCAACGCCATGATCAGCGCCAAGCTCAAAGACTCCGTCATGCGCGACATCGTGCTGCTGTCGCTCATCGGGGTGAAGGTCGTGCTCGTGCACGGCGGCGGGCCCGAGATCACGGAAACGCTCGAAAAACTCGGCAAGCAGACGCAGTTTGTCGACGGCCTGCGCGTCACGGACGCGGAGACGGCCGACGTCGTGCAGATGGTCCTCGCCGGGAAGATCAACAAGACGCTCGTCAACCTCATCGGCCACAAGGGCGGCCGGGCGATCGGCCTGTCCGGCATCGACGGGCAGATGATCCAGGCGCGCGTGCGCGATGAGCGCCTCGGCTACGTGGGCGAGATCACGAAGGTCGACGTGCGTCCCATCCTCGATGTGATCGACAAGGGCTACATCCCCGTCGTGTCCACCGTCGGGTGCGACACGCAGGGCCACGTCTACAACATCAACGCCGACACGGCGGCCGCACGCATCGCGGGCGAGCTGGGGGCCGAGAGCCTCATCGCCATGACCGACATCAGCGGCATCCTGCGCGACAAGGACGACCCCTCCACGCTCATCCCCGTCATCCACACGGCGGACGCGCTGCAGCTCATCGAGTCCGGCGTCATCAACGGCGGCATGCTGCCGAAAGTGACCTGCTGCATCGACGCCATCCGCTGGGGCGTGCACCGCGTCTTTATCATCGACGGCCGCGTGCCGCACGCCATCCTGATCGAAATGCTGACAAACGAAGGCATCGGCACCATGTTCGTTGCCGGGCAAGGAGGAAAAACAGATGAACATTCCGCAACTTGACAGTACCTATATCGCCAACACTTACGCCCGCTTCCCCGTGACGATCGCGCGCGGCAAGGGCTCGCTCGTCTGGGACACGGACGACAAGGTCTATATCGACATGGCGACGGGCATCGCCGTCAACAGCTTCGGCATTGCCGACCCCGCGTGGATCCGCGCCGTGACCGAGCAGCTATGCACCGTGCAACACGCCTCGAACCTCTACTACACCGCGCCCGACGCGCAGCTGGCGCAGCTGCTGTGCGAGAAGACCGGCATGAAGAAGGTCTTCTTCTCCAACTCCGGCGCGGAGGCCAACGAGTGCGCCATCAAGGCCGCGCGCAAGTACGCCGCCGACCACAAAGGCCCGGAGTACCACACCATCATCACGCTCAAAAACAGCTTCCACGGCCGCACGATCACAACGCTCGCCGCGACCGGGCAGGACGTGTTCCACCACGACTTTCTGCCGCTGACGGAGGGCTTTGCCTACGCCGAGGCGAATAACCTCGACGATCTCAAGGCGCAGGTCGCCGCGCACAAGTGCGCCGCCATCATGATGGAGGTCGTGCAGGGCGAGGGCGGCGTCATCCCGCTGACGCAGGAATTTGTCAAAGGTGCTGCCCAGCTCGCCGCCGAGCAGGACCTGCTGCTCATCTGCGACGAGGTGCAGATCGGCAACGGCCGCAGCGGCAAGCTCTACGGCTACATGCACTACGGCATCACGCCGGACATCGTCTCCACGGCCAAGGGCCTCGGCGGCGGCCTGCCGCTGGGCGCGACGCTGCTCGGCGAGAAGGTGCAGGACGTGCTCACCCCCGGCAGCCACGGCTCTACCTTCGGCGGCAACCCCGTCTGCTGCGCCGGCGCGCTGAGCATTCTGCACCGGCTCGACGGCCAGCTGCTGCAGTCCGTGCAGGAAAAGTCCGACTTCATCGTCAAGGCTCTCACCGGCGCCAAGGGCGTCAGGAGCGTCACGGGCCTGGGCCTGATGCTCGGCGTGGAGACCGAGCGCCCGGTCAAAGACGTCATCAGTGAATGCATGGCGCGCGGCGTGCTCGTCATCTCGGCAAAGAACAAGGTGCGCCTGCTGCCGGCGCTCAACATCCCCATGGCGCAGCTCGAGCAGGCGGTCAGCGTGCTCAAAGACGTCTGCGCCGGAGAATAAGGAGGAACACCGTCATGAATCTCAAAGGCAACGATTTTCTCAAGCTGCTCGACTACACCCCCGAGCAGATCGACTATCTGCTCCGGCTCGCCGCCCAGCTCAAGGCAGAGAAAAAGGCCGGCATCCCGCACCGCCTGTGCGAGGGCAAAAACGTCGCGCTCATCTTTGAAAAGACGAGCACGCGCACGCGCAGCAGCTTCGAGGTCGCGGCGCACGATCTGGGCATGGGCAGCACGTATCTCGACTCCACCGGCTCGCAGATCGGCAAGAAGGAAAGCATCGCCGACACGGCGCGCGTGCTCTCGGGCATGTTCGACGGCATCGAGTACCGCGGCTTCGGCCAGTGCATCGTCGAGGAGCTGGCGCAGTACGCCTCCGTCCCGGTCTGGAACGGCCTGACGGATGAGTTCCACCCGACGCAGATCCTCGCGGACTTTCTGACCATCCGGGAGCACTTCGGCTCGCTGGAGAACATCCACCTCGTCTACATGGGCGATGCGCGCTTCAACATGGGCAACTCCCTCATGGTCGGCTGCGCGAAGATGGGCATGCACTTCACGGCCTGCGCACCCGAGGGCTACTTCCCCGATGCGCAGCTCGTCGCCGAGTGTCAGGCCATCGCGGCGCAGACGGGCGCGACGCTCGACTTCATCTCCGACCCCGCCGCGGCCGTGCAGGGCGCGAACGTGATCTATACCGACATCTGGGTCTCCATGGGCGAACCCGAGAGCGTCTGGGCCGAGCGCATTGCCGCGCTCGCACCGTATCAGGTCAACGCGGCGCTCATGGCCAAGGCCGACCCCAACGCCATCTTCATGCACTGCCTGCCGGCGTATCACGACAAAAAGACCGCCATCGGCAACGAGATGTGCACGCGCTTCGGCCGCGAGGCGATGGAGGTCACGGACGATGTGTTTGAAAGCGCGCAGTCGGTCGTGTTCCAGGAGGCCGAAAACCGCATGCACACCATCAAGGCCGTCATGGCGGCGACGCTTGCGGAGATCGAGCTATGAAGCGCTATCTCGTACTCGAAAACGGCGAGGTCTTTGCGGGCCTCGCTTTCGGCGCACCGTGCGACACGGTGGGCGAGCTGGTGTTCACCACCGGCATGAACGGCTACATCGAGACGCTCACCGACCCGAGCTACTGCGGCCAGATCGTGCTGCAGACGTTCCCGCTCATCGGCAACTACGGCATCATCCCGGCCGATTTTGAGGGCAAGTGCTGCGTGCGCGGCTATGTCGTGCGCGAGCAGTGCCAAACGCCGTCGAACTTCCGGTGCGAGGAAACGCTCGACGCATTTTTGAAAGCCAACAACATCCCCGGCATCGCCGGCATCGACACCCGCGCCGTCACGCGCATCCTGCGCGAGGCCGGCACGATGAACGCCGCCATCTGCGACACGGTGCCGGACGATCTCGCGCCCCTGCGCGCCTACCGCATCACGGACCCCGTGCCGCAGGTGACAACGCCGGAGCCCTACACCCTCCAGCCGGAGGGGAGCGTGCTGCACCGCGTGGCGCTCATCGACTACGGCGCCAAGCGCAACATCGCGCGTGAGCTCTGCCGCCGCGGCTGCGCCGTGACGGTACTGCCCTGCTCTGCCAAAGCGAAGGACATCCTCGCCGCCGGGTATGACGGCGTCATGCTCTCCAACGGCCCCGGCGACCCAACGGACAACGTCACCCAGATCGCGGAGATCGCCAAACTCTTCGGCCGCATCCCGATGTTCGGCATCTGCCTCGGCCACCAGCTCATGGCGCTGGCGCAGGGCGGCAGCACCGTGAAGCTCAAATACGGCCACCGCGGCGTGAACCAGCCGGCGCGCGACGTGTGCGGCACGCGCACGTTCCTCACCAGCCAGAACCACGGCTACGCCGTCGTGCCCGAGAGCGTGAAGACCGGCGTCATCCGCTACATCAACGCCAACGACGGCACGTGCGAGGGCGTGGACTACCCCGACCTGTGGGCCTTTTCCGTGCAGTTTCACCCCGAGGCGTGCTCGGGCCCGCACGACACGGCCTTTCTCTTCGACCGATTCTGTGACCTGATGGGAGGTGCGCACCATGCCGATTGATTCCAGCATCCGCAAAGTCATGGTCATCGGCTCCGGCCCGATCGTGATCGGTCAGGCGGCGGAGTTTGACTATGCCGGCGCGCAGGCGTGCCGCGTGCTGCACGACGCGGGCGTGAACGTCGTGCTCGTCAACTCCAACCCCGCGACGATCATGACCGACAAGGCCCTCGCGGATGAGATTTATCTTGAGCCGCTCACGCTGACCTCCGTCAAGCGCATCATTGAAAAGGAGCAGCCAGACAGTCTCCTCGCCGGTCTCGGCGGCCAGACGGGCCTGACGCTGGCGATGGAGCTCGACAAGGAGGGCTTTTTGCAGCAGCATAACGTCCGCCTCATCGGCACGAACGCCAAAGCCATCGACAAGGCCGAGGACCGCGAGCTCTTCAAGGAGACCATGGCCGCCATCGGCGAGCCGACCATCCCCTCCGGCATCGCCAACACCGTGGCGGAGGCGCTCGCCGTAGCAGACCGCATCGGCTACCCCGTCATCATCCGCCCGGCGTTCACGCTCGGCGGCGCGGGCGGCGGCGTGGCCTACAGCCCGGAGGAACTCACCGTCGCTGCGCAGACTGGCCTCGATGCGTCCCCGATCACGCAGATCCTCGTCGAGCGCTACATCTACGGCTGGAAAGAGATCGAGTTTGAGACCATGCGCGACGGCGTGGGCAACGTCATCGCCGTGTGCAGCATGGAAAACTTCGACCCCGTCGGCGTGCACACCGGCGACAGCATCGTCGTCGCCCCGGCGCTGACGCTCTCGGACAAGGAGTTTCAGATGCTGCGCAGCGCGGCGCTGAACATCATCTCCGCGCTCGATATCGTCGGCGGCTGCAACTGCCAGTTCGCGCTCAACCCCGACAGCTTTGAGTACGCCGTCATCGAGGTCAACCCCCGCGTGTCGCGCTCGTCGGCGCTCGCGTCGAAGGCGACCGGCTACCCGATCGCCAAGATCACGACGAAGATCGCCCTCGGCTACACGCTCGATGAAATTCAAAACGACATCACCGGCAAGACCTGCGCCTGCTTCGAGCCCGCGCTGGACTACGTCGTCGTGAAGTTCCCCAAGTGGCCGTTTGACAAGTTCGTCGGCGCGTCCCGCCGCCTCGGCACGCAGATGAAGGCCACCGGCGAAGTCATGTCCATTGCCCATACCTTTGAGGCCGCCCTGATGAAAGCCGTCCGGGGGGCGGAAATCAAGCTGGACAGCCTCCATTCCCAGGACACCACCGGCCGCTCCCTGGATGAACGCCTGGCCTCCATGGATGACCTGCGGCTGTTCACCATTTTTGAGGCCCTGTCCCAGGGGGTGTCTGTGGACCACATTCACGACATCACCAAGATTGAAAAGTGGTTCATCTGCAAACTGCAAAACCTGGTCGCTTTCGAGGCCTCCCTGCAGGGCGGGCTCACCGAGCAGATCTATCTCCAGGCGAAGAAATACGGCTACCCTGACAAGACCCTGGCCCGCCTGGCGGGGGTGGACCCAGCAGCCCTGCCCCACCGCTCCCCCAGCTATAAGATGGTGGACACCTGCGCGGCGGAATTCCAGGCCCAGACCCCGTATTTCTACGCCACCTATGACGAGCACTGTGATGCCCGGAACTTCCCCCGGACCGGCCGGGACACCGTCATCGTCCTGGGGTCCGGCCCCATTCGGATCGGCCAGGGCATTGAATTTGACTACAGCTCCGTCCACTGTGTCCAGACCCTGAAAGAGCTGGGCTATGACGTGGTCATCATCAACAACAACCCGGAGACCGTCTCCACCGACTACGACACCGCCGACCGGCTGTACTTTGAGCCCCTCACCCCTGAGGATGTGATGGGGGTTATTGAAGTGGAGCACCCCGTGGGTGTGGTGGTGGCCTTCGGCGGCCAGACCGCCATCGCCCTGACGGAGTTCTTGGACCAGCAGGGCATCCCCATCCTGGGCACCTCCGCCGACGGCATCGACATGGCCGAGGACCGGGGGCGCTTCGACGCCCTGTTGGAGGACTTGGGCATCCGCCGCCCCAAGGGCATGAGCGTCACCACCCTGGAAGAGGCGCTGGATGCCTCGGAAGCCTTGGGCTTCCCGGTTTTGCTCCGCCCCTCCTACGTCATCGGCGGCCAGAACATGGTCATCGCCCATGGGCGGGAGGACGTGGAGAAATATATGGGCGTCATCCTCTCCGGCGGCATCAAAAACGACGTTCTGGTGGACAAGTACATGCCTGGCACCGAGCTGGAGGTGGATGTGATCTCCGACGGCACCGACGTGCTGATGCCCGGCATCATGGAGCATATCGAGCGGGCCGGCGTCCACAGCGGCGACTCCATCGCCGTCTATCCCCCGTACAGCCTCACCGACAAGATGATGCGTGTGGTGGTGGAGTGCTCGGAAAAGCTGGCCCTGGCTCTGGGCACCAAGGGGCTGGTGAACATCCAGTACTTGGTCTACCAGGGAGAGCTCTTTGTCATTGAGGTCAATCCCCGGGCTTCCCGGACGGTCCCCTACCTGAGCAAGGTCACCGGGATTCCCATGGTGGACCTGGCCACCAAGATTATGATGGGCGCCTCTCTGAAAACATTGGGATACCCCTCCGGCCTGTGGAAAATCCCCCCCTATTACGCGGTCAAAGTGCCTGTCTTCTCCTTCGAGAAGATCACCGATGCCAACGCCATTCTGGGCCCCGAGATGAAATCCACCGGCGAGGTACTGGGTCTGGGCCGGACCTTCAACGAAGCGCTGTTCAAGGGCTTTGCCGCCGCCGGCTACCGTCACTACATGGGCAAGGGCGTGCTGCTCAGCGTGGAAAACCACGAGCTGCCCGAGGTGGTCGGCCTGGCCAAGAAGTTTGACGACCTGAAAATGCCCATGTACGCCACGGCGGACACCGCCAGCGCCATCCGTTCCCTGGGCATCCAGGTCCATGAGATTCCCCCCATTGTCCCGGGCTCCGAGGCCTACCAGCTCATGGAGGCGGGAAAAATCGGCCTGATCGTCTACACTGGCGCACTGTATGACGACACCATTCGGGAATACATTGAACTCCACCGGGAGGCAGTCCGTCATTCCATCGCCTCCATCACCGCGCTGGACACCGCCAACGCCATGGCCAACATGATCGCCAGCCGGTTCCACCTGGACAACACCGAGCTGGTTGACCTGAACCGCATGCGCAAAGAGCGGCAGCTGCTTCCCTTCGCCAAGATGCAGGGCTGCGGCAATGACTATATCTTCTTTGATAACCGGAAGGGCACCATTACCAGCCCGGGCTCCCTGTGCGTGAGTCTCTGTGACCGGCATTACGGCATTGGCGGCTACGGCATCGTCCTCATTGAGGACTCCCGGGTGGCCGACGCCAGGATGCGGATCTTCAACCGGGACGGCACCGAGGGTGCCATGGCCGGCAACGCCATCCGCTGCGTGGGCAAGTACCTCTATGACAAGAGGATTGTCAAAAAAGAGTACATGACCATTGAGACCGCCGGCGGCATCAAGAGTCTGCTGCTCTATACGCGCAACGGCAAGGCCAACACCATCAGCGTAGGCATGGGCAAAGCGGATCTGGATGCCATGAGCCTGCCCACCACCCTCCCCGGCTCCACCATCATCAACCGGCCGGTGGAGATTGCCGGGGGCACCTATCACATCACCTGCGCCAGCGTGGGCAATCCCCACTGCGTGGTGTTCTGCGACGATCCCTCCGCCCTGGACCTGGAGACCTTAGGGCCCAAGTTTGAGCGGGCCTCCTACTTCCCCGAGCGGATCAACACCGAGTTTGTCCGCATCGTCAACGAAGACACCCTGCGGATGCGGGTCTACGAACGGGGCAATGGGGAAACCGTGGCCTGCGGCACCGGCGCCTGCGCCGCTGTCATTGCCGCCACAGAGAATGGCTTTGTGGAGAAAGGCAAAGATATCACAGTCAAGTTAGTGGGCGGTGATCTGGTGGTCAAGTACACCGACCACGAGGTCATCCTGACCGGCGACGCCGTACTGGTCTATGAAGGCGTTGTCGAATATTGATTCTCTCCATGCACACGCAAAAAGCCGCGCCTGTC
>OHAF01000893.1_pt1 | contig 30546 bp, 22 predicted proteins | sample 1577041 | NCBI WGS metagenome assembly OHAF01 (sample SAMEA3541495, study PRJEB24748) | human gut metagenome | biome: human gut; feature: human-associated habitat; material: faeces | place: China | collected 2012
ATCGAGCAGAATCATGTGGCCAGACTGCTCGCCGCCAATGGAGTAGCCGTGCTCGCGCATAGCCTCCAGAACGTAGCGGTCGCCTACCTTGGTCTGCACCACATTAATGCCCATCTCTTTCATGGCACGCACGAAACCGAAGTTGCACATCACCGTGGACACAACCGTGTCACCGGCCAGCACGCCGCGCTCGCGCATATCGAGCGCGCAGACCGCTTCCACCATATCGCCGTCGATCTCGGTGCCATCGGGCGCCATGAGCATGACGCGGTCGGCATCGCCATCATGTGCAATACCCACGTCGGCACCCGTCTCGGCCATAAGCGCGCGCAGGGGCTCGAGATGAGTGGAGCCGCACTGCACGTTGATGTCCATGCCATCGAAATCATCGTTGATGACGATCACCTCGGCACCCAAGCGTCGCAGAGCCTCCGGGGACGTGAGCGAGGAAGCACCGTGGCCCGTATCCAAAGCGATGCGCAGGCCCTTGAAGGAAATGCCCTGATCCTCGATGGAACGAGCCGCGTGGTCGATGTAAATGTCGCAAGCGTTTTCCAGCGGAATGACCACGCCCACCTCGGCACCAGCAGGCATCTTGATCTCGGAAGCCAGATAGCTCGTCGCATCGGCGGGAGCATCGGGCGCAGCGGCTTGAGCGGCGCTCCAGGCGGCCTCCTCGGCGGCAGCTGCCTGCTCCTCGGCCTGCTTGGCGGCCTCGCCTTCCTGAGCGCGGGCCTCGATCACCGGGGCGAGCTGCTTGCGGACCATGGCGACATAGGCGTCCTCCAAGGTGGAGGAAGCGGACTTAGCGGGAATCTTCATATCGGCGAGATGACCCATCAGTTCCTTGGAGGTCATGCCGAACTCTTTGGCCAGGGTGGACACACGGACTTTTGCCATATGACTTCACCTACCCTTTCTGGCACCTTGGGTGCCTAGAGACTGAACAGCGTGGGAGACGCGCCGGGACCCGCCCGGCGCGATCGCGCGCTAGATCAGGTCCTCCGCATCATCGAAGGCGTCGGTGTCGTGGACACCGCAGAAACGGGAGCCGGGACGGGCCTGGTTGCGGCACTGGATGCCGTCCTCGGACACGTACTCGCAGCGACGGACGTCGTCGTCCTCCTCGTCACCGATCAGGTCGGCGGCGGGCTCCTCGTGAACGGGGACGTTCTTGAGGATGTCGGCGGCAAGCGTCTCGGACTTGATGTCAATGTGCCAGCCGGTCAGGCGCGCGGCGAGGCGGGCGTTCTGGCCCTCCTTGCCGATGGCGAGGGACAGCTGGTCGTCGGGCACGATGACGCCGGCGTAGGCCTTCTCCTCGTCGATGAGGACGCGGGTGACCTTAGCGGGCGACAGGGCGTTGGCGACGTAGACGGCAGGATCGGCATCCCACAGGATGACGTCGACGCGCTCGCCACGGAGCTCGCCCACGACAGCGCGAACACGGCTGCCCTTGGGGCCGACGCAGGCACCCACGGGATCCAGACGGTCGTCGAGCGAGTGGACGGCGACCTTGGAACGCTGGCCGGGCTCGCGGGCGATCGACTTGATCTGGACGGTGCCCTCATAGATCTCGGGCACCTCCTGCTCAAACAGACGACGCATGAGCTCGGGGTGGGTACGGGAGATGACAATCGGCGGACGGCTGTGCTCGCCACGAACCGGCTGCAGGTTGGAGTTGGGGTCGCGAACGTCGATGATCACGGCCTTGATGTGCTGGTTGTGCAGGTAGCGCTCGCCCATCGGACGCTCGTTGCGCTCGTTCTCGTAACGGCGCTGATCAAAGTGCGGCAGCTCGGCCTCGACGCCCTCGCGAATCTTAACGATCGTGAAGTCGGGCGTGGACTGCAGCACGGTACCGCTGATGAGGTCACCGATGCGGCCGGAGAACTCCTCGTAGATCTGCTCGCGGGCGGAGTTACGCACGATGGCGTTGATCTCGGCCTTGGCGTGCTGGGCAGCGATGCGGCTCGTGTTCTTGGGGGTGACGTCGATCTCCTCGAACTCGGTGAAGTTACCCTCCTCGTCCATGGAATCGTCGATCGGCTCCAGGCGGTAGACGTAGATCTTGCCGGTGGTGCGGTCGATGGTCACCTTGGCGCCCCACTCAAGATGCAGGATCTCGGCATAGCTCTTGGCGAGCGACTGCTCCAGGCGGTCGATCAGGTAGAGCTGGTCGATGTGCTTCTCCTGGCAAAGCTCCATCAGGGCGGACATCATGTCGGATGCTGCCATCTTACTTTCCTTCCTTCGCGGGCTTGAAGTCGTAGGTGGGCTTCAACTTGCACTTTTTAACATCAGAGAAATCGAGGGTGACGGACTCGCCGTCCTCGAGCTCGAGGGTCACGTCGGTCTCGGTCGCAGCGGCAATCTTGCCGGCGTACTTGCGACGGCCCTCGGTGGCGGTGGAGGTGAGCTCACAGTTCGCGCCCACAAAGCGGGCAAAGTCGCACGGGCGGCGCAGCGGGCGCGCCATACCCGGGCTCGACACCTCGAGCGTATAGCTCGAAGAGATGGGATCGAGCTCCTCAATCACATCGCCGACCCACTTGGTGTTGGCCGTGACGTCATTGAGCGACAGGCTCTGGCCCTCGGCACCCTCGATACGCACGCGCACGCAGGGGGCCTTGGTGGCGCCCACGAGCTCGACGTCGACGATGTCGACATCGTGCTGGGGAGCGACGGCCTCGAGCGCGTCGATGATCGCCTGCTCGGTCTTGGTCTTGACCATTGCGGCACCTCCATCCATACAAAAAAGAAGCGGGGCCGAAACCCCACTTCTTTCAATTACAACTTCATTTGCAAGTAAACTATACCAATAGCTGCGGAAACGTGCAAGCACCGTACGAATCTGCAGGTCAGCGTACGCACAGGTTCTCCACAAGAATAGGACAATTGGCTGAGGAGCCCCATGCGGCGCACCCTCAACAGTCCCAAAACGGGCCATGCGTCCCAATCCACAGGTCTGTTCGGACCCCAAGGGCATTCCTCCCCGAGCCCTTATCGATCAGACTTACGCTAAGGGACATTCCGCAACAAGCCGGCCAGCAAGTCGCGCAACGACAAACCTTTCCAAATCCTCTACGGCAAGGAGGCACCTATGAAACGCCTAGGCACCCTCTGCATGACTGCGCTCGCCATCGCAACGTGCTCGTTGGCCCTCGTGGGCTGCGGCAAAACGAACAGCAAAACCGGAACATGCGAACCGGATCCTGGCAGCACCAAAGCCATCGAAAAAACCGAACCCCCGGTGAGCTTCGACAAAATAGACGAGGACATCGTCGATCCCCAGGGTTTGGGCCCCGACCCCCAAGAACAATTCCCCATCGACCTAGAGGCGGACGAGAACGTCCACGTCACCTGCGTTGGTAAGGACACCGACGGCTACGGGGACGCCGCGCTTGTCTTTACGGTAACCAACAATACCGATGTCGACATGATGTTTGGCGATGTGGACTCCTATGCCTACGTCAACGGCGTGGTCCGCGATGTGCGCATGCGCCAGCAGGTCGCAGCGGGCGAGGAAACGCGCGCCATGCTCACCTTTGTAGGCACCTTCGACGACCCGGACTTTGATGTGAACAACGACCTCAACGACATCTACCTCAACATCTGGATTTTCGAAGAGGCAACGGGCAACGTTTACTTTAGGGACCTGGTACACATCCCGTAGAAGACGGTGCGACGCACTGACTAAGCAGGGCAGACAACACAAAACGAGGGACGACCCAACCGGACCGTCCCTCGTTTATTGCATGTCAGCTTTACGCGCAGAGCTTATTTGACCACCAGGTTGACCAGCTTGCCGGGCACGCAGATGGCCTTGACGACCGTCTTGCCCTCGAGCCACTTGGCGACGGCTTCCTCAGCGGCAGCCTGCATCTCCTCGTTGGAGGCGTCGCGGGCGACGTCGATGCGGCCGCGGACCTTGCCGAGCACCTGTACGACGATCTGCACCGTGTCCTCGATGGACTCGGCCAAGTCGAACTCGGGCCAGGCGGCGGTGTAGGCATTGCCCTCGCAGCCGAGCGCCTCATGCCACAGCTCGTCGGCCCAGAACGGGCAGATGGGGGCAAGGACGCTCACGATATCCTTAGCCACGCCGTAGCACATCGCCTTGTCACGGGAAGCGCCCTCAGTAGCATTGAGGTAGGCACTCGCGGCATTGACGAGTTCCATGACGGCCGAGATGGCGGTGTTGAACTGGCCGCGATCGAAGTCCTCGGTGCACTTGGCGATGGTCCGGTGACGCTCGCGATAGAGCTTCATCGCAACCTCGTCGAGCGCGGACTTGTCGAAGGCCACGTTGGCGTCGCCGGACTGGACGAGCTGCCACACGATACGCCAGGCGCGCTTGATGAAGCGGTTGGCGCCCTCAACGGCCTTGGGATCCCAGTCGAAGTCCTTCTCGGGCGGGGCGATAAACAGGATCGCCAGACGCATGGTGTCGGCGCCGTAGGGCTCAATGACTGAACTCGGGGGCACGACGTTGCCCTTGGACTTGGACATGGTGTCGCCGTTCTCGTCCTTGACCATGCCCTGGCACAGCAGGTTGGTGAAGGGCTCGTCCACACTCAGCAGGCCCAGGTCGCGCAGTGCCTTGGTAAAGAAGCGGCTGTAGAGCAGGTGCAGGATGGCGTGCTCGATGCCGCCGATGTAGTTATCGACGGGCATCCAACGGTCGGCGGCTTCGCGGGAGAAGGGCAGCTCGGTGTTGTGCGGGTCGGTATAGCGCAGGTAATACCAGCTGGAGCAGGTAAAGGTGTCCATGGTATCGGTCTCGCGCTTGGCCGGGCGGCCGCAGACCGGGCAGGTGGTCTCGTAGAAGTCCTTGCACTCGGCAAGCGTCTCGCCGGCACCCAGGTCCAGGTTCTCGGGCAGCGTCACCGGCAGCTGATCCTCGGGCACGGGCACGATGCCGCAGTGCTCGCAGTGGATGGCCGGGATGGGGTTGCCCCAATAGCGCTGGCGGCTGATGAGCCAGTCGCGCAGGCGGAACTCGACCTTGCGACGACCGCAGCCCATGGCCTCGAGGTCGGCCACGATGGCAGACTCGCCCTCGGAGTGCTTACCGCCGCGCATGCCGGTGTACTTGCCCGACTGGACCAGCGTGCCCTCGGCAGCGTGGGCGCATTCCCAGTCGACAGTCTCGGCATGGAAGGTATCGATGGTCTCGCCGCTGGCCTCGACGGCAGCGCGATCATCGTCGTCCAGGATGATCGGCACGATCGGCAGATCATACTTGCGGGCAAACTCAAAGTCGCGCTGGTCGCCGCAGGGAACGGCCATGACGGCGCCGGTGCCGTAGTCGGCCACTACGTAGTCGGCAACCCACACGGGGACCTTTTCGCCGTTAACGGGGTTCACCACGTAGCGGCCAGTAAAGGCACCGTGCTTCTCGAGGGTGCCCTGGGCACGCTCGACGGCAGAAATGTGCTTGGAGTCCTCAACGATCTTGGTGACGGCCGCCTCGTACTCCGTGCCCTCGACTAGCTCGTGCAGACGGGCGTACTCGGGAGCCAGGACAAAGAAGGAGACGCCAAAAAGGGTATCGGCACGCGTGGTGAAGACGGTGATCTTGCCCTCATCGCCCTCGATGGGCTCGCCATCGGCATCGCACAGGGTAAAGTCGACCTCGGCGCCCTCAGAGCGACCGATCCAGTTGGCCTGCATCTGCTTGACGCGCTCGGGCCAGCCGGGGAGCTTCTCCAGGTCGTCGAGCAGCTCCTGGGAGTACTCAGTGATCTTGTAGTACCACTGCTCAAGGTCGCGCTTCTCGGGCTCGGTGCCGCAACGCCAGCACTTGCCCTCGGTCACCTGCTCGTTAGCCAAAACGGTCTTGCAGGTGGGGCACCAGTTGACCGGGTTCTTCTTGCGGTAGACCAGGCCCTTTTCCCACATCTTCTCAAAGATCCACTGGCCCCAACGGTAATAATCGGGGCTGCAGGTCTTGACCATGCGATCCAGGTCGTAGGAGAAGCCCATGCGCCTCATCGTGGCGAGCGCCTGGTCCATGTTCTTATACGTCCAGGCGGCAGCCTGCGTGTTGTGCTTAATGGCAGCGTTCTCAGCGGGCAGGCCAAAGGCGTCAAAGCCGATGGGGTGCAGCACATCGTAGCCGCGCATGCGGGCCTGACGGGCCATGGCATCGCCGATGGTATAGTTGCGCGCGTGGCCCATGTGCAGGTCGCCCGACGGATACGGGAACATCTCGAGCACATACTTCTTGGGCTTGCTAGCGTCGGTGTCGACAGCAAAGAGGTTGGAGTCCTCCCAGGCCTTCATCCACCGGGACTCAATGGCCTGCGCGTCGTAGGCGGGAATCTCGTCCTTATGATCTGTGCAATCGCACATATCAGCTCCTTTAATCTTAGCTGGGGTCGGACGGCTTAGCTTTATTCGCTACTGCGGACAGTCCTGCGCAAGACGAAGAGCACATTAAGTGCTCTTCTTTGCGTGCGGAACTAGTAGCGAACAAAGCTAAGCCGCCCGACCCTAAGGTTAACTTGGTTGATAATAGCAAATACGACAAGCGAGATGCCTGCGACTTGCAGGCATCTCGCTTTATCTAAATAACGTGGTTGATACTCAACCTTTATGTGCAGCTCTTATCCTATCGATAAGACACAGACTGCTGCGAATCTTTCACCACGACGTCGTGGGCGCCGCCTTCGACGATGGAGGTGGAGCTGACCAGGGTCAGGCGCGCCTTTTCCTGGAGCTCGGGGATCGAGAGGGCGCCGCAGTTGCACATCGTGGACTTGACCTTGTAGAGCGTGCCGCCCACGCCGTCCTTGAGGGAGCCGGCGTAGGGAACGTAGGAGTCGACGCCCTCGACGAAGCTGAGCTTCGCGGCGCCGCCCAGGTCGTAGCGCTGCCAGTTGCGGGCACGCGCAGAACCCTCGCCCCAGTACTCCTTCATGTACTGGCCGTTGACGTTGACGCGCTCGGTCGGGCTCTCGTCAAAGCGGGCGAAGTAGCGGCCCAGCATCATAAAGTCGGCGCCCATGGCAAGGGCGAGCGTCATGTGGTAGTCGTAGACGATGCCGCCGTCGGAGCACACGGGCACGTAGATGCCGGTCTCCTCGTAGTACTCGTCGCGAGCGCGGCAGACATCGATCAGCGCGGTGGCCTGGCCACGGCCGATGCCCTTGGTCTCGCGGGTAATGCAGATGGAACCGCCGCCGATACCGACCTTGATGAAGTCGGCACCGCAGTCGGCCAGGAAGCGGAAGCCCTCAGCGTCGACGACGTTGCCGGCACCGACCTTGACGTCCTCGCCGTAGTTGGCGCGGATCCACTCGATGGTGCGCTTCTGCCATTCGCTGAAGCCCTCGGAAGAGTCGATGCACAGGACATCGGCACCGGCCTCGATGAGCAGCGGCACGCGCTCGGCATAGTCGCGGGTGTTGATACCGGCGCCGACCATATAGCGCTTGTCGTTATCGAGCAGCTCGTTGGGGTTGGTCTTGTGGCTGTCGTAGTCCTTGCGGAAGACGATGCCCATAAGGTGATCGTTGTCGTCGACGATAGGCAGGGCGTTGAGCTTGTTGTCCCAGATGACGTCGTTGGCAACCTTGAGGCTGATGTTCTTGTCGCCCACGATGAGCTGCTCGCGCGGGGTCATGAACTCGGAGACCTTCTTCTGGTGGTCATCGCGGCTGGGACGATAGTCACGGCTGGTGACAATGCCCAGGAGCTTGCCCTTGGGAGTGCCGTCGTCGGTGACCGGCATGGTGGAGTGGCCGGTCTTCTCCTTGAGCTCGATGACCTGCTCCATGGTCATGTCGGGTGTCAGCGTGGAATCGGACTGAACGAAACCAGCCTTGTGATCCTTAACGGCCTTGACCATAGCAGCCTCGGACTCGGGGGTCTGAGAACCGTAAATGAAGGACAGGCCACCCTCGGTAGCGAGCGCGACACCCATGTCGACGCCCGAGACGGACTGCATGATGGCGGAAACCATGGGGATGTTCAGGGTGATTGCCGGCTTCTCACCACGCTTGAAGCGGGTTAGCGGCGTCTTAAGAGAGACGTTGTTGGGGATGCACTGCGAGGACGAGTAACCAGGGACCAGCAGATACTCCGAAAACGTGTGGGACTCACCGGGAAAGAACGTAGCCATGTTTCTCCTTTTTCCATGCGACCGGTCGGCTGCAGGCCTCGTAGGACCCAGCCCAACCTTGGGCGCCCAATACTGGGGAAGTATCTTAACGCACTTTGACTGCTACAATGCATGGTTTAGAAAGAGCACACGAGGGTTTGACGCAGGCTTTGCGTTTGCCCAGCAAACACTTTAGCGGGGAGACGTGGAGCGTATGAAGTACAAGACGACGGCAAAGTTGGTCATTCAAGCGTGCGACAAGGATTTGCCGGGCGTGTTCGGCCATGGCTGCGTCATGCTGCTGCAGGGTATTGCCCGGGAGCACTCACTCAACCGCGCCGCCAAAAGCATGGGCATGGCGTATTCCAAGGCCTGGCGCATCGTGAACGAGGCCGAAGGGCAGCTGGGATGCAAACTCATCGAGCGCGACGGCGCCCGCGGATCCACGCTCACGCCGGCCGGCGAGCGAGCCATAGCGGTCTACGAGGAGCTACAGGCCGATATCAACAACGTCATCGCTGCCAAGGCCGACGCCCTCATCGCCAACATCAACGCGGAGTAGTCCTTTTGGGCGGTTTTTAGCCCACAGCGCCCTCGGGTTGAGGCTCGCGCCACAAAACGGGCCCATCTACTACGTTTAGTTGAATACCCACGACCATACCGGACATTATGAAATTAAAACCGCTGGTAAACAGCTTGGTAATTTTCAAAATAGGCGGGTGTGGTCGACCCCTATTGCTTAAACGTAGTAAATAGACCGTTTTCGTGACATAGACCCCGATTAGCTACTTGCGAAGGGCGTTATCGAGAGTGCCAGCCACCTGCAGAGGGTCGTCTGTGCCGGCGAAGAGGCGGATGGCGCTCCCCTGCTTACCGCGCGGGGCCGAAAGGCGCGTTGTTGAGCCGCCGGCGGGTGATGTGCGGAATTCGTCCGGCAAAGCGTCGAACAGCTCGCCCGCGCTACGCTCGATTAGGTCAAATTCTACTGCTGGGCCAAAGCCGTGCTCCAGGATTCCCGTTGCAGCCACATGGTCAGGATGCGAGCTCAGCCCGGGATAGCGTACGTTGCGCACCATCTCGTTCGCAGCCAAATACTCTGCCAGCGCACGGGCGCGGTCGAAGTGAGCCTGCATGCGAGCGTCGAGCGTCTCGAGCCCGCGCTCCAGCACGTCGGCTTCATCAGCAGACAGGTCGAGCACGGGCGCACCGCAGCCCGCAAGCAACGCATGCGCGAACTCGGCAGCGGCATCCACACGATGTCGTTTGAGCTGCGAACGCGCTACCGAAGCGGCGACAAGCTTGCGCGGAGCTCTGCCGGCACACACGCGGTCGAGCGCCTCGAGCGAAAGAACGGCACCCAAGCGCAACGAATCGCACCCAAAGACACTAGCCACGGTGTTGTCAACCACAAGCAGTGCATGGGCCTCACGAGCCGCGCGACCCAGCGTGCGCAGATCGGGCACGCGCAGTCCAAAACCGCCAATAGAGTTAACGAACCACCACAGGTGCGGCCCCTCGACCTCAAACGAAGCATCAAAGCCCTCGGACGCAGAAGCAAACGCCGCAACCGACGGTTCCCCCACGAGCACAACGTCGAAGGCATCAAAGCCGCGAGCAAACGCATCGGCAAAATCGTCTGCAAAGGCTACCAAGCGATCCCCCGGCTGCACAACCCCCAGCTGCGACAGCGCTGCCGGCACATGCGAGGCCGCAACAAGACGCACCTCACGCGCGCCGGCCCTTGCAGCCCAGATTTCTTCTAGCTGTTGCACGTCCACGCAACACCGTCCCCAAAAACCGAACCGAATAAACCATCCATGAAGATCGCACGCCAGCGAGCGGGCAGCTGCCGTGGCGAGGTGCCTCGAAAGAGGAGCGACGCGTACTTTATGTACGCGCGCGACGGTTTGAGCGGCAGATCGCCCGGCAGATGCCCGCGCAGCGTCAAGCGGTCCGGCGTTTGTTAAAACGCCGGAACCAAGCTAGCCGTGATATTCGCCGTTGTACTGGATGAGCGTTAGATCTTCCACACCATCGAGCGCGCGGATGGCGTCGGCATAGGGCATATCCACGCCGTCCGAGAACACCTCGACGGCCATCTCCACCCTGTCACCGCGCATGGTCTTGGATTTAACGGTGAACTTGGTGCGCCCAAACGCGCGCACGATATCGTCGCCGGTGGTCTGACCCGTGTAGTGGATGACCATCATGTACACATGCGCCTTGTCCTGGTGGCTCGCAAAGCCGGCGATCATCACCACGATCACCACTGCCGTGAGCCCCACGAGCGCATACATGCCGGCGCCGGCCGTAATGCCCGTCGTAATGGCCCAAAACAGATACAGCAGGTCGAGCGGGTCCTTGACCGCCGTACGGTAACGAACGATGGACAGAGCACCGACCATACCGAGCGAGATGACCACGTTCGTCGAGATCGCAAGCGTGACCATGCAGGTGAGCACGCACATGCCCACGAGCGTCACGGCGAAACTGCGCGAATAGACCACGCCGGTAAAAAAGCGCTTGTACACGTAATAGATCAGGATGCCCATGGCGAGCGCCACGAGCAGCGAAAGGCCGATCTTGGCAGGGTCGACCTGGCCAAACGCCTCCAAGACGGAGTTCTTAAAAAAGTCCCTGGTGCTCATGGTCTAAATATCCCCTCGGTTCTCAAAATCCGATTCCCAGTAATTAAATCCGCGCAGGTAGGCGGTCTTTTCGTAACACAGGCAGTACTTGGAGACCGCCGTAAGCTCGGCCGCACCTGGCGGCACCATATCGCGCACCAGCTGCGGGCAAAACTCGGTAAACTTGACCTCCATCACCAGCTTGCCGGGCTCCAACACGGACAACGCGGGCAACGTCGCGTCAAAGATGTCAAAGCTCCCCACCGCCGCACGCACGTTGCTATCAAAGGTAATGCGCACGGTGCCCTCGTCCATCACCCACGGCTCGCGCTCGTAGTCCACGATGGTCCGCGGGCGCATCATATTACAGATGCACTCGATGTAGAACTCGCGACAGACCGGATAGGGGCTCCTCAGCAAAAAGTCGTAGTCGCCAGCCAGAATCTGCTCAAACTCGCCACGCGTGAGCGACGCGTCCTCCTTGTAGATCCAGCTGCCGTACTTCTTTTTGCGCTCGAGCTTAATCACCTTGTCGCTGCCGTTATAAATGCGCACGCGATACTTTTTGCGCATGAGAATACCGGCGTCTTTTTCCTCGTAGGCCGAGTTGCAGTAGTCGTCAAAGTACAGGCTGCGAATGGTGTAGCCACCCGCCCGCGCATGCTTGTCCAGCTTAAACACCGGCGCCATGCGGCAGGCAAGCGCGGCGTGCTCGCCCTCGTTAATGAGATATTTGAGCTCGTGGCGATAGCGCTCCTGCGTGGCGCGCACAGGCGGAGCCGCTAAGCGCTCAAGCAGCGCGCTAGCCCTCCTCATACGTGTCCTCCACGACCTTACCGCCGTCTTGCACGTAAAAACACTTCATGCCGTAGTGCTTGCCGTCGTCGGTCACATAGTAGTCAAACGCATCTTGTATATAGCCGTCTGAGTTGGTGGCGCGCACGCGCACAAAATACTGGCCGGTATCGGGCGCATCGCAGGTCACCTCGGGCAGTAGCACGTCCTCGGCCTTAAAAAACACGTCCTTGATGGCATAGTCACGCGCCAGCTCCACGGTATAGCGAATGTCGCGCGCCTCAAAGTCGTAGGACGCATCCCAGTTAATGCGCAGCTTACCGTTATCGATCTGCGGCACGCCAATGTAGAACGGCATGGGCTTTTTATAGCTCTCGCGAAAGCTCTTGTAGTTCTCCTCGATCTCGGAGGGAATCGCCGCGGCGATTTGCTCGTATTGGTCCTTGGTGACAGGCAGATTGTCGATATCGGGCGAAGCAAAGACCAACGATTCGGTAACCTCGCGATAATGTCTAATCATCTTGGCCAGGCGCGCCTCGGTCATATACGAGCGCAGGTCCTTTACGGCGCGGTCGAGCTCACTGCGGAACGATTTGCTGCGCAGCGCACGATTGAATAGCACGTTGCCCCAGTAGTTGCTTACGCCGCGCTCCCAGCTCGCATAGTCCGAGAACCCGGCAAGAGAAAGCTCCAGCTTACGCAGCATTCCGTCGTTATCCCAATCTAAAAAGTACCAGGTATTTGAGTTGAGCGGGCTGTACAGATAACAGTTACGGTTCTGAGTATCGCAGTTGCCCGTCAGGATCTGAAACGCCAGCCAATAGACCAGATTCTCGGTATCAAAGTAGGTGTCGAGCACGTCATCGATCTTTTGCGATTCGTCGTTGAGCGCATCGAGCATCTCGATGAGCTTGGTGTGGTCCGAATCGCCCTTAATCTCGAGCATGTCCTCGAAGTTTGCCTGGTTGTAGTCGGGATCGTCGGCAAGCTTAATGGTGTCCTCGTAGCGATGGAAATCAAAGCTGTTCACCTTGTACAGGTGCCCGCTCTTATCCAGGCCATGTGCCTTAAGCGCCGTCTTGTTGAGCTGCTCCACCTGCGTAAACAGGCCGTAGTCCTCAAAGGTATCGTTGGACTTTTCGGTCTGGTCGCACACCCACAGATGCACAAACTGCGTGCGCAGGCCCATCATCTGGGGAATTCCGCGGATAAGGTCGTAGGCCATCTTGTTGCGAAAACGCATACCCTCGCCCATGTGCTTGTTGAGCGCAATCGCGCGCTGCTGGCGCCAGGTGCCCTTGCCTTTTTTGAGCTCCACCTTGTAATTCTTTTGCGTGTAGGAGCTCGATGTCTGGCCGCGCACCTGCACGGTGGCATTGGGCGCGTCCTCGCCATAGCCAACCTCGCCGGCCACCGGGCCGTCTTCGTCGCCCGGCTGCAGCAGGCCCATAACCTGATAGCGCGTCACGCCCATGTCGGCATAGTCATACACCGAGTACGTGTTGATCTCGGCCCAGCTATGGTCCGTGTTCTCGGAGCTGTTGCCGCGAGAGACCGTCAGATACATGGTCACAATGCCCGAGTCATCATAGACCTCGTACAGCTCGTCCTTATCGCGCAGATGCTTGGACTGGTCGGAGGCCTCGGCCTTTTTAATCTTGCCCTGCTTTTTGACCTTTTTGGTCGAGGATTCGTCCTGAGATGAGCAGCCCGAAAGCAGCAGCGCGCCGGCAGCCGCCTCGATCAGACAGCGGCGAGACATCAACTTATCGATCATCAGAACCTCCCCAATGGTTGCGATACACGCGAACTACCGCGCGCTGAAACGCGCCGTGCGGCACGCCCTTGCGGCGGCACTCCTCATAGCGCTGCTCGGCACGGTCGAGCAAGCGGCCCAGCTGTGCAAAGCGACCCGTTTTGTCGGTCGCCACCATGGGCTGCTGGCTCAGGATACGATACGGCAAGTTGGCGGTATAGGTATCGAGCCGCAGCAGGGCCACGATAAAAAACACCACCGCACCCAACAAAAAGCCAAAGCCGTAAAACTGCTGCGGCAAAAGCAACGACACGGCGGTCGCGAGCCCCGCCACACCGGCAAACAGGCCCGAGGCCAGAACGGCTCCCTTGTAGTCGGTAAAGTACAGCAAGATAAGCAGAATCGTGTTGCCCACGGCATACAAGCCGTAGCCTACGCATAACGTGCGAAAATACCCGTGCATAAGGTTGTTGAAGCCCAGCGGTAGGGCCGAGAGTACCGTGGTCTCGAGCGAAATGACCGCCGCGGTCACAAACAGCTGCTTGAGCGCGCAAAAGCGTAGTTCGCTATTGAGCGTGGCAAGCATTTCCTCCTCGGCCACCACAATGTCGCCCACCACGCCACCGTCGTTGAACAGGCTGTAGTAGTCGCGGTAGCGCGGATAGAAATTGACCTCGACCGAGACCACAAAGTTGACGGTCGTGACGAGTGTGGTCAAAAACGCAATGAGTGCCGGCACGTCATGGTAAGGAGCCCCGTAAAACAGGCCTTTGATCTGCACGCCAATAGGGCCCGCCCAGATAATAACCAGGTGTGCGAAAAGCCCCAAGTTGGTAAACAGCCCCGTAAGCGCAAGCGGCATAAATTGGTCGAGCCAGCGCAAAAAACGCCAGGGGCTCCGGTCACTCCGTGGAAAATACCGGTAAAGCAGCACCACGTCCCAGACGAGCATGACGCCGTAGCCCAGAGCAACTGATGCCAACAGGCCCTCGACCGGCGGCAGTCCCAGCGCCAGCGCTGCCAGGGCGCACAGGCACGCCACGCCAATGGCAGCCGCAAAGCTGCACAGGATGCCGCGGTAGTCTTTGATGGCCGTGAGATAGCTCATGCCGTTCCAGTTGACGATCATAATGTTGAACAGCCACAGGCATAGCAGCCCCTGCAGCAGCGTGGCGCCCGAGAACAGCAAAAAAACGCCGTAGAGCACCGTGCCCGCAACGAGCATGACAGCATTGGAGCCCCAAAACGAAGGCAGTATCTCATCCTCGCGCTCGGCAAACAACATATCAGCCAAAAAGCGCGTGACCGGCATGGAGAAAAAGCTCGTGAGCGTAAGCGAGGCCAGCAGTGTGTAGGTCACCATGCACACCAGCAGATCCTGGTTGGCACGGCCCACACCCCACAGACCGCACAGCACCAAAATACCCACCTGCAGCAGCACACCCAGCAGCATGGGGCCCGTGCATACGATGCCGGCGTAGCCGTAAGCGCGCATCGTGGCAAACAGGCCCTTGCGCCTAAACAGGCGCTTGAGCTCAAAACCAATTCCGGCCACCGGCTACTCCCCCTCTCTGGGCAGGTTAAACGCACACGCCGTCTCGTCGTACAGCGCGCGATAGTTGGCGAGCATCTGCTCGTGCAAAAAGTACGTGGCAACGCGACGCTGCCCGCGCTCCCCCATCTCAATGCGACGGGCGCGGCTCACGCACATGCGCTCCATGGCATCGGCCAAGCCCTTGCGATACATGGGCGGCGTCACAAAACCCGCCACGCCAAAGTCGTCGTCCGGGGCGCCTTCGAGCAGCTCGCGACAGCAGCCCACCTCGGTCGTCACGCAGGGACGGCGCGCTGCAAGCGACTCCAGCACGCTGAGCGGCTGGCCCTCGGAGATGCTCGTCAAAATGGTAAAGTCGAGCTTTTCCATGTACTCGACCACGTTGACGCGGCCGGTAAAGATCAGGTCGCGCACGCCCAGGGTATCGACCAGCGCGTGGCACTCAGCGCCGTACTCCTCGTCGTCCACGCCGCCCATAATGTGCAGGCGCACCTTGGGCAGGCGCTCGTGCAGCTCAAAGAACGCATAGATCATGGTCTTGACGTCCTTGATGGGCGCCAGGCGCACCACCGCGCCAATGTCCACCCAGCCGTCATCGGGCTTTAAGGGAATGTCCTTAAAGCGGTCGAACTGGATGCCGTTGGGAATGACCAGGCATTTACCCGCATCGCAGCCCATATCGATCTGCGTCTTGCGGGCGTTATGGAACAAACTCGTCACGCGGAAGGCGCGGCGGTAGATCTCCTCCGAAAGCAGGTAGAAAAAGCGAATCCAGCGATCCTTAAACGACGGCACCACCCAGTCAGCGCGAATGATCTCTTCCTCGCGCTCGCGGGTATAGATGCCATGCTCGGTCAGCAGCACCGGCGCATGGTGAACGCTTGAGCCCAGGCAGGCGAGCAGGCCACCGTAGCCAGTCGAGATGGCATGGTACACATCGGCCACCGGCACCTCGCTGCCCAACAGGTAGAGCACGGGAAGCAACATGGAGCGCATGGTGTGGAATGCATCGGCAAAGGGCGTGTAGGGGTACTCGGCCAGGCACACGTCGCGGAAGATGTCCATAAACGTTCGGCTCTGCAAAAACGAGAGCGGATGCACGCGACGGCGCTGAAAGATATCGAACAGCACGTCCCAGTCCGGATTGGAGAGCGACACCAGGCGGCGTAGCGCCTCGCGCTCGCGGTCGTTAAAACTGGCTTCATGTTGCTCGCCCGAAAGCCGCAGAGCATCGTCCAGGAACACCTCGTGCACCTCGACCACGTTGCCGGGCAGCTCGTAGACAAACTTGCCGCGGTCGGCAGCATGCGCGCCGATCACCCACAGCACAAACTCGTGCTCGGGCATGGCCTGGATATAGCCATGCATCCAGGTAGATACGCCGCCGTGCACATAGGGGTAGCAACCCTCGAGTACCAAGCAGATTCTCATTTGTCGCCACCCTCCTTGCGTGCAATGGTCACCGTCTTGTCCGTGGCTTTGACCAGGTACAGGTCGCCCGTCAAATGCGTAATCTCGCCACCCGTGACCGTCCCCGGCTCGCCGTTGTTGGCGCGGAACATCAGCCACGCCTCGTCGTGGAAATTGCCTAAGCTGAGCGTCCAGGCATCCGCACTGGTATCCATGCTCACCGTCACGGACGAAAAACGCTGGATAGCGCCCGAGCATTCCGAACCGGTTTGTTTGCGCAGGTCGGGCGCAGCCTTAGTAAGCCAATCCAGGTAGTCGGTCAAGCCGCCCTTGTAGACCTCCCAGCCCTCCTTGGCGCCGCGATCGGGATCGAGCAGGTCGTCCGGGTGCATAAAATGCGTGCTCACATAGTGCATGTTTAGCTCGGACACGGCAGCCAGGCGCATATAGGAATCGTCGACCATGCCGCCCGAGACAATACGCGGCTGCTCCACAATGCCATCGCTCGCCACGCCAAACTCCTGAACGTAGGGCAGATCGGTGCCATCCTCAAAATACGTACTGGCGATGGTCTTAATGCGCGGAACGTCGGTGCCGATAAGCTTGCGCACACGGGCCGAAAGGATATTTGACGGCGGCACGTAAACCGAGCCGTGCGCGTTGGGCAACACCTCATCTTGGAAGGCGATAAGCTCGTTGAGCGATGCGACGAGCGTTTCCTTGTTCTTCCAGGTCTTGTAGTCATACAGCGTGCCGTAATCGGTATCCCAGAGCGCCAGAGGCTGATGGTTGTAGCCGTGAAAGCCCAGCTCTCCGCCCATCTGCAGCAGCATGCCGCCAAAGTAGCGAAACTGCGTGGTATCGGCCTGGCGCGCGGGCTCGGTCTGGTTGACCGCGTCCTCGTAGTTTTCGATCATCACGCCGGTATAGCGAATGCCGTATTTTTGCGCGAGCTTTTGCAGATCGGGCCACCAGACCTTGGTGTAAAAATCCGCAATGGAAAGGCCGTAGTCACGCTTGATATAAGTACCATCGCCCGAGGGCACGGGGCTAGGAAAGTCGTCCAAATAGAACACGGCGCTGTTGATGACCGGATAGGCCGTGGCATCACCCAGCAAGCTTATGGCCGAAGCATAGAACCCACGCATGACCTTGTCGTAGATGCCAATGTTGCACACCACGGTGTGACCACTGCCGCAATCGTTAGACCAAATGAGCGGCGTGCCCGCGTCACCGGTCTTTGCCCATACGTGCGCCGTTTCGCGCAATGAAACCGAAAGCGAAGAATCGAAGGGATCCGAGAACTCGTAGCGCTCTCCTCCGCCCAACATAAAGTCATCGCTCGGAACGATACTTTCGGCTGTCGCATAGTCATATCCGGCCGATTCGATACCAAGCTTGGAAGCAATAGCCTGCAGGTAGTTCGAGTTATCTGGAGTCATGCCCAGCATAAGCGAACCGCCGGCACTCACCCAACTCATAATGTCGGTCAGATGCGTACCCAGTCCGTCAAGCGAGGGCATAAGCACAATCACGCGATCAAACGACGTGAGCGATGGGATCGCGTCCGCACCATCGGTGGCAATATCAACATCGCGATGGGCAATCTTCATGTCCAGCAAAATCTGGTCGAACTGGTCTTTAACGTCGTCGACGCTATCTTGGTCCGAGTCGGTAATGACCAGGCACGTGGGCTTTTGACCAAACATCGCCGAGGAGGCCGGCACCGCGTCGTTGGCGGCAAGCATCCCCAGCTTATGCTGGCCCGCACTGTACTGCACGCCGGCACGCTCCACCAGCAGCACGGCGGCCATGGCAATAAAGACCGCCCACACCACGAGCAGTCCCATCCAACGAAAGCGGCCGCACGGTCGCGGATATGTTGCGCCACGCTCATCGGGCCTCCTCCCCGTCGCGCCAAAATGCCAACTTTTCGCGGTTGTCGGCGCTCAAATACACATGCTGCTTTTCAATCGCATCGATCACACGGTGGACCTCGTCACCGTCGTGGCGCATCACCGCCAGGCGCAGGCAAAGCATCCAAACCTCCTGCTCCTCGGGCACGTCGAGCACCAGCTGGTCGATCACGGCCTGCGCCTCGTCGATCTGTCCGGCATCGGCCAGCGCCGTCGCGAATCGAATGCGCAGCTCAAGGGCATCCTCGCGTTCGCAGCGACGCGCAAGCAGGCGCGCATACTGCTGACGCTGAATCTGAGCCACGCGCCCCTCGGCCAAGCCCGAGTTCAAGTATTCACCAAGAAAATCGCAGTATTCGTTGAGGTTTTGCGCGCTCGGGTCTGTCTTAAAGGCACGCTCCAGCTGCTGCAGTTTAAGGTCGGACTCCTTGGAGATCTGCGCCACCGCCGTCGCGGCATAGTGCGCCACCTCAACGTCGTCGTTAAGCTTAGCCGCCTGCAGCTGCGCCAAGTACGCGTCGGGCTCCTCGGTGAGCATGGAGAGCATTAGGCGACGCCGGTATGCCGGGTCGTTGACGATGAGCGCCTCCTCGAGCGGCACTACGCCTGCATCGTCCTCACCACTCGGTACCGGCATACTGCGATGCAGGTCGTCGTTGAAGCGCAGCGACTCCAGCGCAGACTCTTTCAGTCCCTCGCCAAACACCGCGCTGCGGACCGATAGCAGAGCCACCAGCAACGGGCCCCACAGCAGCACCAGCACTATCACAGGCAGCATGTGCCCGCGCACCGGCAGCAGGCCCAGCTTCATGAGCGTCCACAGCACCAGGCAAACCAGCGCATGAATCAGCAGCAAGACGGCAGCAACGACAAGCGAGATCAAGCGACACCTCCCTCACCGTCACCGGTGCAAGCGATGTGCTGCAGCAGCGCCACGATGTCCTCGCCGTCGACGGACTCCACCGCAATCTGCTTTGCGCTCAGGCGCTCGCGGATAATGGGCAGATCGCACGCCTTTGCCTGGCGCATAAGCAGGTAAAGCACGTCACCATCGACCAGGCCCGCCGCATCGCTCTCGCGGATTGCCGACCCAATTGCGCCCACCAGCTCGCCGACAGGCTCCATGCCCGGTACCACGCGCAGGAGCAAAAAACTCCCCATCTTGCTATCTGCCAGTGCCTGCTCCGCCGCGAGCTCTTGGCCAAAGGCAGCCTGCTTGAGCACGCAAGTACCGTCAACGCAACGCTTATCCTGTGCCACCGCTTCATAGTCAAAGGCACGGCCCAGCGCGCTTTCGACCAGGCCGCACAAGATGCGGAACAGGTTTTGGTAATAGAGCGTCATTTGGTTTTCGGCCGCGCGACGCACAAAGATCAACACGGCGGGTGCCCCGTCGCGCTCGATCGTGTATCCAAACATGGGAAGCCCCGGCGTCAGCTCGCGGTTCACCCACAGATTCGAACGACCCCCGTCGCCCAAAAGAGGTGCAAGCTGCTCAAGCGTGAGCGAGCGTGCGGCATCTTCGGCAATCGCGGGACTTGCTGCCACCAGGCGTGCAAATGCCCCGCCCGAAACATGGTAGATCGCCACCGAATCGTTCTCGAGGATCTCGCCCAGAAGCTCGCAGCACTTGCGATAGATGTCGCGTGGGTTGAGCACGTCAAGCTCCTGCGTCACGGCAAGGATCTTGCCAAAGCTGTCGTGGCGACCCACGATCTGGCGCCTGTACGCGCGCTTATCCTCGATCGCGTCGTGGTAGAGCTGCGTAAGAAACGTATTGCGGTTGCGCACGAGCTCGTTTTGATCGCGCTCCGCCCTAATGGCTTCGCTGTTGCGCAGCTGCACATAGCCGCACACGGCACCCACAACAAAGTACGCGATAAACGGCAGCCAGTTGGACGGCTCGTAGAACAGGCCCTGGAAGGTATAGCCGTACAAAGTAAAGTAACTCGCAGCCAAACCCACCGACGCCAGCAGCGCCGCAACCAGGCCAAAGTCCAAGCCATACAGCGTGCCGATGAGCACCACGTAGAGCAGGCGATAATCGAGCACGTTGAGCTGGGTCGATTGGGAGAACAAGCGCTCCAGCACTTCAAAGAGCACCCAGGCGGCTGCCGTCTCCAGGCATTTGACAGGCAGCGTGCGCATTTGAATGCGGTCGATGGCCGCGCGCAAGGGGTTGACCTTCTTTGCACGGCCAGCATCCCAGCGAGCCTGAATGGTCGAGAGGTCGCGCAGCAAGTCGTAGCGCTGAAACCAGCCATAGTGCACGCGAGCGACGTCGCTGGCGGGCAGGGCGTAGCCGGCAGAATCGCCATAGGCAACTGAGAGCCCTGGGAACAGTGCCTGAAGGGCCTCGCCCACCTCGCCCGCCGTATGATGGAAGGTATCGGCTACGTCGAGCGTCTCAAAGTTGCCATCCCAGCTGTCGAAGATACGGCGTACCAGCACCGAAAGCTCCTCGGCACACAGCAGGGGAAACGCCGCATCCTGCGCGCCCTGCAGAGCGGCCGATCCGGTTGAGCATGCGTCGAACATCGGCACCAAAAACGGGTCTTCCAGCGCGGCAGACGCGGTATACAGGAACGGCACGCGCAGGATCTTGGTCTGAACGCCCTCGCGAGCAGCGTAGTAGCGGCACAGGTCGTTGGCTGCGTGCGCGATAATGCCCTTGCCCGTTCGCCCCGCGGCATCGGCGGCACCCTCGGCACCCGCGGGCCCCGCTACATACAGCAGTTGGACCCGGCGACCCGCGCACGTACGAAAGACCGAGCGCAGCAGCTCGATATCGCCCACGGTATCGGTATGCGGGGTTAGGTAATTAGACAGGTAGACCACGCGGTCGAACTCGTAGGCCTGCTCCAAGTGCCGAAGCAGCTCTTTCCACGAGGCATGGGGCGACGACTCATCGCGGCGCGCTTCCTGCGCGGCTACAACCTTAACGTGGTCCCCAGGGAATGCCTTGGCGCAAAAGTCATCGTCAACATATGCGGTGTTGCCAACAACCAGCACCTCCATGGCGTACTCCTCCCCTGAAATCCACTTTAGTCATAGTCAAACATGCGTATTTTACGCTGTCAACGCAAGCTGAGGCGCCTTTAAGGCTGTTTTAAGAACTTTTTTAGAGGATGTGGGGACATCGAGAGTGCTAAATGAGCACCCAATCCGGAAGTGCGGTGAAAAACCGAGAACGGTCGACCAGACCCCTGTTTTAGACATCCGAGACCTGCGGTTTTGTTGCCGAAAATCAGTTTGTGCTCGGAGGTTTCCGATTTTTTCACCGCACTTCCGAAATGACAGCCCCGCATCGACAACATTAATCAGAACTAGCAGCGTCCAGAAGTTTAGCCAAGCAGCTTCGACTCGATTCCCGCGAAATCAATAAGACCTGTTGAGTAATCTAAAATAAATAGCAGACAGGTGCCAAGAACCCATACCTCATCAGCCAAACGCAAAGTATCGTTTTGCGCCTTCACGATCCTCTCATGGTCAAGGTCTCTATACTCAGACTCATAACCGGCCTCGCCGTTATAGCCGCACAACCGAAGCGCCTTGATGGCGGTAAGCACAATCATTTCATCAACGTCAGGCCTAATAAAATGCCGTTCAAAACTCTGGTACCTAGAAGCATTGCCAACGATTGACTTGTATTTCAAAACGTCTTCGCGAGAAATAGTTCTATTTAGATATTCAGCGTCGGGCATTTTCAGAAAGTGCTTACATGCCTCAACCATTGGATAGTTAACGTAGAGCTTGCCATTGTCTGTGCTCTCGTTAAAGTAACGTTGCATTTCCTCTAACCGTGCAGGTGAGAACCTATTATCTTGGGGCTCATAGTCAAAGACCAGCAAAACATCAGAATAATCCTGGTCAAATAGCCACTTATCCTCTTGAGAAGCACGTTCCTTAAGGACGCCGAGCAGCGATAAGTCATCCTGAAAGCCGTCCGAAAACATCCTTTCGTAAAGCTCGTAGATATTTGTGTTATAGGAAACGATCTCATAGCCAATGTCGAGGCCATAGCACTCAAAGAGGGCATGAAAGAGTTTAATCTCTTGTTTTTCACCCTCAACGATAAGCAGGACTTGCTTCCTAGACATCGAATTCGCCAGCCTTATAGAGCTTTTCGAGGTTGTGCCCCTCCCTTAGTTCCCTATCTGTTGCATTGGCTGCGGAAATTATATTGTGATCCGAAAGAATGAATAGACAGTCTGGCCTAAGGATTTTATTACTGAACAAGTCCGTATTATGAGATGCGCAAAGCACCTGGCGTCCAGTCTGGGACTTAAAATAGTCAACGACCTTCTCGGCGAGATCGTGATGGTAGAACGCATCGAACTCGTCGACAAAAAGCAAGGACGGCACACTTGTAGCATGGAAATAATTGAACAGTCGCAGCAGCGCAACAGTGCCGCTTGAACAGTTTTCTACAAACGGAATAAGTCGACTTTTTTCAAAGTACAAAGCGATATCACCCGATGGCGTTTCACGCGCAGTAAGGCGTTCTCGAATTCCAAAGTCATTCAAAAAAGCCTGAAGCTCAGAAACCAAGTCATTCGAAATAACGTTTTCGGCGATGGTAGAGACAAGGTTACGGTCGTTCATATGTGCGTCGCCAATGGCATCCATTGACCGCGCAAACGTATAAAGCTTAAAAAGAGGCATTGCCCTCTCAAAAGGAATGTTATTGCACACATACGCCAAAACAGAAATGCCGGGAGATTTGAACTCCCAGTTCAATCGATCGGCACCAATAGAAGCCAAATCGCCATCGAGCACTTTACCTGCACGGTGGTCGTAATCAAATGCAATCTTGCCGTTAACAGCCACTGTCTCACGAAGATAGTCTGTTATCCCAGTCTTTTCGTAACGATAAGCAACTTCGTCATTCCCAAAGCGAAACGTGTAGGCAAAGCACGCCGACGTGACCCCATCAACTGCGCTGAGATAATTAGTTTTATTGGAATAGAAGGTCCGACGCCCCACATTTGCTGAAATATCGAGAAGAGCATTGGAGAAATTTGTTTTGCCGACAGCGTTTTTACCGTAGATAAGACCACAAGAAACGATGCCCTCATCGATGGCTGACGTATTGAATCTGTAGTCCCTGACATCGGTCAAATTGAAGGTAAATCTATGGGAGAAGTTTCGGAATCCCTCGACCTCAAAACGCGTTAGCATCGAAACCTCCATGTTATACTTGCCGTAAGGTTTTTACGGCAAGTATAACATGGAGGCGACCCGGAGAGGACGTCATGGTCGAAGTCAGGATGTCCAGCGCGCAGTAGCAGGAACGTGAACGATGGCGTCGTCAACCTACTACCCGGCGAGCAGGGCGATCCATTGGAAGCGTCTTTAGCGAACGAGATGGACATCTACGCCAACTGGCTCTTACCGACCTACTGCATGTTCACGGTACAAGAGAGCGACATCGTTGTCAGCACTGTCGTGATTACCGGGCGAATGATCGATGAGTTCAGGTGCGCCGAGGGCTGAATCGGCATCGTGAGGTACAACCACTTCAAGCGGCCACTAAATCGGAAGAGCACTTCTCGTAATAAGATTTCCCCGCACGGCCCATCTTCTATGGCACCCCAACTCCACGCCCAACCCATGAGGCACTCCGAGGCATCACACGCAACCTCTCTATCAATACAACCAAATTTGCATGCCAACGGGAGTATCAAACATTGAATCACAACCGGTCGAGTGGCGCCTTAAGCCTGACGAGAACAACTGTGGCCGCAAAATCGAAGAGTATGGCAATGCAAGGCTGGAACCAAGCAGGTCACTGGGACTTATCAATAGTATTATTAATCAATAAAAAATCGTCACTAACTAGGTGGGACAATTGTCAGAAGACGAATCAAATTATGAATACTGGCTACCCAATGCCAGCAACATAAAGATCTGTTATGAAGCACAGGTCAACTCCGTCGTTATTATCGGACCAAATGGGTCCGGTAAATCAAAGCTCGGTGCTTGGATAGAGCAACAAGATTTCGAAAAGGTTCATCGGATTACAGCACAACGCGATATCAATTTTTCCGAGAGAATTCCTTTAAAGAGCTACGCAGAAGCAGAAGATAAAGTTATATATGGGGGCTCCCGAAATAAGGAAAATAAAAACGGACGATGGAATTGGGGCGAGTGCTACACAACAAAGCTCCTCGACGATTTTGACGATGTTTTAGCAGCCCTCATCGCACAAGTAAATCTTGAAAACCAGCGGTTTATTGATGAATGCAGGCATGCAGAGTCTATTTCTGCAGAAAGGCCCCCTCTACCGAAAACAGCACTAGATAAGCTTAAAGTAATTTGGGATGAAGTCTTTCCTCAAAGAAAGATTGAGCAGGAAGACGCGGCCTTCTATGCGTACTCCAAAAGTAAAACGGATCGCTACAGCGCAACGCAAATGAGTGACGGCGAGCGTTCAGTGCTATATCTTGCCGCACAAGTTCTTTGTGTCCCAAACGACAAAATAATCATCATGGATGAGCCTGAAGTTCATTTGCATCCATCGCTTATGGCGCGACTCTGGACTTCCCTAGAGCAGTCGCGCCCAGACTGCCTCTTTATCTACATAACCCACGATGTTAATTTCGCCTCAACACACCGAAGCTCGGATATCATCTGGGTTAAGAATTTTGATGGTACCAAATGGGAATTAGAAACGCTTCCCGATAGCGACCTTCCAAAGGAACTCTTAATAGAGCTTCTTGGCAATAGAAAAGAGGTCCTATTCGTTGAGGGAACCGAAGGAAGCTACGACAAACGAATTTATTCCGCGCTTTTCCCCAATTGCTATGTAGTCCCTTCCGGCGGATGCGAGCAGGTTATCAATAATGTGAAAGCATATAATCGCACCCCAGGCCTTCATGCCATAAAGGCCTGGGGCATCATAGACAGAGACTTTAAAACCGAGGAACAGCTCAACACCCTTAAGGAAAAGGGCATTTTCCACCTCAAGGTCGCAGAAATTGAAAATCTCTTTCTCACCAAAGAAGCGGTGCAGATTCTATCTCAGCGTTTCGGTGCTGATGCAGATAAGACCTTTTCCAGCATTAATTCATATGTAAGTGAAAGGTTCAGCAAACAAGCAAAGAAGCAGATATCGGTAGCGCTTGTAGCAGGCGTAAAGGAAGTGCTTTCCGGAATAACTATTTCGGATAATGAGCAGTTGACTGCCAATGGCATAGCATCCTTAATTGATATTGCGAGCATAGAAAAGAACGTTAACGACAGATATCAACAGGCTATTGAAGACCAAGATTACAATGAAATTCTCGGGCTATTTAACGATAAGTCTCTTGCAACAAGCGTTGGGCATTACTTTGGTATAGATAACAAAATCTATGTCGATCGTGCAATTTCCTTGTTGGAAAGCGACCTGAGAGACGAACTTTCCGAAGCCCTAAGGCACTATATTTCGCACTGAACGGCCTCTTTACACCCAGCGAGGTCCGGCCGGCCACTGACCGGACCTCGCGCCAACAGAAGGCACGCTCCATACCGCCACAAATCACCCCTCTCCGTCCATGACCGTCCAACTCACGGGCTCAATACCCGGAAGAGACGTTAGGCAAGAGGGGCAGGCAACCTGATAGTTCCCGTAATTTGTCCTGCGCTGCATAGAAGCGGAGAGATATACCGCTTTGCGGGCGCGAGTGACGCCGACGTACAGCAGGCCCATTTCCTCAATAAGCCCGTCTGGCATATTCATCGCATCAACGATCCGGCATCCATACGCAGAGCGTGAGCATATACCAGCTCTTTCACACCGAGAGCAAATCCCTCCAGGCCAATCGAAACGCGTAACGCCCGGAATGAAAACGGTGTCCCACTCGAGCCCCTTAGCGGAGTGAACGGTCATCATGGAGATGCCCACATCAAGGTAATCGGAGAAACGTCGCAGGGAGCCCTCGGAAAAGATACTAACGATATAGTCGAAGCGCTCCGAAGGTCCCATCGCGACGCAGTCATTTTTAAGGTGTTTCCGCAGCGCTCCTAGAAGCATGGCATAGGACCGCCCATACTCGAACCTCTTGGAGCCAGTCAGCAGTTCATCAGAGATGGAGTCGATTATTTTGTCCGCAGTAGACCGGCTGACGCCCTTTTCTCCAGACACTGCATCGGTAATCCTGGATAAAGCAAACGCATTGAATTCGATGAACCCCCGACTTGTATCCGAGAAGAGTCCGTTGAAGTAAGAGATACCTTCTTTAGCAAGCTCTTCCATAATGAGATCGGCAAGGGCACCGCGCTTGCGAACAAGAATCGCGATCCTCCCGACACCGACTTGGATGTGCGCCGCAACCTTGGAAACAATGGCTGTCGCTTCGTCTTGCTGTGCAGCGCCAACATATATGGGAAGTCGGGGCATACCGCTGGCAATGGCACCCTTCATGTTGGAGCGAATCGCAGCACCGAGCTCCCCAACAATAGATCCCCCAGAAAACCTATGATTATGTTCGAGCTCCAGCGGCGATAGACACAAGTCGGTAGTGGCCTTTGTCTTTAAGCCTTCCATTGCGCCAATAAAACCATAGACACGCTGAATAGGGTCGCCGAACATGCAGATTCCTGATTCATCGGAAAGCAGGCCTTTTAGAAAGATGTAGCACAGGGCATTCGTGTCCTGCGCTTCGTCGACGAGTACGACAGGAAACGCCGTCGACAGGTAGGACCTCAACTTTGAGAAATCGGCAAGCAATTCAATTGCAAGGGAAATCATTCCTGAATATGGCAAGAGACCGTTCGGTACGAATCTATCCTTAATGATCCTATTAAAAGAACGCACGCCGCGTCTCAAGTCGTCGTCTTGACCGTTCCTCATGGAGCGGAGGAAGTTGTCAACGACCTTCTTTTCATCCCAGATTAGCCTGCCGCCTCGCGAACTCAGCTCGTTAACGGCACCGTTGTCATCAACCATAGAGAGCTCGTCAACGTTTACTGATAGCGAGAGCGATCTCCAGTACCTGCGCAGCAGGGCCCAAGCAAAGCCGTGGAAGTTAGTCGCCATGACCCTGTTCTCAAAGCTCTTGGCCAAGGGGCCAGGAAGCGCCGACATAGTGGCTCCCAAATCCGTACGCATTCTCCGAGCGGCGGCGACACTGAAGGTTAGTGCCAAAATCCTTTTTGGCGGCTGGACTTCCCCAGATGCCAGCAACCAGCAAGCCCGCCCAGTCATCACTGTGGTTTTCCCGTAGCCTGCCGGCGCCTCCACGAACACCCTCTTCGAAGGCGCAAAAATCGCAGAGCGCTGTGATGCATCTCCACCACAGCGCACCTCAATCGCAGTTCTAACACTATCCCGCAAATCAGCCTGACCCATCACCATTCGAGCCCCACGGCCTTACGAATAATTCTTTCGTAACATGCGGGAACGCCATCAGAACCGAGAGCCTCTGCCAGAGCGACACCTGATGCGACATCCTTGTTCGATGAGAGCCATGCATACATAAGCGCACGCGATTTGCGAGTATCGGCGAATTCCCCGTCAAACTCCGATCCTTGAAAATCATACTCGGAGTCCGTCAGGCAAACGCCATAGACAGCGCAGGCTTTTATCAGTGTCTTACTATTGCCCTTGATGGAAGTTGCCCTCTGAAAACGATCAACCGACTCGAGAAGTGCGATGAACGCGCTTTGATTATCGCTAGCGAAGAACGATTCAACGACCTCACCTTCGAAATCCCGTTCGGTTGTCTTTATATGGCCTCCAGAAGTTTCTTGCAGCTCATCATCATCTCTGTCGACAATGGAATAATTTGGAATCTCAAACTTGTCCAGAAGTTCGCAGATCGGCTCGACGTTCTTTTTTCCGCCAGCCCTGATAGGCACAACTCCATAATCATCCAGATCCATCCCAAGGTTGCGTGCAAAGACCGGAATGGCCCCAGACTCCGTCTGCCCCTCAAAAGCCAAAACCGACCGCGCGAAAAAAGCCTCTCGTATTGACTCAAAGTTCAGCATAAGATGCTTTTCAACCTTGTCAGACAGGTCAATATCCTTGCCGCACATGACCCTTGGAGAATCTTCGCCCTGCCCAAATCGCACGATGTTCTTATAGCCGCGAGCCAGAATGTTTGGCGAATGCGTCACCATGATCAGCTGAGCTTTGATTGAATCAATTCCGAAATAGTCCTTTAGAAGAGCATTGAATCTATCATCCTTCCCTTCGCAAATCCTATGCAAGCTCTTCGAGAGACGCCTCTGCATATACGGGTGAAGGTGGGCTTCGGGTTCGTCATAAGCCAGAACGGCATGCAGCACGCGTCTGTCATCATCATCTGAGCAAAGGCTCTCTTGAAGGCGTTTAGGCGAAAGACGCATAATGCTCTCGATTATCGAGAGCGAGGCAATAGCGAGGTACTGCAAGCCTACCCCTGCCTTTTTAAAATGAACGCCCCTCTTGTCAAGCAAGGTAACCAAACTTCCAAGCGTTCCGCCATCCGATGAATCGACGCCAGGCCTCACACCATATGATGACAGGATCGGGACGTCGCCGACGATTTCGCCGAGATCTGCAACCAGACCTTCGAGCTCGCTCCCATCCAGAAAATCGGAGACCTCTTTACCCTCCTTATCTAGATAAAGAGCGATACCTTTGGAGAGAACTTTACCGACACCTCGAGTACCATCAAACGCCAGGTCTCCCCTATTAAAGGATGCAGTCGAGTACCTGAACATGTGAACGGATCGCATCAGAGAGGGTGGAATACTTTCTCCGCTCCCTTCGGCCTTAAATTCAATTCGAGAATCCGGGTCGTCAGCAAAAGCGCAGATGGTTATAGTGTTTCCGGTCGTAGGATCGATGTCGAGCCCCGTTATTCCGATCTCGTCCTCGTCCAACTTTAAAGTTACTAGAGCCCCTGCGCGCTTTTCAATGTCAGCGAAATCCTCTTCGCTAATCGTCGCTTGATTGAAAATTGTATTGAGCAAGTCAAGCACATTCGTTTTGCCGAGGTTGTTCTCGCCGACAATATAGCTCACGTCCTCGTCAAAACTAATCGACACTCCATCGAGATTCCGATAGTTCTCAATCCTCAGTTTAGAGATCCTCATGCGTCCTCCCGACCTTTATGGTTTTATGGCTTCCAACAATCTAACACGCCTCGTGTTGTACTGAACTTGAGGCACAGCCACTTCGAGAGGCTTGTAAATCATAAGCGTAGTCCTAAGAAGGTTGTTTGCATGCACCAAACCGTCTCCTAAGGCTCCCTCCCCCAACATTCCCCAGAAAGTTCCCTGATGTTGACTGGGGTTCCCGTAAAATAAACCCCAACAAAATATGTGCGGAGTGCTGGCCTGGAGCTGCCTTCGGACCCTATTGGCTGCTCACCGAGAGGCTCCGCTATGAAACGGCCCCTTTACTACCTGCTCTGCGCGATCGCGTGCGCGTCCATGGTCGGCGCGACGATGCCCATGGCGGCCATTGCGGAAGCCATCCAGCCTCCAGCAACAGCCGAGCAGCAGGCGCAAGCCGACGCCACGAACAGCGACATAGGCAAGGCTGAAGACGGCGCCAGCACAAATGCGACAGCAGATACCGTAGAGGACAGCACCGCAACATCCACCGGCACCAGCGCAGTCAACACGGAAAGCGCCAACGGCACCAATGACGACACCACCGCCGCAACCGGCGCCCCCGCCCCATCCCTCCGTGCCCAAACCAACGGCACGCCCGAGGCGATCCCCACCACGTCACAAACCACCTACGCCCACTCCGCCACCGCAAGCCAAAACGGCGTCACCTTCACCGTCTCGTGGAACGACGCCCCCGCGGGCACCGCGACGACCTTCCACGTAACCCAGACCAACGGCTCGTCCCAGGCCAAGGCGCGCATGGACGTGCCCACCTATTGGGACGGCGGCAGCCAGGAAAGCGTCTGCGACCCGTCGCGCCAGGCATGGGCCAGCTACTACAGCCTTCGGGCCCGCGCTCGCGATCGGGCCCAAAGAATCCACGTGGGACCACAATTCACTTGCATGGAGCTAGCGAAGGTGCCTATCCCAAATCAGAAATGGTAAAACCAGCAGCAGTGCGATGCAGAGGGGCGCGGCCAGCAGGGTGGCCACGCCCGAGTTGATGCGCTCGCGAATTTCTTGGGAGCTCAAGAGATGAGCTCGTTCACGCGCTTTTGCACAGACGCATAGAGGCTTCCGAGCTTCTTTGAATAGCCGGCGCGCCCCTGCTATGCGTCATACACGTTGCAATTGCCCCTACCTAGAAGTGTATGGCAGTTCGATCAATCGCCTTTACGCTTTGGCCTACCTAGAACCGCAATCACGACGTTAACAAACACAAGCGCTGTTCCCAGCAGGAATAGCGCCAGGGAGGCGGCGATCCAGTTGCCGTCGGCGGTCTTGGGGAGCGT
>OHAF01000895.1_pt1 | contig 30520 bp, 27 predicted proteins | sample 1577041 | NCBI WGS metagenome assembly OHAF01 (sample SAMEA3541495, study PRJEB24748) | human gut metagenome | biome: human gut; feature: human-associated habitat; material: faeces | place: China | collected 2012
GCAAAGTAATTTGCTATGCCGTTTCCGATGCCAACAGCATCGAATTCGGCGACACTTTCGAACTGTTCTATCACAACGGGAAAGAATGGCGTTCACTCGGAAAAAAGACGGCTTACGATGCTGTGCTCCATTACGGAGACGCCCCGTCAGGCAATGCGCTGTTCGTGTTGAAAAACCTGACCAAAGGTGTCGAAACACGCATTTTCACTTACGAGAACGACGAACAGGTCTGGTGGTAAATTCGCTGGGGACAGAATTTTAGAAATCGTCGTTCAGAAAAAAGCGAACGGAATTTCTGCAGGCGCGCAAAATCATCCCTGCGGCTTACAGCTACCAATCCCTGCCTGAACGCCGTTTCTCAGGACAAACGGCAAACCGGTCACCGCATTGCCGACAAGCATTAGAAAAAACCTCCTCTGTCCACGACCCGCAATAAAAAAAGGTTTAAAACTTCCGTTTCAAACCTTTTCGACTTTAACTGCTGTGGGAGCACAGGGATTCGAACCCCGGACCCTCTGCTTGTAAGGCAGATGCTCTGAACCAGCTGAGCTATACTCCCGAATGCTTATGAACGTCGGCAACCGTCTTATTCCCGATTGCGAGTGCAAAGATAGGCAAAATATTTATTCCTCCAAATATCCGGGAGATTTTTTTGAAATTTTTACGCCCGGAGGAGCGATTGCACGCAGGCGGAAGACACGAAAGCGCGGAGGTGCAAAACGAAAAATACCGGAAAGACACGGTCTCTCCGGTATTTTTCAAATCGGCAGGCTGCGCGATAACTTACTTGCGAATCGCAGCTACGCCCGGCAGTTCGATTCCTTCCATGTATTCGAGCAGGGCGCCGCCGCCGGTGAGCATAATGCCGTTGTCGATGATGTCGGCGGACAGTTCCGGCGGGGTGCTTTCCAGCACGTTGCGGGCTGCGTTGGCAATACGGGCGGCCAACTCCTGCACGGGTTCGTACAGGTCGCGGGTATAGATGATGCGCCGCGCGGGCAGGTTCGTCTCCCACGAGTGGCCGCGCACCTCCATAACGCCCTCAAACTCACTCCTGGTGCAGCAAGCGACCTGCTTTTTCAGCTGCTCGGCGGTCAGCGGGCCGATGGCGATCTGGTATTTTTCCTGCACGTACTGGGCAATGCAGCTGTCAAAGGCGTTGCCCGCCACAGGCAGGCTGGCGGCCTTGACCCGCCCGCCCATGCTGATGACCGCAATGTCGGTGGAGCCGCCGCCGATGTCCACGACCATGCAGCCGTGGGGCTGGCGAATCTGCAAGCCCGCGCCCAGCGCCGCCGCCACAGGCTCGTCCACAAGGTAGACCTGCCTGGCGCCCGCCGCCATGACGGACTCCACAACGGCGTCCGCCTCGATGCCGGTGATGGCCGCAGGCACGCAGACCGCAATGCGCGGCTTGAAGATGCGCGAGCGGCAGACCTGATTGACAAACCGGACGATCAGCTCGTTCGTCATGCGGTGGTCCTGGATTATGCCGTCCCGCAGCGGGCGCACCAAGTCAATGTGCGCGGGTGCGCGGCCCACCATTTTTAATGCCTCGTCCCCCACCGCAAGGATGGAGTTCGTCCGCGTGTCCACCGCGCCGATGGTCGGCTGGCGGAACACAACGCCCTGCTCCTCGGTGGCAATGATAATGGAGGTCGTGCCCAGGTCAATTCCGATGTCGTATTGTTTCATGGATGGTTCTCCATTGGTAAAATATCGTCGTTCTATCGCCAGTATGCCCCTACGTGCGTGGCTTTCCCGTCAACCCCAGCCCCCCTGCGGAGCGGTCAAGACCGCTCCCTACAGGCCGGGGTGAACGGGCGGTTCGTAGGGAGGGGGCTTGACCCCTCCGTGCCCGCTCACGTCGCCGAGAGCAGTTCCTGCTTCTCCTCTGTCGGTGTCGCCGCGTCCTTCAGCAAATACCGCAGCCCGCTGTACCGCATATTCTGCCGCACATTCTCGACCATGGTCTGCTCGGTGCGGGCGGTGCCGGTCAGAACGCAGAGCTTCCGCGCGCGGGTCACGCCGGTGTACAAAAGGTTGCGATAGCAAAGCCGGGCGGGCACGTCGGCCACGGGCAGGATCACCGCGGGGAACTCCGAGCCCTGGCTCTTGTGGACGGTCACGGCGTAAGCGGGCTCCAGCTCGTTCAGCTGGTCGGCGGTGTAGGTGTACTTTTTGTCATCCATCTGGACCGTCACGCTGCGCGCATCCACGTCCACCGCCGTGATGATGCCCAAATCGCCGTTGTACGCGCCGACACCGGCCTCGGCCCCGGCACGCTCAAACGTGATGTCGTAGTCATTCTTGACCTGCATGACTTTATCACCCAGACGTAATATTTTGGCACTCTCCGCCGTGCCGATCTGCCCCTTGCCCTTGGCGGGCGGGTTCAGAATATCCTGCAGCCGCCTATTCAGCTCAACGCTGCCGGTGGGGCCGACCTTCGTCGGGCAAAGCACCTGAATGTCCCGCACGGGGTCAAAGCCGTAGGCTTTCGGCAGCCGCGTGCTGACAAGGTCGCAGACCAGCTTCTGGCAGGCAAGGCCGTTGGACTCAATCAGGAAGAAATCGTCCTTCGGCCCGCCCTTCTGCGGCATCTGCCCCTCCACAATGCGGTGGGCGTTCTGGACAATCAGGCTGCGCTGCGCCTGGCGGAAAATATCGGTAAGACGTACCGTCGGCACGACACCCGCCTTTAAAATCTCGCCCAGAATGTTGCCCGGCCCGACGCTGGGCAGCTGGTCGGCGTCGCCCACCATAATGATGCGGCAGTGGTACCGCGCCGCAGCCAGCAGCGCCTGAAACAGCTTGACGTCCACCATACTCATCTCGTCGAGGATGATGACGTCATATTTTAAAAGGTTCTTTTCGTTGTGGATGAACCGCACGCTGCCGCTGCTGTAGTCCACCTCAAGCAAGCGGTGAATCGTCGATGCAGCGTGGTTTGTCAGCTCACTCAACCGCTTGGCGGCGCGGCCCGTGGGGGCACACAGAGCCACGCGGTCATACAGTGCCTCGTACAGGCTCAGAATTGCGTTGACGGTGGTCGTCTTGCCGGTGCCGGGGCCGCCGGTCAGCACCATGACCCGGCTGGACAGCGCCAGGCGTATGGCCTGCCGCTGCAGCGGCGCGTATGCAAAACCCTGCGCCATTTCCAGCACGCGGATGTCCGCATCCAGCGTCGGCGGGGCCTCGGTGGGGAACGTCGAAAGTTGGCCGAGCCGCGCGGCAATGTCCTCCTCGGCGGAGAGCAGGTCGGGCAGGTAGATGTACTCGACGCCGTCAAACGTGCGGGTGCGCAGTTCCTCGGAGGAGAGCAGCTCGTCGAGCGCGGCTTCCAGGTCGCCCAGCGGCAGGCGTAGAAATTTCGACGTAGATTCAAGCAATTTATCCCGCGGCAGGCAGGTGTGACCGTTGCCCGCGTTGTGCCGCAGCGCGTAGAGCAGCCCCGCCGCCACCCGCAGGCGGCAGCCTGTCTCAAATTGCAGCGCCGCCGCGATGGTGTCCACCTGACCGAACTTTAATTGCAGCGGCTCGCCGCAGAGCAGATACGGGTTCTGGGTCAGCGCCTCGACGGTGTGCGGCCCCAGCGCGCGGTAGCAGGTCACGGCCTGCTGGGCGGTCATGCCGTACCGGGCAAACCAGGCCACGACCTCCCGCACGCCGTACATGCGGTGGAACTCGTTGGAGATGATAGCCGCCTTCTGCTCGGTGATGCCCTTGAGTTCGCAGAGCCGTTGCGGGGTCTCGGCGATGACCGTCAGCGTATCATCGCCGAATTTTGCCACGATTTTTTTAGCGGTGGACGGCCCGATGTAGGGCAGCACGCCGCTGGACAGGTAGCTTAAAATGGCGGTGCGGTCCTCGGGCAGGCGCGCTTCGATGGTCTCGGCGCGGAACTGCTCGCCGTAGCTGGGGTGGTTGACCATGTGTCCGTAGACGGTCACGCTCATGCCGTTGTCCACCCCGCCGACGTTGCCGGCGACGACCACATCGGTGCCGCCCGCGTCCACCTCGAACACCGCGTAGCCGGAGTCGGCGTTCTCGTAGATGACGTGCTCGACGGTGCCTTCCAGCTTCATAAGTTGTTGTTCCTGCTGTTCCATAGCCGCCCCCCTTCCCGCAAAATCGCCGCACTTTCACAGATAAGGATATTATACCGCATTGCGCGGCATTTGGCAAATTTATTTGCAGTAAATAAATGTATTGGCCGCCCCGCGCCGCCGCACACGCCCCGGGCGGATATGGAATCCGCCCCTACCGTAGGGGTCGGCGTCCCCGACGACCCGCGGACGTTCATCGTGCCGCCAACATCCCGGAGCGGTCAAGACCGCGCCCTACAAACCGCCCGTTTACCACAGCCCGTAGGGCGGGGTGCCCTCACCCCACTGTGGCCGTTCCCGGCCCTTACCGGTGCGCAACCCGGTGCGCTACGCACAAACAAAAATCCCCCGCGCATACGCTGCACGGGGGGGACCGGAAAATTCCTGCTGATTTACTCCGCCACGGCGGCCTTCAGGGCGTCCACACGGTCGGTGTTCTCCCACTTCACGCCCAGGTCCTCGCGGCCCATGTGGCCGTAGGCGGCCAGCTGGCGGTAGATGGGCTTGCGCAGGTCAAGGTCGCGGATGATGGCGGCGGGCGTCAGGTCAAAGACTTTCTCGACAGCCTGCACGATCTTCTCGTCGGCAACGGTGCCGGTGCCGAAGGTGTCCACCATGATGGAGACGGGCTTTGCCACGCCGATGGCATAGGCCAGCTCGACCTCGCACTTGGTGGCCAGGCCCGCGGCAACCACGTTTTTGGCGACCCAGCGGGCGGCATACGCGGCGGAACGGTCCACCTTGCTGGGGTCCTTGCCGCTGAACGCACCGCCGCCGTGGCGGGCATAGCCGCCGTAGGTGTCCACGATGATCTTGCGGCCCGTCAGGCCGGAGTCGCCCTGCGGGCCGCCCACAACAAAGCGGCCCGTGGGGTTGATGTAGTATTTCGTGTTCTCGTCCAGCAGCTCGGCGGGAATGACCTTCTCAATGACCTCGCGGCGGATGTCCTCATGCAACTGCTCCTGGCTGATGTCGGGGCTGTGCTGGCTGGAAATGACCACCGCGTCGATGCGCACGGGCTTGCCGTCGTCGTACTCCACGGTGACCTGGCTCTTGCCGTCCGGGCGCAGGTAATCCAGCGTGCCGTTCTTGCGCACCTCGGTCAGGCGCTTGGCCAGCTTGTGGGCCAGGCTGATGGGCAGCGGCATCAGCTCGGGCGTCTCGTTGCAGGCGTAGCCGAACATCATGCCCTGGTCGCCCGCACCGGCCACGTCGTCGTTGGTGCCCAGCGCAATGTCGGGGCTCTGGCCGTCGATGTTGGTGATGACGCCGCAGGTGTCGCAGTCAAAGCCGTACTTGGCGCGGTCATAGCCGATGGAGCGGATGACCTCACGCGCCGTGCCGGGGATGTCCACGTAGCAGCTGGTCGTGATCTCGCCCATGATGTGGACGAGGCCGGTGGAGCAGGTCGTCTCGCAGGCAACGCGGGCACCGGGGTCCTGCGCCAGGATGGCGTCGAGGATGGCGTCGGAGATCTGGTCGCAGATTTTGTCGGGATGCCCCTCGGTGACGGATTCGGACGTGAAAAGAACTTTGGACATTGGGGAAAGCCTCCTATAAAATATTCGGCAGAAACGCAACCGTGGAAACAAAAAGCGCGCAGCCGGAAAGACTGCGCGCGGTAACGCTTATCTTTCGGTTTCCCGCAGGACTTGGCACCTTGCGCATACACGCAGGTTGTCGGGCTTCATCGGGCCTGTTCCCTCAGCCGCTCTTGATAAGTTGCTATTCTGTTGTTGTGAAGTTAGTGTACCACAGGTTTTTGGCAAAGTCAACGATATTTCGTTGTGCAGTTCAGACGGTTTGCACAAAAGTGGGGCAAATGCGGCAGCGTGTGTGGTTTTGGAGGAGAGCCTTCCCCATCGGGGGAAGATGGCCGAGGCCGGATGAGGGCAAAGCTCTCCTTGCCGCCCATAGACGAGTGGTTGCGTCAACCCGGCCCTCATCAGTCACCTTCGGTGACAGCTTCCCCCTGCGCGGGGGAAGCCTTTCTTACTTTCTCCCGTGCAGCACACCGGACAGCGGCTTGTAAATCAGGAAGCAGAGCGCCGCGTCCAGCAGACCTTTAAACAAAGTAAACGGGAAGTTGAAGGTGATCAGGCAGGTCAGCAGGCCGTCCACGCTGGGGTTGATGGCCTGGTACATACCGATGATGGCCTCGAGCGGCAGATGATACAAAACCACATAGGCCGGGTAGACGATGAAGTAGTTGTACGGCACGGACACAACGGCCATGGCCAGTGCGCCCAGCCCTGCGCCGATGAGTGCGCTGCGGCGGGTCTTGCTGCGCTTGTACACAAAGCCGGCGACGCCCACAAACAACGCACCCATGACGAAATTGAACAGTTCACCCACCGCAGCAGTGCTGGTGCTGGGCAGCTTGATGAGGTTTTTGATCAGGCACACGGCGATGCCGGACACCGGCCCGTAGGCGTAGGCGGCCAGCAGCGCGGGCAGCTCGGACACGTCCAGCTTGATGAAGGACGGCATGATGGGGATCGGAAACTCCATGTACATAAGTACGGCGGCGACAGCGCCGAGCATGGCGGTGCCGGTGAGTTTGCGGATGTTGGTAGTCTTGTTTTGCATGAGAAGATGCCTCCCGTAAAAATTTGTGAAAGTCAGCTCACGAACCCGGGAGGCTCTGCCCTGCCCTTGCGAAAGCAAAACGCCCTGCCGCAAAATATACGACAGGGCGCAAAAAAGCAAAGCAAACAGCTTTCCGTTTCTTTCATCCGGACTTTAACCGTCGGCCCCGGAATCACACCGGGTCAGCAGCCGCATTTGCAGCTGGTCGCGGGCTTGCGGGCCATGCCGCTCACCGCCGGTGGGGAATCACACCCCGCCCTGAAACAGACTTTCCGGGAAGTATTATAGCATAGATTTTACAAAATGCAAGGGGGTGTGGTATAATTAAGTAAATTCTTGCCCAACAACGACAGCCCACTGCGGAGCGGTCAAGACCGCTCCCTACAAAGCAACGTAAACGGGTGGTTCGTAGGGAGGGGTCTTGCCCCCTCCGGTCCACTGATGAGCAGCGTAGGGTCCGGACGCTTGACGGCGCACAACGAGCGCCGTCAGCCAGCAAAGCTGGCACGCTCGTGCGGTTGTTTGCCCCGCGGGGGCAAACATTGCTCGCTCCCCAGTTTCGCTGCGCTCAACTGTGGCCCCGTGCTCGCAACCCCGCAATGTCCGGCCCTGCACCTACCCGTAAACGCCCGCTAACGGGACCACCCTTATTTCATCCCAACCGAGGTACCCACCATGGAAGAATTCACCCACGATTTTCTCTCGTTTCTGCCTGCGGCGCTGCTGGCGCTGGCGGCTGCCGGTGCACCCGAGGTGTACAAGCTCGCCGCCCGGCGTTTTCTGGGCCGCGCAAAAAGTCACATGGCATCGTGGCTTTACATCTTGTTGGACAGTTTTCTTACGCCGGTGGCGAGCCTTTTTCGGGTACTGCTGGGCGCAGCTGCTGTCAAGTCGCTGCCGTTTGAGCTGGTGCGCGACGCCGCTTTTTTGCAATACCTGAATCTGGCTGCCGACCTGCTGGTCATCTTCTATATCTCGCTCGGCTGCTGGCGTGCGGCCCCGGTCACCCGGCTTTTGCTGCGCAGTGCCCAGAACCATCTGGATTTAGAAACAAATCAGACGATGGGACACTTTTTTGAGAACATCTTTCATGCGCTGGTCGGCCTGTTTGCGGGTATCGCCATGCTGGACCGCCTCGGCGTGCCGGTCTCCGGCCTGCTGACCGGTGCGGGTGTCGCCGGACTGGCGGTCTCGCTGGCCGCGCAGTCCACACTGAACAACCTGATTGCGGGCATCACACTAGTGTTGGAGCGGCCCTTCGGCATCGGGGATTACATCGTGCTGGGCGACTGTGAGGGCACTGTTGAGGACATTTCCTTCCGCTCCACCCGCATCCGCAGCCCAGACAATGTCGCTATCACGATAGAAAATTCCAAAATCACGGCGGAGTACATCCAAAACTATGACCGCCGCCAGAGCCGCCTGTGGAAGTTCACGATTGGTCTGACCTACGACACCCCGCGCGAAAAAATCGAGCATCTGACCGCCGATCTGACCGCCATGCTGCAAGCTCAGCCCGACGTGCAGCCCGACGGCGTGACGATTGCGCTGGATAAATTCAACGACTACAGCATTGATCTGGCGTGCCGGGTGTACATCACCAAAGTCAATCTGCGGGATTTCATGCAGGTAAAAAACACGCTGAATCTGCAAATTTTGGATTTGATGAAGGAGGAAGGCTGTGAGTTTGCCTTCCCGACGACGACGGTGGATTTTCCGGAGAGGAAGTGAGGCTGTGGGCGGCAACGACCTCAAAGGCTTCCCCATCGGGGGAAGTTGTCGCCGCAGACGACTGATGAGGGCTAAGTTCCCGTGATTGCCCGTATGTGGGAAATCGCGCGGACCTTCCTCTCATCCGACCTCGGGCGAGGCCTCGGCCACCTCCCCCAAAAGGGAAGCATTTAACGCACAAAAAATCCCCGCTCGGCCAACCCGGGCGGGGCATTTTCATTTCACGTCGCTTCTCTCGCTGACGACCAGAATCTTATCCTCGCCGGTCTGCGTCGTCACCGTGAACTCAAAATTGTACGCGGTGTCCAACTCGTAGGAGACGTACCCGTCCCCCTCTGTCAGGATGTAATCCAGCTTGATCTGCGGCTTGACGCGGTCATAATCGACGTACACGTCGCCGATGTCCTCCAGATACACAAGGTCAATATCCTGCGCTTCAGCGCCGTAAAACGTTACAATGGGCTGACCGTCGGCCTTGACGGCGGGCAAAACCGACACATTGTGCACGTACAGTTCCTCCCGCGTTGCGGCGTAGTAGACGTCCGCGTCGGAGAGCAGCGCCGCGTTGGCAAGCTCTATATGTACGCCGCTGGCGGGCAGGTCGCGCTGCCAGACCGGCGTCAGGTCGGGCGCAGCGGCGCAGCCGGGCAGCAACATTGCCAGCGCAAGCGCCGCAAAACAGCGATATTTCATTGAAAAGTTCCTCTCATTGATAAGGGTCGTAGGGCGCGGCGGGCGGGTCCTCCCCCACCTCCAACGTGCGCGGGCAGAGGCCGGTCTCGGCCTCAATAAAACCCATCACCATGCCCATGTGGCGGTACAAATGCCGATACTGCGACAAAATCAGCGTAAACCGCGTCCACTCGCAGTTGTCGGGCCGCTGCAGCAGATCCTCGTCGTGGAGCGAGGTCAGATAGATGGACAGCTTGGCCTTGATTGTATAAAAATAGTCATCTACCGCCTGTCTGTCAAGACGCACTGCCGGGTAAATGTGCAGTTCCTGCAAGTGCGGCGTGTGGATGGGCGGCTCGACAAAGTCGGTGTCCCGCGGGTTGATGAACCACTGGTCCAGCTCGTGCAGGGTGTGGTAGACGTGCTGCCACAGCGGTGCGCCGCCGTAGCAGCGGTCCCACAGCGCGTCGGGGATGCAGTCCAGCAGGTTTTGCAGCTCCCACAGTGCGCGGACAGTCATCTCGGCAATGACCGCGTGGTAGGATGTTTCCCGCATGGCACATGCCCCCTTTCAGGGTCAGTATGCCCGCAGAAAGCACGTTTATTCGTTGTAATTTTCCGTCTCGCGGATGGTTTTGCGGGTCGTCAGCAGCTGCATGAACGGGTCGAGCAGTGCGCGTTCCTCCTGCGAGGGCGTGCGGCTGCGGGCCTGCATCAGCAGCCAGGCCAGCTCGCCGCTGACGGGGCGGCCATAGACCAGCGCGTTGTAGCCGTCCTTGCAGACGGCCAGCTTAGCCGACGTGATGTCCAGCGTCGTCGCGCCCGCGTAGTGGCGCAGCACATTTTGCAGCGCTGCTGGGCTGCCGAACACCGACTTGACCAGCTGCACATACGCGGCGATGTACCGCGGCGGCATGCTGTCCGCGGCGCGCAGCTCAATGCGGGATTTGAGACGTACATCGTAAAAGAAATTGGACAAAATCTGCGCGGTTTCCTGACGACTGACATGCCCAGCGTAAAGCTCCGGCGCAATCTTTCCGCCCGCAGCCCTGACGCGGCCCAGCCGCAGCGCAGTGATTTGGGGCTTGGTCAGCACGTTCTCCGCATAGCGGGCGTAACCGAAATCCGCGTCCATCAGATGCGGCGTGACGCCGCAGCGGTCACGATCCACATCCTGCCAGAGCCGCGTGCGGATGCAATAGTTGCTGTTGCGGCTGGCCTGATAGACCGGGGCGTTGTCGCTGAGCAGCGCAAAGAACGGCGTCAGCAGGCTGGCCGCGCGCATTTTGCGGACAAAATCAGTCTCATCCTGATAGTCAATGGACACCTGCGTCGCCGCCGTGGCGCGCATCATCTGCACGCTGCAGGCCCCCTTTTCCCGCAGGTAGGCGTCCATGGCCTCGTCCCGGGTGCGGGGCACCAGAGGCAGGTCCTCGGCATGGCAGGTCGGGTGGCAGCCCGCCGTCCAGGCGCGCAGCCCGTGGGCAGCCAGCGCCAGCCCCAACTGCAAATAGAATCGGTTGTACAGATCCATGATGTCCTGCACGTCGCGCAGCGGGGCCAGGCTGATGCGCAGCTGGCACGCGGGCCCCAGCGTGGCCGTCAGCGCCGGGCCGCTGTAGCCGAAATATTCGCCGTCGGTGATGATCGGCGCGTCTGTCTGCTGCTGCAAATCGCGCAGCGCAGCCTGCACATCGGCAAAGGCCGGGGGCTGGCCGTCGGACCGGGTGAGGAAGTGCTCGACCTCCAATTGCAGCGTCAGCTTGCCGTCCGGCTCACAGTCCGCCGCAAAGTAGCCCGCCAGCGTTTTGATTTGTTCGTCCAATTTTGGCATAGCGTGTGGTGGTTCTCCCCTGTTGTGATTCTGGCACTATTATACCGCGATTTTGGGGCGGGTGCAATGCTGTTTTGACGCCGACCTGCGGCAACGGCACGGTGCCCGGGCGGATATAGAATCCGTTCCTACGGTGTCGGGGCAGGGCCGACTTTACATATCCCGCGCCGCCGGGAAGCCGTACGCGCTGTCTGCGGCCTCCACGGCCCGGACGATGGCTTTGGCCATGACCCGCGCGCCGATCACGCCGACGGCATCGAGGTCAGCGGGCACGTCGCCCAGCGAGACCGCGTAGATGCTGTCGCCGTCCATCGAGGTGTGCACCGGGCGGATGGCGCGGGCGTAACCGTCGTGCGCCATGCCCGCGGCCTTGCACAGCCGCGCCTTGTCGAGCTTTGCATTGGTGAAAAGGATGCCAAGTGTCGTGTTGCCGACAAATTTTTCCTGTGGCGCGTCGAGTTGCCGCATCAGCACCCGCTCGGAATCCAAAAACTTTTTGCCGTCGTCAGCCCGCAGCCCGGCGACCTTGCGGCCCGTCTCAAAATCGTAGACGTCGCCCACCGCGTTGACCGCAACGAGCGCGCCTACCTTCAGGTCGCCCACCTGCACGGCGTAGCTGCCGATGCCGGATTTCATGCAATGGTCCATGCCCAGCAGCTTGCCGACAGTCGCACCGGTACCCGCGCCGTGGTTGCCGTCGCGGTAGTTGCCGGTCTCGGCGTTGACGCAGGCCGCGTAGGCCATGGCTGCATCGGGCCGGGTGCGGGCGTCGGCCACGGTCAAATCGAACAGGTCGGACTGGCAGACGAGGGGCACTTTCGTCACACCTACGTCAAAACCAATGCCGCGTTCCTCGAGATACCGCATGACGCCGCCTGCGGCATCCAGTCCGAAGGCGCTGCCGCCCGCCAGCACAATGGCGTGGATGACCTGCGCCGCCGCCAGCGGCTTGAGCAGCTCGCTCTCTCGCGAGGCCGGCCCGCCGCCGCGCACATCCAGCCCCGCCGGGGCACCGTCCTTGCCCAGCAGCACCACCGTGCAGCCCGTGCCCGCCGCCGCGTTTTCCGCCTGGCCGATTTGGAGGTTGTCAAAGGATGTAATGGGGATTTCTTTCATGGGAGTGTCCTTTCCGCGAATGCCGCTTCACCGTATTATAGACCATTGTACACCACCCGCGCCCCCCGCGCAACAAAAAATCCCGCCAGGCGTCAGGCCAAGGCGGGATGGCAGGGTTAGGGGTTGCTCAAGCTCGAGGGCGTAGGATTTTGCCTTGGTTCTTTCTGATGTTGAATCGTGCATTTTCGAAAATATCTTTTGCTCATAGTTTCCAAAGTTGCTTTGTTTTCCATGCGAAGGGAGTCAATCGGGAGTCACCTTGCTAGCGTTTTTACTGGCAACTCCATACCTCAATTGCCTTGTTTGCCAATTCGTCTGCACGTTCCTTTATACAGCTTTCATTCCATTCCGTGTAGTCAAGATATTTGGATATGGTTTCTATACCGTTTGCGTACTTTTTCAGGCCTTCTTTTGTTCCTTTTCCGGCCAGTTTAACACTCCATTCGGAATCCCTGATAGACGCATTCAGGGATTGCGTAATAATTGCAAGGTTTCCCAACGTCAATAGTACCCTATCTCTTTCTGTTGCCTGCTCGTCAGTACCGTTAAATTTCCAATGGTTGCGCCACTTTTTAGGCATCATATGCTCAAGGCTGTATTTTCGTATACCTAATAGCTGTGTCGAACTCATTTGTTCATTCCGAATCTTCGATTCAAGCAAATAAATAGTGCCCGCCGCATACTTGTTTGTCAAAACCGATGTATGGAATGCAGCTGTCACTTCACTATTCGTCGGCATATAATTGATTTTATCCGTCTGCTTTGCCAGATAAACAATGAAGTCGGACTTTGTCATGATACGGTTAGCAATAAGTCTTTCTGTAAAAAGCTGGTTGTAATTCTTCGTCGTTTGCCGCGTAACCAATCGACGCATTATATACGACTCCAAATATCCATACAAGTCATTCTTTTGCTGCTCATCTTGCACATTCTGCTCTATGAACAAAATATAAGGTATCAGCGTTGTTGTGTCCAGTGCAAAAATCAGAACGTTGATTCGTTCAATACCAGCTTTCTTAGGTAATTCCTTATCAACAACACTCCCGTCAATTTTATTACGAAAAACGTCTGCATACTTTACCATTTCTTTCAAAAGCGAATTCTTATCACCGTTCAGATAACTCCCAACAAACTTTTTGTAAGACGGAAATAACGATTCAACTCTGGAAAAAGTACTTTTATCCTCGGCCCTTACCGCATACTTGCTGTCTTGGACGAGAATTTGCAGCAGTGAATAGAAGAACAAATCTATAAAAGTTCTCTTGATGCGGCCTGTTACTATTTCCTGACCCCAATAGCTGCGGGTATCCTCATCCCTTTCAAAAACATCTTGCCAATGCGTTTTGTACAAATCCAAATCATCACGGCTAAAGAAATAGTTTTTTAGAAGTTCCGCCGTCGTTAGTCGTACTCCAAGCGAGTTTATAGTATCAAATATCTGCTGCTCATTCTCATCATAATTCAAATCAATACCAACGAACATAATTTTGCTGCAAATCACATCAAAATCCACTTTGAACGGATCCAAATTCTCAGCAAAATATGTATAGGCACTTGTAATCGTATCTTTGTAAGGAAGTTCCTCAATTTTCTGCAAATCCATAATACGGTTATACGATGCGACATCATTGAAACTGTGCTGTAACACAGGTCTGTCATCGTCCAGACGGAAGCGTTTGTCGAATTTTCGCAGCGCATTCGTTTTGAGGCACAGCACTTTAAGAAGTATGCTAAGTGTTGTCAGACGCTGCTGTCCATCAATAACAGTGCGCACATCACCTACCGTACTGTTGCTTTGCGTAAGCTGTTGTTTCAAAATTACAGAACCCATAAAATAAGGTTCTTTCGTCACACATACATTTTCAATGTCTTCGAGCATTCTCTCCCATTCGCTCTCTTTCCAGACATAAGAACGTTGAAAGAATGGAATTTCAAGCATTTTGCTGCCCGTAAAAATATCATTTATGGTTCTCTTTCCGGCATCCATATATTTTTTTCTCCTAACTACATAAAAGTGCTTACTGATATGAGACTTCCGTTGTTTTATTTTTCAAACGGCACATTCAAACGCTTAAGTGCTTCTATCGCATGTTCTTCTTTCCTAATTGCACCTTTCTTATACCACTTTATTGCCGTCTGTAAATCAGGTTTGCCCAATTCACCGCTTTCGTATAGCCACGCGACATTGCAATAGCACAACGCATCTCCCATTTCTGCCGCCTGCATATAATAGTCCAATGCCGCATGTGCGTCCTTTTTCACACCATATCCGAGCGCATACATAACACCCAATTGACAGTAGCAATACGCATCACTTTCGAGAGCACCCAGTCTGTAATATTTCCGTGCCAAATCATAATCACGCTTCATTCCAAGACCATGCTGTGCATACAAGCCAACATAGTTCTTGTTTCATAGCATCCTCCACATAAGAATGTCTGATTTTATAATACCTTATTCAAATCCAAACTGCAACAAAATTATTCGTAGACTAATTCATTCGTTACGATTTCTTCAGCGCGGCTGCGGATATTGTTCATACGGCATACCCATTCAAGTTAATCTTGCCGTTTCATCTCCTCGGCGATGCCCTCAGCTTGGCGCATCTCTTCCGCGGTCAAAATCAGGGTATCGCGCACCTAACGATCAAATTCTGCCAAGTAGCTGTGCAGCTTATTTTCTTTCAGTAGACCTTGGTACAGCTGCGAGCGGTGCTGTTTGATAAATGCAAGGCGGATATTTGCCCAGCGGCCCAAATCGTTATGTGTTATGTTGTACTCCTTATCTTTCATCGCGTTCTTGTTCACGAGATTGTTCTTTTGCAGGGTCGATACTGTGCCGCCGCAAAAGGTTCGTCAAGCCTTTTTGCTCACGCTTTAGCATAAGATTCCAAAAGGACAGCTGCCAACAAATCAACAGGAAAAACATCTGAAGATTCCCTTATTGCACAGCTCCTAAAAGGCGTTTTCTCTACTAACCACTAACTGACGGGAGTCAAAACGGAGTCGGCAAAAAGAAAGAGCCCGCATATTAAACGATAGAACGTTTAATATGCGGGCTCCATTTAGGTTTCGCGATTATTCAAACTCAATCGTTGCCGGCGGTTTTGTGGTGTAGTCGAACATGACGCGGTTGATGTTCTTGACCTCGTTCACGATGCGGTTGGCGGCGGTGGTGATGGTCTCCGTCGGCAGGATCGTGACCTCGGCGGTCATGAAATCCGTCGTGGTGACGGCGCGCAGGGCGATGGCGTAGTCGTAGGTGCGCTCGTCGCCCATGACGCCGACACTGCGCATGTTGGTCAGCGCGGCAAAGTACTGGCTCGGGCGCTGGGCCATGGGCAGCTTGTCGATCTCCTCACGCCAGATGGCGTCGGCATCCTGCACGATGGCGACCTTCTCGGGGGTCACATCGCCGATGATGCGGATGGCCAGGCCCGGGCCGGGGAACGGCTGGCGGGCGACAAGGTACTCCGGCAGGCCCAGCTCACGGCCAGCCTGACGGACCTCGTCCTTGAACAGGTCGCGCAGCGGCTCGACGATTTCCTTAAAGTCAACGTAGTCGGGCAGACCGCCGACATTGTGGTGGCTCTTGATCGTGGCAGATTCGCCGCCGAGGCCGGACTCGACCACGTCGGGGTAAATCGTGCCCTGCGCCAAAAAGTCCACAGCACCGATCTTTTTGGCCTCATCCTCAAAGACGCGGATGAACTCCTCGCCGATGATTTTGCGCTTGCGCTCGGGGGCGTCCTGACCGGCCAGCTTCTTGTAGAAGCGGTCACGGGCGTCGACGCAGACAAAGTTGATGTCGAACTGGCCGCCCTCGCCAAAGACCTCGCAGACCTGCTCGCGCTCATTCTTGCGCAGCAGACCGTGGTCCACGAACACGCAGGTCAGCTGCTTGCCGATGGCCTTGGCCAGCATGGCCGCGCAGACGCTGGAATCCACGCCGCCGGACAGGGCGCAGAGTACCTTGCCGTCGCCGATCTTTTCGCGCAGGGCCTTGACGGAGTTTTCCACGAAGGAGTCCATCTTCCAGTCACCGGCGCAGCGGCAGACATTATAGACGAAGTTATGCAGAATTTTCGTGCCGTTCTCGGTGTGCAGGACCTCGGGGTGGAACTGCACAGCGTAGAGGCCGCGTGCCTTATCCTGCACGGCAGCCACCGGACAGTTGGGCGTGTGGGCCACGATCTCAAAGCCGGGGGCGGCCTGCTCGATGTAGTCGTTATGGCTCATCCAGCAGACATTCTGCGCGGGCAGCGTGTCAAACAGCGGGCTGGCGGTGTCCAAGTCGACCAGCGTCTTGCCGTACTCGCGCTCGGGTGCCTTGCAGACCTTGCCGCCCAGCATGTGCATCATCAGCTGGCTGCCGTAGCAGATGCCGAGGATGGGCACGCCCCAGTTATAAATTTCGGGATCGATCGTGGGCGAATCCGGCAGGTAGGCGCTGTTGGGGCCGCCGGTAAAGATGATGCCCTTGGGGTTTTTGGCCTTGATTTTGGCAAGGTCGGTGCGGTACGAATAAATCTCGCAATATACGTTGCATTCGCGGACGCGGCGGGCGATCAGCTGATTATACTGGCCGCCGAAATCCAGAACGATGACAGTTTCCTGCTGCATGAGGAGACTCCCTTCTCTATTTATAGTCCTATTGGGTTATTATAGCACGTTTTGGCGGGTTTGAACAGATGGGGAGGGAAAATAAATTATTTTTGCGTTTGTGTGACGCAGGGGCGCCTTGTATATGTGCCCGGGCCGTGTACCGCTGCGTTAGGTTCGCGGACGGATTGGGAATCCGCCCCTACGGTGGTGGCGGGAGGCTTGCGGTGGCGGGAACGGACACGGCGGCATGAGGGCATGCCGCCCTACGTCCCCGCGATACACGTAGGGCGGGGTGCCCCCACCCCGCCGCAAGTTCACACCAGCTCCACCTTATACTTTGCCAGCCAATAGTTCAGCTGCAAAAACCACGCGATAGTCTGGGGCGTGGTCATCAGCTGACCGTACCACGGGATGGGGTTATCCGCGCCGGAGGCCAGCAGCGTTTCCAGTGCGTCCGCCCGAATGATGCGCAGAAGCGGCGCGGCGGGGTCGTTCAGGACGGTGCGCAGCTCCGCCGAGACGGCAGCCAGATAGCTGGGGTTCCACGTTTTGGGGTACGGGCTTTTGCGCCGCCACAGAACCTCGTCGGGCAGCACGCCGCGCATGGCCTCGCGCAGGAGGCCCTTTTCCTGCCCGTGATAGTCCTTGAACTCCCATGGAACCGAGTAGAGATACTCCGCAATGCGGTAATCGCAGAACGGCACGCGGACCTCGAGGCCGCTGTACATGCTCATGCGGTCCTTGCGGTCCAGCAGCGTCTGCATGAACCATTTGAAATTCAGGTTCATCATCTGGCGCATCCGCTGTTCTGCGGCGGGCAGGCCGGGGCGGACGGAGGTCTGCGCCAGCGTGGCACGATAGCGTTCATCCACGAACGCTGCCGGGTCGATGCCGCCCAGCACACCGGGCTTGATGAACGACGCGCGGTAGGCCGTGGACTGCGCCCATGGGAAGCCGTACCGCTCGCGCACCGTGGGGTCGCGGTACCACGGGTAGCCGCCGAAAATTTCGTCCGCGCACTCCCCCGACAGCGCCACCGTTGCGTGGGGCTTGATATGCCGGCAGAACACGAGCAGCGACGCATCCACGTCCGCCATGCCGGGCAGGTCGCGGGCGTCCACTGCGGCGTACAGCGCGGGCACAAGCTCCGGCGTGTCCAGCGTGACCCAGTGGTGCCTGGCATGGAGAAAGTCGTTCATTTTGCGGATGTAGGGTGCATCCGCGCCGGGCTGAAATTTTGTCGCGTGGAAGTACTTTTTGTTGTCCCGGTAGCCCACCGAGAACGTTTGCAGCTGGTTGCCCTGCGCCGTAAAATGCGCATCGGCGATGGCCGAGATCAGGCTGGAATCCAGCCCGCCGGACAAAAACGTTGCCACGGGCACGTCGGACACGAGCTGCCGCTCGATAGCATCGGTGACGAGGTCGCGCACCCTGCGGACCGTGGCGGTGAAGTCGTCGGGGTGGTCGTGGTCCTCGAGACGCCAGTAGGTGTGCAGGGTCAGGCGGGCGGTTTGGGTCTCATAGACAGCGTACTGGCCGGGCAGCAGCTCCCGCACATTTTGAAATACGCCGCAGCCCGGCGTGCGCCCGGGGCCAAGCAGCAGCACCTCGGCCAGGCCGTTGGCATCGACGCGGGGCGGCACAGCCGGGTGCGCCAGCAGGGTCTTCAGCTCACTGCCAAATATCAGCGAGTCCTCCGCCTGCGTGTAGAACAGCGGCTTGACGCCGCAGCGGTCCCGCGCCAAAAACAGCGTACCTGCGTTCTGCTGCCAGACCGCAAACGCAAAAATACCGTTGCACTTGGGCACGCAGTTTGCGCCCCACTCGGCAAAAGCGTGGAGCAGTACCTCGGTGTCGGAGTGCCCGTTGAAGCTGTGCCCGCGGGCGGCCAGTGCGGCGCGCAGCTCGGGCGTGTTGTAGAGCTCGCCGTTATAAACCAGCACGTAGGTTTCACCCTGCCAGTCCAGCTGCATGGGCTGCAGGCCGTTTTCGAGATCCACAACCGCCAGCCGCGCGTGGATGAGCGCCGCCGCGCCGCAGATATACATACCGCGCTGGTCCGGCCCGCGCCGCGCCAGCGTTTGCTGCATGGCGCAGTAGGCCGCGTACCGCCGCTGGATGGTCCGGGGGTCGCGCCCGACCTGCCCCGCAATTCCGCACATAAAAACGCCCCCTTTGCATGATTCACAAATGAATATGCAGGTGGGGGCGGGGGTATGATTTTTTTGGTTTCGGGAAAGGGCTTTGGCCGTTTGCGGTCTGTTTCTTACTTTCCCGCAATCGCGTCTGCGATGTGACCGGCGACGGCATCCTTGCTCTGGAGGGGCAGCTCGGTGACGCCTTGGGCGGTGATGATGGTCACAACGTTCGTGTCCACGCCGAAGCCTGCGCCGGGCACCTTCAGGTTGTTGGCCACGATCATGTCCATGTTCTTCTTGTGCAGCTTGGCCGTGCTGTTTTCAATCAAGTCGCGGGTCTCCATCGAGAAGCCGCAGACAAACAACTTTTCCGGCTTGTGCGCACCGACCCAGGCTAAAATATCGTCGGTGCGTTCCAGGGCAATACTCATCTCGCCGTCGTGCTTTTTGACCTTGTCCGCGGCGACAGTGGCCGGGCGGTAGTCGGCCACGGCGGCGGCCATGACGAGGGCGTCAGCATCCATGGCGTTTGCCTTGACGGCCTCAAACAGGTCGGCGGCGGTGGTGAACGGAACGGTCTTTACAAACGGCACGGGCGGCAACGTGCAACCGGTGGACGCCAGCAGCGTGACGTCTGCGCCGCGCAGCATACAGGCGCGGGCCACGGCGTAGCCCATCTTGCCGGTGGAGTGGTTCGTCAGGTAGCGCACGGGGTCCATCGGCTCCTGCGTGGCACCGGCGGAGACGACGACCTTTTTGCCTTTAAGGTCTTTCGCGCAGGCCAGCTCCCGCAGGACGTAGTCGACCAGCACACCCTCATCGGGCAGGCGGCCCGAGCCGACGTCGCCGCAGGCCAGCATACCGGAGCCGGACGGGATGACCGTGAAGCCGTAGTGTTCCAGCGTTTTGAGGTTATCCTGGGTGATGGGGTTTTCGAGCATGTGGGTGTTCATGGCGGGCGCGACCAGCTTGGGGCAGGTCGCGGCCAGCGTGACGGTGGTCAGCATGTCGTCGGCCTGACCGTGGGCCAGCTTGGCGATAACGTTGGCCGTGGCCGGGGCGATGAGCATCAAATCTGCCGCGTTGGCAAGGCTGATATGGGCCACGTCGTACTGGAAGTTGCGGTCAAACGTATCGACCTGGCAGCGGCGGCGGGTCAGTGTCTCAAACACCAGCGGCGAGATAAACTCGGTGGCGTTTTTCGTCATAAGAACGTGTACATCCGCGCACAGCTTGACGAGTGCATGCGCCACGTTGGGCATTTTGTAGGCGGCAATGCCCCCGGTGATGCCGAGGACAACGGTTTTGTTGGAAAGCAGCATATAAAAATCAACACCTTATTAGTAGATAAGAGATAATAAAATGGTGGAGTTTTCGCCTTTGGCGAAAACAAAATTACGCTGTAGCCATTATAGCAGATTGACGCTTTCTATGCAAATGCGTATAATATTTTTGAGCGGCGCAAAGCGTCGCGATCCACCTTTTTTATCTATTATCTCTTATCTTTTATCTATAAAAAGGATTTCACTATGGTTTTAGCAGTTGACATCGGCAACTCCAACATCTGCATTGGCGGGCTGGACGGGGCGGACCACCGCACCATTGCGTTCACGACCCGCATGGTCACCCGCCCCCGCTGCACCGAGGACGAGTACGCCGCCGAGATGAAATTTCTGCTGCAGCGCCTGCCTGTGGACCCCACCGCCTGTGAGGGCGTTATTGTGTGCAGCGTCGTGCCGCGCCTGACCGGCGTGCTGGCCGCCGCCTGCAAGCGGCTGACCGGGCGCGAGGCGCTGGTCGTGAATTACACGCTGGACACCGGGCTGACCTTCGCCGTGGACGAGCCCGCCAAGGTGGGGCGGGACCGCATCGCCGATGCCGCTGCGGCAGCGGCGCACCATCCCCTGCCCTGCATGACCGTGGATCTGGGTACGGCGACGACATACAACGTTATATCGGACAAAAAGGTGTTTCTGGGCGGGTTCATCGTGCCCGGCGTGCAGACGAGCCTGCGGGCCATCAGCGCGGTCACGGCGCAGTTGCCGCCCATCGCGCCCGAGCCGCCGGAGCATCTGATTGGCGCGAACACCGTCGCCGCGCTGAACAACGGGGCCATGTTCGGCACCGCCGCCATGCTGGACGGGTTAGCGGACCGCGTTGAGGCCGAGCTGGGCCAGCCGCTGACCGTGGTCGCCACCGGCGGGTTAGCGCCGTACATTATGCCCTGCTGCAAGAGGAAGATCATCTATGACGCTGATTTGCTGTTCAAGGGGCTGGCACTGATCTGGGAGAGGAACGGGAAATGAGGCTGCGGTTCATGGGAGAGATTTATTCCTCCCATGAGGTCTGCGGTTGCGGAGGGTGCCCGGGCGGATATGGAATCCGCCCCTACGGGCTGTTGGATGCCTTTATACATCCCATGGGCGCTTGCTGCGACGGAAACGGCCACGGGTCGTCGGGGACGCCGACCTCTGCGGAGTTGCTGCCTGCCTATCCACTGGTTTGTAGGGGCTGCACATGTGCGGCCCGCGGCTGTACGGAGACGCTCGTTTGCGGGCAGCCGCCGGGCCGGGCATGCCCGACCCCTACTGCGTGACGATACAAAAAGCCGCAGCTATGCGTTTTCTGCACAGCTGCGGCTTTATTTACACTCTTTTATGCGCTCACATATCCGGCGTCACGGGCACGGCACCGTAGTTGCGGATGTTCAGGACGTGGCAGCTGCCTTCGCCGAAGCAGCCGTCGATGGCGGCCTTGTAGGCGTCCAGCAGGTCAACGGGCACAAACGCCTGAATGGTGCCGGCAAAGCCGCCGCCCTGCAGACGCCACGCGCCGCGGCCATTCAGCACGCGCTGGCTCAGGGCCAGGGCCACAGGCACGCCCTGCTCCTTCGGGTTCTTGATGCTGTAGGCGTTCTGGTTGAACTCAAAGCTGGAGTGACCGCCCTCGATAATCAGGCGCAGGAACGTTTCAAAATCGTCCTCGCGCACGGCGTCGCAGAGCTGGGCGGCGCGGCGGCAGTCGTTGTAGAAGTGCATCGCACGCACGACGGCGCGGTCCCCCACGGCCTTGCGCAGCTTGGGCAGAGCCTTGTAGAACTCGTCCTCATCGACCTCGCGCAGGACCTTTTTGCCGAACTGCTCGGCCACACTCTCCATCTCACGGCGGATGGCGGCATAGTCGTCGGTCAGGTCGGCGTGGCTGCCCTTCGTATCGCTGATGCACATGACAAAGCCGTGCTTCGCAAGGTCGATGGCCGTCTGGCCGACCACCGGGTGGGCCGGGTCCTTGAAGTCGATGGTGATAACGCCGCCGACGGCGCAGGCGGTCTGGTCCATCAGACCGCAGGGCTTACCAAAGAACACGTTTTCGGCAAACTGGCCGATCTGGGCGATCTTGACCTGGTTGAACTTCTCCATGTCATTGTTGTTGTACTCGCTGCGCAGGATGGCACCGATGCAGACCTCAAAGGCTGCGGAGCTGGACAGACCGGAGCCGCGCAGCACGTTGCTGGTGGTGTAGCAGTCAAAGCCGCCCACCTTGCCGCCCGCATCCACGATGCCCTTGGCTACGCCGCGGATCAGGGACGCGGAGTGCTCGGCCTCGCGCGGCTGCGGGACGAGGTTGGTGACATCGACGTCGTCAATTTTGTCAAAGCCCAGGGACTTGACGCGGATGACATTTTCCTCATTCGGGGAGACGACGGCCACCATATCCAGGTTGACAGAGCCTGCCAGCACCACGCCGTTGTTGTGGTCGGTGTGGTTGCCGCCGATCTCGGTGCGGCCCGGGGCGGAATAGAGGCGCACCGTGCGGTTGGTGCCGTATTTCTTTTCAAATTCGTCGATCAGGTCGGTATAGCGCTTGCGCTGCTCCTGCACGGCGTCTGCACCGTACAGCTTGGCAAAGGCGGCGTCGTATTCGCCCTGTGCGATCTGCTGTTTGAGTTCAATGGTATTTGCCATGATTCCACTCACCTTTCCTGTCGGGCGGCTCTTTTCGTAGATATGCACAAATTGAGCCTTATGTTTTTAGGCAGACAGCCAAAGGAGCGGCTCTCTGCGGGTTTCTTGTTTTCAGTATAGCAAATCCTGCAAAAAAAGCAAACATTTTTTCCGCCTCTTTTATGGACTTTTGATGAATAGCTTGGTATAATGAAAATATCACACGAGCGAGGTGCCGCCATGACCATCAATGAGATGAAGCAATCCTACAAGCAGAGCTACACCGACAACGTCGAGCTCTCGATTTTTAACTGCGGGCATGAATACTGCCAGCCGGGCCACACCTGGGGCCCCGGCGTGCGCGACCACTACCTGATCCATCTGGTGGTGGCGGGCAAGGGTGTGTATCAGGTCAACGGGGCCTCGCACACGCTGCAGGAGGGCGATCTGTTCCTGGCCAAGCCGAACCAGCTCATCACCTACGCCGCCGACGAGACCGACCCGTGGGAGTACTACTGGGTCGGCTTCAACGGCGCGTGTGCCAACAAGCTGGTGCAGCAGACGCCGTTCTCCGACGCGCACCCTGTACACCACTGCAAGGACCCGCAGACCGTGCGGGAGGCGCTGTACAACATCTACCTCTCCCGCGGGCCGGAGCCGCAGTGCGAGGCCCTGATGACGGGCTATCTGTATATCTTTATGGCGCACCTGATGAAGGAGGCCCGCGAGGCGATGCCCAACGTAGGCTCGTCCAGCAGCCAGTACGTGCTGGCCGCCATCAAGTATATCCAGTTCAACTACTCGCATGATATTTCGGTGGACGATATTGCCAAGGCCGTCGGCGTCAGCCGCAGCCACCTGTACCGCGTGTTCATGTCGAACGTCGGGCAGAGCCCCATTGACTACCTGACAAGCTACCGCATCAGCGAGGCGTGCAGCCTGCTGAAGAATTCCAGCCTGTCGATTGCGGAAATTGCCGTATCTGTGGGCTTTTTTGACCAGTTCTATTTTTCCCGCGTGTTCAAAAAGGTCAAGGGCGTGCCGCCGAGCAAGTACCTGGCCACGCTGGAGAAGGAGGGTCCTGCCGCGCCGCAGGCCATCAACCCGTAACATTTTCCGCACTATTTATAAGGAGCAGACATGCCTTTTACAAAAAATCAGATCATTACTCTGGAGATCGAAGCGCTCTCCAATGACGGAAACGGCGTGGCCCACAAGGACGGTCAGGCCGTTTTTGTGCCGCTGACCGCCCCCGGCGATGTGGCCGAGGTGCGCATTGTCAAGCCGATGAAAACCTATGCCTTTGGCCGCGTAGAGAAGCTGTTGACCGCCGGGCCGGGCCGCGTCAGGCAGGACTGCCCGGTGGCCGGCCCCTGCGGTGGCTGCGGGCTGCGGCATATCAGCTATGAGGCCGAGTGCGCCGCCAAGACCCAGTTTGTACGGGACGCCTTTGCGCGGCTGGGCAAACTGGACGTACCGGTGCCGGACGTGCTGGGCGCACCCGACACGGACCGCTACCGCAACAAGGTCCAGCTGCCCGTGGGCACCGACGAGAACGGGCATATTGTGACCGGCTTTTTTGCCGGGCGCAGCCACCGCATTGTGGCCTGCACCGACTGCAAGCTGCAGCCCGCGTGGATGAACGAGCTGGCCGCCCGCGCCTGTGCGCTGCTGGAAGAGAACGGCATCACTGCCTACAACGAGGAGACCCACACGGGCCGCGTGCGCCATTTGTACATGCGTCAGGGCTGGCACAGCGGGCAGCGGCTTTTGTGCTTTGTGGTAAACGGCAACGGTCTGCCGAACGAGGCGGAAATTTGCGCCACACTGCAAAAAGAGTTTGCCTTAACGACAATTTTGGTCAACCGCAACAGTGAGCGTACGAACGTGATTTTGGGCCGCAGGACCCGCACCGTACTGGGCTCCGGCGTCATTGAGGACACGCTGGCCGGTGTGCCACTGCGGATGGGTGTGCATGAATTTTACCAGGTCAACACCCCCGCCGCCGAGGTGCTCTACGCCAAGGCGCGGGAGTACGCCGGGCTGAAGCCGGACGATTTTTTGCTGGACCTGTACTGCGGCATGGGCACGATCGGGCTTTCGATGCTGGCGGACTGCAAGCGCTTAGTCGGCGTTGAGGTCGTGCCGCAGGCTGTCGAGGGCGCGAAGGAGACCGCTGCGCGGCTGGGACTGGACGCGGACAGAGCAGACTTCCGCTGTCAGGATGCCGGTGCAGCCGCCGCCATGCTCGCCGCCGAGAGTGCGCGTCCCGACGTGATCGTCGTAGACCCGCCCCGCAAGGGCTGCGACGAGGCGACCCTGACCGCCATTGCCGAGATGGCCCCGCGGACCGTGGTCATGGTCAGCTGCAACGCCGCAACAGCGGCAAGGGATGCCAAGTGGCTGACCGAGCACGGGTATCAGGCCGTGGAGGTCCAGCCGGTGGATCTGTTCCCGAGGACGAAGCACGTCGAAGCGATAGTTTCGCTACAAAGAGAAATCTAGTAGAAATCCTCCGTTTTACGTTATTTTCTCGTCACGTTGTGTTCGATGGCGAGGGCGATAAACTCCGCAACAAACGCATTGAAAATCACATTACTGTTTCGGTGGTAATTGATATGGAGTGCGGAAACACAAAGAATTGAATATCTAACAATCGGCATAGCCGCAGACTTTCACAAAAAGCCTGCGGCTTTTTCTTTGCCCAAAAACAGAAAGGAGGCATCCGTGAAATGGCAGTTTTTCGTGTAGAAAAGAACAGCGGCTACACGGTCATGTCAAACCACCACCTGCGGAACCGGGCCTTGTCCCTGAAAGCCAAAGGCTTACTCTCCCAAATGCTCTCCCTGCCGGAAGATTGGGACTACACCCTGCAAGGGCTGTCCCGTATCAACCGGGAAAGCATAGACGCGATACGGCAGGCCATCCGGGAACTGGAACAGGCGGGCTACATCCAGCGTTCCAGAGAACGGGATGAGAAAGGGCGGCTGCGTGGTGCAGACTATGTGATTTTCGAGCTGCCGCAGCCCGTTCCTGCATCGGTTTCACCTACATTGGAAAATCCAACGTTGGAGAATCCCACGCAGGAAAACCCTACGTTGGAAAATCCAATGCAATTAAATAAAGATAAACTAATTACAGAAAAACAAAAGAAAGAGGGATTAAATACCGATTCCATTCCTATCCATTCCCCAAACCCCTTGCCTTTGGACGAGGACGAGGCAGCGGCACCGCCGCCGGAACGGACAGGAAGCCGAAAGGAAACGGCCTATCAAATCTACCGGGACCTGATTTTGGAGAACATCGAGTATGACACCCTCACCCAGAATCCCCGGATAGACCGGGAACAGCTGGACGAAATCGTGGACATCCTGCTGGAAACGGTCTGCACTTCCCGCAAGTCCATCCGGGTTGCCGGGGACGATTACCCGGCAGAGCTGGTAAAGGCCAAGTTCCTGAAACTGGACAGCCATCACATCGAGTTCGTCATGGACTGCCTGCGGGATAACACCACCAAAGTCCGTAACATCAAGCAATACCTGCGGGCCATGCTGTTCAACGCCCCCAGCACCATCAACAGCTACTATGCGTCCCTTGTGGCGCACGACATGGCACAGCCCGATTGGGGCCGCCCGCCCAACAACTGACCGAAAGGAGCGTCCACCCATGAGAACCCTTTACCTGCGGCGGCTGGTGGTTCCACCCTAGCTGCCGCTCTGAATTTTCTGCAACAAGGAGGGATTCATATTGCAGGAAGAAGTCACCCAGAAAACCATTGCCCTGTCCATGAAAACGGGCAAGCTCACCGCCCAAGCGCTGCAAGCCGCCCTGAAAAAATATTTGCGGCACCGGGCCAAGGGGCCAAAGCTGCACCACGGCAAGCAAAGCCTGAAACAGCTGAAAGCCCACGGCGCGGCTCTGACCAACATTGAAGTCACGGAGGCGAACGTCGGGGCGTTTAAGCCCTGCGCCAAGAAGTACGGCGTGGACTTCACCTTACGCAAGGACAAGACCACCCAGCCGCCCCACTACATCGTGATCTTCAAGGCCAAGGATGCGGACAATCTGGAACAGGCGTTCCGGGAGTTCACCGCCAAAACGCTCTCCAAGGAGCAACGGCCCTCCATCCGCAAAGTGCTGGCAGTGGCTAAGCAGAAAGCGGCCCAGCAGCCAAAACGCGCCAAAGAAAAAGTCAAGCAAAGGGGGCTGGAACGATGAAGCCTGAACTGAAAAAACTGCTGGTGCTGAATCTGCCGTATCTGCTGTTCGTGTACCTGTTCGCCAAATGCGGGCAGGCGTACCGTCTGGCGGCGGGCGCGGATGCTTCGGCAAAGCTGCTCCACCTGACGGGCGGCATCTCTGCCGCCTTTGCAAGCCCGCTGCCCAGCCTGCATCCGTTTGACCTGTGCGTGGGCGTTGCCGGGGCGGTGGCTGTCCGGCTCATCGTGTACAGCAAGGGCAAGAACGCCAAGAAGTACCGCGAGGGCGAGGAATACGGTTCTGCCCGGTGGAGTGCATAATTTTAAGTGTAAATGACACATACATGGACGCACAGGAGGTTATGCACATGACTGATTATAGCAAAATTACAGCCCTTTACTCCCGCCTTTCCGTAGGCGACGAGGACAGGGACGGCGGCGAGAGCAACAGCATACAGAACCAAAAAATATTTTTGGAGAACTATGCCAGAGGGCAGCACCTAACCAATATCCGGCACTACATTGACGACGACGAAAGCGGCAGGTTCTTTGACCGTTCCGCCTACTCCCGCATGATGGACGATGTGGAAAACGGGAAAATCGGTGTCTGCATTATGAAAGACCTTACCCGCTGGGGGCGTGACTATCTCCAAGTCGGCAACGCGATGGAGATATTCAGACGGAACAATGTGCGCTTTATCGCGGTCAACAACGGCATTGACAGCGAGAAGCCCGACACATTGGAGTTTGCGCCCTTTATCAATATCATGTCGGAGTGGTATGCAAAGGACATCAGCAAGAAAGTGAAAACGGGCATTAAGACCAAAGGCATGAGTGGAAAGCCGATTGTCACCGAAGCCCCTTACGGCTATGTCAAAGACCCGGACAACAAGGATTTTTGGATAATCGACGAGGAAGCCGCCGAGGTTGTCCGTTTGATTTTCCGTCTGTTTATCGGCGGGAAGAACCGCAACCAAATCGCCGTATATCTGACACAGGAGCAAATCCCAGCCCCCACTTTCTACATGAAAGACCGAGGGCGGGGAACCTGTAAAAATAAGACGCTCAACGAGGATAACCGCTGCAAGTGGAACAAAGTCACCTTGACCAATATCCTCACACGGCAGGAGTATTGCGGAGATGTAGTCAACTTCAAGACTACAAAGCATTTCCGGGATAAACATAACCACTATGTAGACCGGAGCCAGTGGCACATCACAGAAAATGTGCATGAGCCGATTATCAGCCGCAGCGATTTTGAAACCGTACAGCGGATTTTGGAAAACGCACCCGTCAGACGCCCCAATGGGGACGGAGAAATCCACCCTCTGTCCGGCTTGCTTTTCTGTAAAGACTGCGGCGCAAAAATGCACATTCGTATAGATTACCGGAACGGCGGCAAGCGGCACGTTGCTTTTTGCAGCGAGTACCACAAGGGAAAAGCCAAGAACCCCAAATGCCATTCCCCGCACATCATGGACGCGGACTTGCTCATGCAGACCATCGCGGAAGTGCTGAAGAAAATCGAGGACTATTCTATCAGCAATCGGGCGGAGTTTGAAGCATTAGTGAAAAAGAACCTTGCCATGCAGCAGACCGACCAGACCAAGAAACAGCAGAAGCGTATTCCGCAAATCACGACGCGCCTTGAACAGATTGACAAGGTGCTGAACAAGCTCTATGAGGACAACGCCCTCGGCACGATCCCGCAAGACCGCTATGAGCAGATGTCGCAGAAGTATTCGGAAGAATACTACGCGCTGAAAGCGGAGCTTGCCACGCTCCAAGAGCAGCTATCCGCTTATGAGAACGCGGGAGGACGGGCGCAGAAGTTTTTGAAGCTGACGGAACGCCATGCCGCCTTTACCGAGCTTACCCCCGCCATTCTCAACGAGTTTATCAGCCGGATTGAAGTGCATGAGCGCGACCAGAAAAGGGCGAGATACGCAATCCAGCACATCAGCATATATTTCAATTATATCGGCAAGTTTGAGAATGAAGTGACACAGCTTGCAGAGCCGACCGAGCAGGAAATCCGGCAAATGCGGGAGGAAATCGAAGAAGCCAAAAAGGAAAAGAGCCGCGCCTACCACCGGCAGTATTCAAGGGAGTACCGGGCGAGAAACCTTGAAAAGCAGCGGGAGTATGACCGTATCAAGGCGCGGGAATACCGGGCAAGGAGAAAGGCGCAGGCAGCCGCCGCACAGCCCACACAGTAAAACAGAATAACCATCAACCAAGAGGGATTTTCCGAACTACGGGAAATCCCTCTTTTGCGCCCAAAGAAAGGAGCCGCCTATGGCAGAACAGACCCCCGACAGTATCATCACGACCCAGAGGAACGGGCAGACCATTGTTGCGGAGTTGTTTTTCAATCACAGCAGCACAGAAACATTCCGCGACAAGCTGCTCAAACTGGTACTTGCCGACAGCTCGCGTTTATCCGCGTCTGACGGTCAAGAGCCGGAAAAAACAGAAATCTTGCGATAACAGCCGCCCTGGCGAACCATTCCCCGTCCGGGCGGTTTCTATTTGAAAATCCTCATTTCCCCCAAGTCAAGAGCCGGGAAAAACACCCGAAAAATGCCCCTACTGCGTAACAGGGGCGCAGAAAGGAGAGTTTATGAGAACAGGGCTTACGAAGCAGGAAAAGACCACCGATATTTGGTTTGACGAGAAAGACCCCCTTATCCATATCCGCACCCACAACACCGACTTAAAGAAGCGGCTTGCCGCCTACGCCGGACAGCACCCCGACCAGTGCCGCCAGACCGACACAGACCCGGACACGGGCTGCATGGAGTTTGAAATCCGCAAGGGGCGTTTCTCTTTTCGTCTGACCGCCCCATATAGCGAGGAACGTCGGGAAAGGGCGCGGCAATACGCCAAAAAGACAATGCGGCTGAACCGCTAAAAAGATATGGAAATGTTCACATCTGTATGGTATAATTCTTTTGACACAGAAAGACAAATCGGGCTTTGTAGAGGTGAACTCGTATGAATATAGTTATAAAAAAGATGGAAACCGATGCCGAGATCAAAGGGAAAGCATACGTTCATTGGAAATCCTGGCAGGAAGCGTATTCCGGTATTGTGGATCAACGGTATCTTGACTCGCTGACATTGGATAAGTGCGAAAAAATTGCTTTTCGTCGGACGGATAATGTCATCATCGCAAAAGACGGCGATTCCGTTATTGGATTCGTCGGCTTTGGCAAATATCGCAATGACGAACTCGAGAACGCCGGAGAAGTTTTTGCTATTTATATTTTATCGCAGTATTACGGAAAAGGCATTGGGTATCGCTTGATGCAGACGGCGCTCTCAGAGCTTGCTGATCATTCGAAAATTGCAGTCTGGGTACTGAAAGAAAACACAAAAGCCATCCGTTTTTATGAACGATGTGGATACCGTTTTGACGGCAGAGAGCAAATCATTGAACTTGGATCTCCTGTCGTTGCGGCAAAAATGGTTTTAGAAAGATAAATTCCAGTTTGCCGCACAGACAACAGCCCCCTAACAACTGAATACCCACCCACCAAGAGCAGCTATTTTCACACAGAAAACGGCTGCTCTTTTCTTTT
>OHAF01000899.1_pt1 | contig 30328 bp, 30 predicted proteins | sample 1577041 | NCBI WGS metagenome assembly OHAF01 (sample SAMEA3541495, study PRJEB24748) | human gut metagenome | biome: human gut; feature: human-associated habitat; material: faeces | place: China | collected 2012
TGTAAAAATATATCTAAAATATTTCTAAAAATGTGGTAAATTAGATTAAAATACTTTCTAAAAATGTGCAAAAACATGCTTGAAACCTTTCTAAAAATGTGGTAAAATGTAAACAAGGGGGCGAATTAGATGGAGAGATTAAAAAGAAAAATTGATAAATATCTACTTGAATGGAAAAAAAATAATGATAAATTACCTCTAATAATAAAGGGTGCAAGGCAAATAGGAAAAACAAATGCAATAAGAAATTTTGGAAAAAATAATTACAAAACATTTGTAGAAATAAATTTTGCATTTATGCCACAATTTAAAACCATATTTGAAAATGGATTTGAGGTTGATAATATAATAAAAAATATAACATTAAAAATGCCAGACCTAGTATTGAATGAATATAACACACTGATATTCTTCGATGAAATGCAAGAATGTGTAAGTACAGCAACATCGCTTAAAGCATTTAGAGAAGATGGCAGATATGATGTTATATGTTCAGGTTCTTTAATGGGAATAAACTATAATGAAATAGAGTCAAACAGCGTAGGAAATAAAGAAGACTATATAATGAAATCATTGGATTTTGAAGAGTTCCTATGGGCTAAAGGTTACAAAGAAGAGCAAATCGAAGACTTATACAAAAATATGATAGAACTAAAACCACTAAGTAACACTCAATACGAAGTAATGATGTCAAATTTTAAAGATTATATGATAGTTGGAGGAATGCCAGCAATAGTAAGTCATTTTGTGAAAAATAAGAATTTTAGTGGGATTTTAAAAATGCAACAACAAATTTTGATAGACTACGAAGAAGATATAACAAAATATGCAGGAGGATTGGACAAAACAAAAATATTGAATTGTTATAAAAAAGTTCCAGTATTTTTAGGAAATGAAAACAAAAAATTTCAAATATCAAAAATAGCAAATGGTGCAAGAAGCAGAGATTATGTTGGTGTTATAGATTGGCTTGCAAATGCTGGAATTGTAAATGTATGTTATGCAATGCAAACACCAAGTCTGCCATTAAAAGGTAACTTCAATCCAGATAATTACAGATTATATTTTGCAGATACTGGTTTACTTATAGGTTCATTAGATGAAGAAGTTCAGGAAGATTTAAGAAATAATGAAAATAAAGAAACAGTAACTGTTGAAGAAAAATCAGAAGTAGAAAATCAAAATGGAAGAAACATAGTAATAACAATAGCTAGAGAGTATGGTTCAGGAGGAAGATACATAGGAAAATTAGTTGCTGAAAAACTAGGAATAAAATTATATGATAAAGAATTTGTTAAAAAAGTAGCAGAAGAGACAGGACTTTCAGAAGAATTTATCAAAAATAATGAACAAAAAAGAGAAGCTTTAGCAGATTTAAATAATGGTTATTATTTTGGACTAAACAATGCAGATGAACTATTCTTAAAAGAATCAGAAATAATTAAAAATACAGCAGAAAAAGAATCATGTGTAATTGTTGGAAGATGTGCTGACTTTATATTAAATGATAGAAAAGATGTAACAAAAGTGTTTATTTACAGCAATATGGAAAATAAAGTAAAAAGAGCAACAGAATTCTATGGTTTAGATAAAGCAAAAGCAGAAAAAGAAATAACAAGAATAAATAAATTAAGAGCAAATCATTATAAACATTATACAGAAAAAGAATGGAACAATCCAAACAATTATGATATCTGTATAAACAGTGATACATTAGGTGTAGAAAAATCAGCAGACTTAATATGTGAAATAGTGAATAAAAAAACTGACCAATTAGTGTAATGACATTTTAAATAAAATAGTGTATTATAAATAAGGTAACTAAAAAAGTTACCTTATTTTTATATATTAGGAGAAAATTCATGAGAAAACAAAGAGAAGTAAAAGAATTTGAAAATGTAAAAGAAATAATTTATAATTCAGCAAAGGAATATAGCAATAATGTGGCTTTTATAAAAAAAGAACAAATTAATAAAAAAGCAGAATATACCAATATAACATATAAAGAACTTTTAAATCAAATAAATTATTATGGTACAAAATTATACGATATGGGACTAAAAAACAAAAGAATAGCCATTGTAGGTCGTAATAGATACGAATGGATATTAGCTCATCTAACAAACCTTTTAGGAGGAATAGTTTCAATCCCATTAGACAAAGATTTACAAATTGATGAACTAGAAAATTCACTAATAAGAAGTAAAGCAGATGCTGTAGTATTTGATGAAAAATACATTGAAAAAATACAAAAAATAAAAGATGATAACAACACAAACATAAAAGAATATATTTCAATGTCAAAATTAGAAGGATTTTTAGATATGAATTCTTTATTAGAACAAGGAAAAGAAATTTATGAAAAAGAAAATAAAGAATTTGTAGAAACAAAAATAAATTCATACGAAATGGCCATTCTGCTATTTACATCTGGAACAACATCAAAATCAAAAGCAGTAATGCTTTCACAAAACAATATTGCATCAAATATATATGCAATGAAAAAAGTAGAAGGAATATATGAAACAGATTCAAACTTAGCATTTTTACCATTTCATCACATATTTGGTTCAACAGCATTAATAATGATGCTAGCTTGTGGTGTAAGAACATCATTTCCAGACGGATTAAGATACATTGCACAAAACTTAAAAGAATATGAAGTATCTGTATTTGTTGGTGTGCCATTATTAGTAGAAGCAATTTATAATAAAATTTTAAAAGAAATTGAAAAACAAGGAAAAACAAAATTAATAAATAATGCAATAAAAATTAGTAATGCATTATTAAAAATAAAAATTGATATAAGAAGACTATTGTTTAAACAAGTATTAGAACAATTAGGAGGAAAATTAAGATTCGTAATTTCAGGTGGAGCACCACTAGATCCAAAAGTTCAAAAAGGATGGAATGATTTAGGAATAAAAATGGTTCAAGGTTATGGACTAACAGAAACTTCACCAGTAATATGTGCAGAAAATGATTTCAAAACAAGAAACGGTTCAATAGGAGTTCCTATGGAAAATGACACAATAGAAATCGTAAATAAAGATGAAAAGGGAATAGGAGAACTTAGAGTAAAAGGACCAAATGTAATGCTTGGATATTATGAAAATGAAGAAGAAACAAATAAAGTCTTAAAAGATGGATGGTTCTATACGGGAGATTTAGGCTACCAAGACAAAGATGGATTTATATTTATAACAGGTAGACAAAAAAATATGATTGTTTTAAAAAATGGAAAGAAAATCTTCCCTGAGGAGGTAGAAACCCTAGTAAACAGAATTGATTTAGTTGAGGAGTGTATGGTTTTCGGATTACCTGATGAAAAAGATAAAAATGATATTACTTTGTCTGTTAAGGTGGTTTTAAATAAAGAAACTGCTAAAGAAGAAAAATATAAGGGCATGAGTGATGATGAGTTAAAAGATATTATTTGGAATAAGATTAAGACTGAGGTTAATGAGACTGTGCCTAGATATAAGCATATTACTAATATGATTTTTAGTAAGGAGGAATTGGTTAAGACTACTACTAAGAAGGTTAAGAGAAATGAGGAGATGAAGAAGATTTTAAATAATGGTCTTTAAATTGACCGCCCCCAAAAGAAGTATTTTTTGATATTTTCGTTGCCCCATTTAAGAAAATGTAACTCACTGGCGTTCGAACATTTTCTAAAACGGTCACCCACGGATTACTGCAATATCAATAAATACTTCTTTTGAGGGCTTCTCTACTTTTGGGATTTTTTGTGTTTTTTTAGTGCTTTAATATTAATTCCTAAAAATTTGGGGAAATTTTTAGGAATTTTTTTGTGGCTTTTTTTAACTTCTTAAGAGGTCTACCCAGCTGTATATGATTTGTTTACAGGTAGTGAATGGAGTTATTTTGTCTATGTTGTTTTCGGCTACTAGATTTGTTGTGGCTAAGGTTTGCCCATCAAGCGTAAAGGTAACTTCTCCAATTTTGTCTCCTTTTTTTAGTGGTGCTTGTATATTATCATTGATAGTTATATTTTGTGTTATTTGATTTTCTTTTCCTTTTTCTATTAATGTACCAGCATTATCTTCTAGAATTGCATTAACAGTGTTTTTAACACCTTTACTTACATTAACATTTTGAATTACATCATTTTTGTTTCCAAAGTTTTTAAAAGAGAATTTGCTAAAACCATAGTCTAAAAGTTTTGATGCTTCAGCAAATCTTACTTTAGTAGATGGTGCTTTCATAATAACAGCTATTAAAGATAGGTTATCTCTTGTTGCACTTGCTGATAGATTATATAAAGCTAGGGAAGTTGAACCAGTTTTTAGCCCAGTAATACCTTTATAGGTTCTAATTAATTTGTTGGTATTAACTAATTGTGATTTACCATCTCTTAAAGAATCCATCCAAATTGTTGTATATTTTGTTATATTAGGATGGTTACTTAAAAGTTCACGAGACATTAAAGCTATATCATATGCAGATGTTACGTGGCCATCTTCATCAATCCCATGACAATTTTTAAAAGTCGTATCATTCATACCAAGTTCTTTTGCTTTATCATTCATCATTTGAACAAAAGCTTCTTCAGAGCCTGCAATATGTTCAGCCATTGCTACTACACAATCATTTGCAGAAACTACACAAATTGCTTTTAACATTTCATCAACTGTTAGTGTTTCTTTTGTATCAAGCCATATTTGAGAACCTCCCATAGACCTTGCATTTTCAGAGCATGGTATTTGCTCTGTATATGAAAGCCTTCCACTATCAATTTGTTCCATAATCAAAAGAATGCTCATAATTTTTGTTACAGAAGCGGGACGTAATTTTTCATGACTGTTATGAGAATATAAAACTTGAGCAGTAGATTGCTCAATCAAAATAGCAGAGCCACTTTCAAGGTTTAAAGAGTTATTATCTTCAACATTAATAGATGTATTAATTGAAGAAGAAGTTTCTAGGGTAGCAGAATAATCAGAAGACCAAATGTAAGAACTTGAGGTGTCATAACAAAGAGATATTGTAGTAAAAGATAACACAAAAATAAATATAATAAAGGTTAAAACAAATTTACGCATAATAAGCCTCCTAAAGGGTAATTAATTTAGTATAAATATATGTTGATAAAAACAATTTAGAATAAAAATTGTAAAAATCTAAAACCCTTGACATTTGGGACAAAACATATTAATATATAAATGTAAAAAGTAAAGGATGTTGAAAAATATGATTAATATAGTTGTTAAAATATTAGGGATTTTATTAGTTCTAACAGGTGTTATTTTAATATATGATGCAAGAAATATAACAAAGAAATTTTTTGGATTTGGAGACCAAAATGAGGGAAGTTCTGGACTAAAAATAATAGGATTTATTATTGCAATAGTTGGAGGAATAATTATATTTGTTGTAAAATAGATTTTTATATAAAAAAATAGATGTTTTATAAATGAAATTGACATAACAACATAAGTGGTGTATAATGTAATAAGTCAGCTAAGAGCTGATTAATAAATATAAAGTGAGGATTAGAGAGACATGAAAAAGGTTACAGCAAAACAGGAGAACACAACAGTATCAACAACAGTTAAAGACTCAATGGCGTCTAAAAAAGAGGGTTATGAGGCTGCTGGAATCCCAGTAGATAGATTAGTCGTTTGTAATGGATTGCCACTTAGTACTGTTGAATGATTGAGTGTACTAATCCGGAAAAGGAGCATTTCAATAATGCTCTTTTTTCTTTAGAAACTTTGAAAATTAAAAAAATTTTAAAATACTATTGACAATAAAAGTTTAAATGTGCTATTATAAGTAATGTCATAAGAAATGCGGATGTGGCGGAATTGGTAGACGCGCTGGTCTTAGGAACCAGTGTCAACGGCGTGGGGGTTCGAGTCCCTTCATCCGCACCAATAACGTATCTGTTCGAACTAATAAAACAGATAGAGACAAAAATCAATCAGAAAATAAATCTGGTTGATTTTTTGTTGCCTTTTATTCAAAATGAAGGGAGAATGTTAAATTATGAATAAAGAAAAATTTAAGGAATATAAGTAAAAGACATGGCACACTACCCCCAATTTTCAAGAAATGTTAGCAGATACGAGAAAGGTAAAATTAATTATATTGGTAGCTTATTTAACAAATAAAATTTGATAGACCTTTTAAAAAAATTTTGTGTGCATTTATAGTAAACTTTAAATTCTAAAAAATAATTTGCAATTTTATGTAAAATGATGTATAATTGGGCTATAGGTATTTCCTAATAGTAGCAAACTAACGGTATAAGTAATTATTATTACTTATACATTATCAAACAAAAACAGGAGGAAAAGCTATGGTACAAAAAGTTCGTTACAATGGTGGAACACAGCGGATGTATGAATGTTCAGATCCTACTGATTTAATTGTAGGAAAAGAATATGAAGTTATCCAAAAAAAAGAGAGTGACTGGCATACAGAATATATTCTTAGAGGAGTTAAGGGAGAATTTAATTCAGTATGGTTTGACGAAGTTTCAGAAAACATCTATATGGCTGTTTCTCGCAGAAAACCTGAGCCAGGAAAAATATACGCTTGCTCTAAATTGGAGTTTATCGGTGGAAAGCTTAAACTGAAAGGCTGGACTACAAGCATTGTAAAGAATGTGGAACATCTAGGAAATGATATCTTTAAGGTAAAAACAGAGAATAATATTTACATCATTAAGGTGGTTGATTAACCACTCAAAAGACTCTTACTTAATGTAAGGGTCTTTTGAGTTCTATATTACTTGGTAGGATGAAAAAAATAAAAAGTTTTTACATTACATTTATATTACAATTTTTCAAATTTATTGACTAAAAAAATATGCAATGATATAATAAAACGGAAAAAGTAAAAAAATATCAAAAAAGGAAAAATATATAAAAAAACGAAAGAATTGGAGGAAACAATAAAGATGAAAATGCTAAAAAAGATGTTAGCAAGTATAATAATCTTAACAATGATAACATACATATTATCATCAATATTAATTCAAAACAAATCACTAGCAGTAACACAAAATACCAGTACAGATATTAATTCAATAGATAGTTCAAAATATCCAGGAGTAAAAGAAAAAATACAAGCTTTACAAAAAAAATACCCAAATTGGAAATTTAAAATACTTTATACAGGGTTAGATTTTAATGAAGTAATAGCAAATGAATATACAGGACACGGAAAATCTCCTAAAAACCTAATATACAAATCAGCAAATTATCAAGGAGCATGGATTTGTTCAATTTGCAAAGAAAGAATATATGACAATGGAAATTGGAGATGTGCATCAGAAGAAGCAATAAAATATATGATGGATCCTAGAAATTCAATAAACGAATCTGATATATTCCAATTTGAAGAATTAACAAAAACAGAAACAGATATAAACACAATAAAAAACATGACAACAGGAACATTCTTAGCCGGTTATGAACAAGCAATAATAGATACTTCGAACAGTAATAATGTAAATGCTTGCTATATAGTTGCAAGACTAATACAAGAACAAGGAAAAACAGGAACAGTTTTAACATCAGGAAAAGGTTATAATGGTCAGTATGTTGGCTATTACAATGCATTTAACAGAGGTGCTTCTGGAAACTCAACAGAAGAAATATTATTAAATGGATTAGCAACAGCACAAAAATATGGATGGACAAGCTTAGAAAAATCAATAAGTGGTGGAATTGATTTTATAGCAAATCAATACATACATAAAGGACAAAATAACCTTTATTTACAAAAATTTGATGTAGAAGCAACAAATGGACTATATTCAAATCAATATATGCAAAACCTAATGGCAGCAGAAAATGAAGGATTAACATTAAAAAATACATATAAAAATACAAATTCAATGTCATCAGCACATACATTCATAATACCAGTATATGAGAATATGCCAAAAGCAGATTGTGCAAGACCATCTACAAATGGAACAAGTAATGTAACAACAGATTTAGTAAGAGTTAATGTTAATAGTACAATAAGATTAAGAGATGCTGTGAATGGTAATAATACAGTTGGATGGCTATATAAAGATGAAATTGTAACTAGATTGGAAAAAGCAACAACTAAAGTTAATGGAACTTATTGGGACAAAATAAAGAAAGTTGATGGAACAACAGGATATGTAGCTAGAGAAACTTATGAGAGCGAAAGTGAGTATAAATTGTATTTAGTACCTATAAGTGAAGATGGCGGAAACAATAGTAATAACAGTAACAACAATAATAGCAATGAAAATAACCAGATTTTAAAAGGTGATGTAAATAAAGATGGAAAAATAACATCAAGTGATTACGTTTTAATAAAAAATTATATAATGGGAACAAGAGAGATGAGCGAAGAAGAAAAAAAATATGCTGATTATAATGGAGATGAAAAAATAACATCAAGTGACTATGTTCTTATAAAAAATTATATAATGAATAATTAATAAAGGAGAACAAATTATGAAAAAATATATAAAAGAAATGTTATTAATAGTATTTTTTGTAGCAATAATGTGGATTTTAACTACTACTTCAAACGCTGCATCAATATCTTTAACACCAAGTAAAACTAGTGCAGAAGCTGGAGAAAATGTTAATGTAACTGTTTCTTCAGATTGTGTTGGAAGAGTAAATTTAACAGTGTCAAACGGAAAAATTTCAACAAATAAAGTTTGGATTGAAGGTGGAGCACAGTCTGTAACTGTAACTGTTGGAAATTCTGGTACAACAACTATAACTGCATCAGCACAAGATGGAATATTGTCAAATAATGGAGTTGATGTTCCAATTTCTTCAATTACTAAGACAATAACAATAAATAGTAATAATAATGGAAATTTAAATAATAACTCAAGTTCAAACACACAACAACAACCACAAGCAAAATCAAATGTTGCAACATTAGCAAACTTAGGAATAAAAGGACAATATGATTTTACTGGATTTAGAGCAGCAAAAACTTCATATTCAGTAACAGTACCAAATGAAGCAGAATCAGTAGAAATATATGCAAGCAAAGGTCAAAGTGGACAAAAAATAACAGGAACAGGTGTAAAACAATTAAAAGAAGGAACAAATGCAATAAACGTAGTAGTAACAGCAGAAGATGGAACAACTACAAAAACATATACAATTAACATTGAAAGAAAATCAGCAGAAACAACAGATGATAAGGAAGAAAATACAGAAGAACAACCAGAAGAAACATCAACAGAGGAAGAAGAAACATTTGGATTAAAAGATTTAAAAATAGATGGATTAGAATTAACACCAGAATTTAAAACAGATGTATATGAATATAGTGCTGAACTAAAAGAAGATAAAACAAGTTTGGAATTAACAACAATAGCAACAGAAGAAAATGCAGAAATAGAAGTTACAGGAAATGAAGATTTAAAAGATGGTGAAAATATAATTACTATAATAGTCAAAGAAAAAGATACAGATAAAACTGCTACATACCAAATAACTGTAAACAAAATATCAAATGAACAAAACATAACAGATACAGCTATTAATAAAATGCAATTAAGTCAAAATAAAATAATTGTGATATGTGCAGGTGTAGCAGTAATATTATTAATCATAATAATATTAATTGTTATTATAAAGAAAAGAAAAAGTACAAATAATAGTGAAGAATATTATTATAGCGAATTATATAGCACTGATGATAAAGAAGAAGATTTACAAGAACAAATAGAAGAAGATTACGAGGAACAGCCAAAAAAGAAGAAACGTTCAAAAGGTAAAAGATTCAAATAAAAGGGGAAAAAAGTATGCAAAACATTAAGATAGCTGTAACTCTTGATACTGTAGAGAGAGAGAGAGAGAGAGAGAGAGAGAGAGAGAGAGCTATAGTCTACTAAAAATAAAAAACTGAATAAACAAGCTAAAAGATGGGAATATTATATATTTAAAAATATGTAATATTGCTGTCTTTTAGGTGTTACTAAAATGTGTTATTAAATTTTTTAATATAGATTAAGGAGGAAAAATTATGAAAAAAACAAGAAAGAAATATTTAATGATATTATTTTTAACATTAAGTATGGCATTATTACCAATAGGAGGAGTAAAAGCAGCATTGCAAGCAAATCCAAATACTTACGTAAAAAAGACAGATGCTCCAACAAATTGGATGAGTAATATTAGAAAAATGGAAGAAACAAATGGTGCTATGGGATTAAGCGAAAGTTTAAATTCTGACTTAACATCAAAAGAAAGTAATAATATAGATGTTCATATGATGAGAACAACAGAATATGGAGCAATAGCAATTCTTTCTGCATCTGGATATGGTAATCCAAAAACATTGCAAAATAGTTCAATAAAAACAACAACAGGAAATAAGACTGGAGTATATTTTACAGGAAATAACTGGGAATGGAATGCAGGAGGATTAGAAGGAAAGATTTTCGGAGGAGTTAATACAAAATATTATGATACATATACGACTAGTTCTTCATCAGCAAGAGTAGGAGATGCATTTGAGTGTAGCAGATGGCACTCAGCATCTAAATCCGATTGGGTTAATGGCAGTAATCCATTTGCACGTGCATATATTGGAATATTTTCTTTTGCTAACAATAATTATGGTGTTTCTGGAAATGGTGCTTGGGGCCGTGGAGTCGCAGTCTGTGGCACTGGACTTTAAAATGTAAAGGAGAAAATTAAATGAAACGAAAATCAACAGGCATAACACTAATCGCCCTAGTAATAACAATAGTAATTCTTCTAATATTAGCAGGAATAACAATATCAGCAATAACCCAAACCGGTCTATTTAGCAGAGCAAGTGAATCAGCATTTAAAACAAAAATGGCAGAATATAGAGAAAAAACAAATATGTATGTATCGTGGAAAATAACAGAAACATTAAACACAGATACAACAGATATAAACTCAGGGGAAGTCTTAAAAAGTGCAATAGACCAAGAAATAGTAACAGACATAACAAAAGATGATGTAACAATAAATTTAGAAGATATAATAACAAACATAAAAGAAAACGACAAAGAATCAATAGTTGTATATAAAGGCGAAATGTGTTATGTATCAAATAAAAACACTAAAAATAATGAAAAACAAGTAAAATGGTGTAGAGATATGGGAATAAAAGTTCTAGAATATGTAGAACCAACAGGGATTGTAGTAAAAACAGGAAAATATGAACTAGTAAAAGGAGTATATCTATGTACACCAGTATTAAATAAAGGATTTGTAAGTGAAAGAACAAGATACTTAGAAGTAAATGATAAAGGAAATTTAACACCAGGAAATTGGATAACAGATAATCCAAGTGAAAATTGGTATGATTATAAAAATAGTCAATGGGCAAATATATTAGTCGAAAATAATGGAGCAGAAGTTTATTATACATGGATTCCAAGATATTGTTTTAAGTTGAACAACAGTACACAAACAAGTGATGTAAAATTTATAGACACAGATAATAACTATAAAGATGAAAATGAAAATATAACAACTTGGGAACAATTACAAACAGATGGATATCAAATTCCAGAGGCCTTTACATTTGATGGACAAACATTACCTGGTTATTGGGCAATGAAATATACAGCGGGAGATATAACAACACCATCAACAATAAATTATGATATGTCAGTATCAAAAGGAGTAATAAATTTAAAAAATATTACATTAAATACAACAATAACGAATACAAATCCAATAACAAAATATACAGTAGCATTAAATGGTAAAATAGTACAAACAATTGAAAAAGCTGAAGATATAACAAATATAAATTCTCAAACAATAAAAATAGATAATTTGAAATCTGGAGACAACACTGTAAATATAACAGGATTAAATGCTGGAGGAGAAGAAGTTGGAAGCATGACAAAAGTATATTCACCAGCAATTGTAAATAAACCGGATTTGAGTGGATTTAATCCAGATACAACCTTCTATGTAACATATGATGAAAATGACAATGAACATAGTACAGTACCAATTAATCAACAAATGCCACAATATTGGTACGAGTATGGAGAAAGCAGATGGGCAAATATTGTAACAAGAAATAATGGATTAGAAACTTACTATACTTGGATACCAAGATATGAATTTATATTGGATCAAACAAATCAAAGAAGTACGGTAAAATTTTTAACAGGAACGGCAGATGCTGAAACTGGTTACCAACTACCAGAAGCATTTACATTTGATGGACAGCAATTAACAGGTTATTGGGCAATGAAATATACTGCTGGAGATGCAACAGCACCAAGATTTGATACAGAAGTAATTGCAACAAATACAAGCATAAAAACAAAAGAAATAACAGGAACAGCCAAAGCAGATGGTCAAGTATATAAATATTACTTAAATGGAGAATATAAAGGAGAAAAGACAAATTCAACAGATACATTTGAATATACAGGATTAACTCCAAAAACAAAATATACAATACAAGTAGAAATAAGAAATAGTACAACAGATGAATATATTGGTTCAATAGTAAAACAAATAAGTACAATAGATGCAAACAAGCCAGAACTAACAGGATTTAATGCAGATTGCACATATTATGTTTTATATGATGAAGAAGGAAACGAAACAATAGGAGAAAAAATAAAAAATGATGGTAGTAATATGCCAAGTAATTGGTATGATTATAGCCAAAGTAAATGGGCAAATATAGTTGTACAAGCAAATGGAAAAACAACATATTTTACATGGATACCAAGATATGAATTTATGATAACAGCAAGTCAAAGTGCACAAATATCAATTGGAAGAACAGAAACAAGATTTATAGAAGGAATATCAACAGAAACAGATACAGGTTACAAAATACCAGAAGCATTTACATTTGATGGAAAACAACTAACAGGTTACTGGGCAATGAAATATACTGCAGGAGATTAAAAACAAAAGTCAAACATAAATTTTAAAAAAACCAAATTTATGTTTGACATTTTTTTGTTTGTATGATATGATGTTAAAAAATCGAAATGGAGTGATAAAAATGCCAAGAAAAAAACCAGAATTAAGTAATAGAGAAAAATCAATATTAAAATTTATCGAAAAACAAATAATGACAGTTGGTTACCCACCATCAGTAAGAGAAATAGGAAAAGCTGTAGGTCTAAGCTCTACAGCAACAGTACATGGTTATTTAGCTAAATTAGAAGAAAAAGGTTATATCAAAAAGCAAGACAAAAAAGGAAGAACTTTACGATTATTAAAAGGAACAACAGGAGAAGCTAAAAAAACATCAACAAAAGATTTTTATACACAAAAAGAATTAGTAGAAGTTCCAGTAGTTGGAAAAATAACTGCAGGTATGCCAATATTAGCAGTAGAAAATGTAACAGATACATTCCCAATTCCAATAGACTTTGTAGGAAATTCAGATTGCTTTATGCTTACAGTTAGAGGAGAAAGTATGATTGAAGCAGGAATTTTGGATGGGGATTACATATTAGTTAGAAAACAAAGTAATGCAAACAATGGAGAAATAGTAGTAGCATTAATAGAAGATGAAGCTACAGTAAAAACATTCTACAAAGAAACAGACCATATAAGATTACAACCAGAAAATAGCACAATGGATCCAATAATAGTTCCAACTTGTGAAATTTTAGGTAAAGTATGTGGTGTATTTAGAAAAATGTAATTATATAAAACAGGAGAAAACATGATAAAAAGAGTAATATTTGACATAGACAATACACTAATTCCATGGGAAAGTGAATATGATAAAGAAATAGAAAAAACATTAGATGAATTAAATATACAATATACAGAACAAGAATATAAAGAAATAAGAAAAGCATTTTCTGAATACGAAAAAGTCAATTATAGATTTGATAAAAAATTAATGTTAAACTATATAAACAATTATATGAAAAAACAATACCCAATTGAATTTATGGACAAAGTTCTTGAAAGATGGGGAAATTGTGTACCAGAAAAGATTGAAGATAGTGTAAAAGATACATTAGTGTATTTAAAAAATAAATATGAAATGGTTATTTTAACAGATTGGTTTGCAAAAGAACAAATAAATAGGTTAAAAATATTAGATATAAATAAATATTTCTCACAGGTATATTCTGCAGAAAAAACAAATAGAAAACCATTTAAAGAAGCATTTGTAAATGCTATTGCAGATAATAAACCAGAAGAATGTATAATGATAGGTGATAGCCTAGAAAGAGATATAAATGGAGCAATAAATGCTGGACTAAGAGCAGTTTATTATAATCCTAATGAAATACCTAATTATGAAGGAAAAAATAGTTATCGAATAATTAATAAATTAGAGCAATTAAAAGAGATTTTATAAAAGTTCACAAAAAATTCACATTTAAATTATTGACAAATGACACCGTGTCACATATAATATATGACACGGTGTCATTATTGATTTATTAAATTCAAAGGTGGTGATTAATATGCCAAAAGAAACATTTTTAAAACTTCCAAACGAGAAAAAAGAAAAAATAATAAAAGCTGCTCAAAAAGAATTTGAAAGAGTTCCAATAGAAGAAGTGTCAATAAAAAATATTGTAGAAAATGCAGAAATTGCACGTGGTAGTTTTTATCAATATTTTGAAAGTAAAGAAGATTTACTTCGGTTTTATATTAAATAAACATTTTAAGCAAATGAATAAAGAAATAAAAAATAATATAATAGAAGCAAATGGAGACATTTTTAAAATATTTATATCTATGTATGACTGCATGGAAAATAATTTTGCTAAAGAAGAAGATATTAAATTATATAAAAAAATATTTGAAAATTTAAAAACAAGTGAAGATAGCAAAATTTTCAAAAAATTCATAGAGGAAAAACCTAAAAAAATTAAAGATTTTTATGAATACATAGATACAAGTAAATTAAGAATAAATTCAAAGGAAGATTTAGAAACTGTTGAAAAAATTCTATTTACAATAACTGCAAAAGCAATAGTTATGAGATTTAAATATGACTCAAAAGAAAAGGCAAGAGAGGAATATTTAAAACAAATAGAATATCTAAAATATGGAATATTAAAACAATAAAAAAGTTAAAATAAATGTATAAAATAAGGAGGAAAAAATGCTAAAAGTATTAAAAAATTTAAAAGAGTCATGGCTATCAGTAATAGCAATAGTATTATTATTAATAGTTCAAGCAGCTGGTGATCTAACATTACCAGATTATACATCAAAAATAGTAAATATAGGAATACAAAGTGGTGGAATTGAAAATCCAGCACCAGAAGTAATTAGAAAGTCTGAAATGGACAATTTACTAATATTTACAGAAGATGATGAACAGATTTTAAATGACTATAAAGAAATATCAAAAGAAAATTTAGATGAAAAAGAATACGAAAAATTAGTAAAAAAATATTCAGCACTAGAAAATGAAACTTTATATGAGGTTAAAAAATTAAATAGTGAAGAACAAACACAATTAAATAATATGATGACAAAACCTTTAATGATGTTAAGTTCATTAGAAAATGAAGAAACAGCAAATTCAATGAAAGAGCAAATGTTATCAAGTATGCCAGCAAATATGCCAGAACAACAAAAAATAGAAATGCAAAATATGGAATTAATTGATATTATAAAACAAATGCCAAAAGAACAAATAGATAAAATGCTAGAAACAGTAAACGAAAAATTAGACAATATGCAAAATAGCATATTAGAACAAGCTGCAATACAACAAGTAAAAAAAGAATATAAAGCAATAGGAATAGACACAGATAATTTACAAAACAAATATATAATTATTTCAGGATTAAAAATGCTTGGAATATCATTTATCATAATGGCTTCAGCAATATCAATTATGTGTTTATCAGCAAGAGTTGCAGCAAAATTAGCTAAAACATTAAGAGAAAAAATATTCAAAAAAGTATTAAAATTCTCAAATAAAGAATTTTCAGAATATAGTACAGCATCATTAATAACACGTTCAACAAACGATATTCAACAAATTCAAGGATTAATAGCAATATTATTTAGAGTATTAGTATATGCACCAATAATAGGTATTGGAGGTTTTCTAAGAGTATTAAGCCAAAGCGATAATTCAATGGCTTGGATTATAGGTGTAGCAATATTAGCAATTCTTTTTGTAGTAGCAACATTATTTATTATTGCAATGCCAAGATTTAAAAAATTACAAGAATTAATAGATAAACTAAACTTAGTCGCAAGAGAAATACTAACAGGATTACCTGTAATAAGAGCATTTAACACAGAGAAAAAAGAAGAAAAAAGATTTGATAAAGCAAATGTAGATTTAACAAAAACCAATCTTTTTGTAAACAGAGCTATGAGCTTTATGATGCCAACTTTAATGTTGATAATGAATGCAATTTCACTATTAATTGTTTGGGTTGGAGCACATGGAATTGATAATGGAACAATGCAAGTTGGAAACATGATGGCATTTATTCAATATACAATGCAAATAGTAATGAGTTTCTTAATGATTTCAATGGTATCAATCATGTTACCAAGAGCTTCAGTATCAGCAAACCGTATAAATGAAATATTAGAAACAGAAGAAGCAATACAAGAAAGCAAAGAACCTAAAAAATTAGATGCAAGCAAAAAAGGATTAGTAGAATTTAAAAACGTATCATTTAGATACCCAGATAGTGATGAGGAAGTTCTAAGTGATATAACATTTACAGCAAAACCAGGAGAAACAACAGCTATAATAGGAAGCACAGGAAGTGGGAAATCAACAATAGTAAATTTAATACCAAGATTTTATGATATAACTTCAGGAAATCTTTTAATAGATGGTGTAGATATAAAAGAAATATCAAATAAAGATTTAAGAAAAATAGTTGGATTTGTACCACAAAAAGGAATATTATTCTCAGGAACAATAGAATCAAATATAAAATATGGTAATCCAAATATGTCTGATGAACAAATGATAGAAGCTGCACAAATTGCACAAGCTACAGAGTTTATAGATTCAAAACCAGAAAAATATAAAGAACCAATAGCACAAGGTGGAAGTAATGTATCTGGCGGACAAAAACAAAGATTATCAATAGCTAGAGCGATAGCAATAGACCCAGAAATTTTAGTATTTGATGATAGTTTTTCAGCATTAGATTTTAAAACAGATAGCACATTAAGAGCTGAACTTGCTAAAAAGACAAAAGACAAGACTGTAATTATTGTAGCACAAAGAATTAATACAATCTTAAATGCTGACCAAATCATAGTATTAGAAGATGGAAAAATCGTTGGAAAAGGAACACACGAAGAATTAATTAAAAACAATGAAACATATAAACAAATTGCATTATCACAACTTTCAGAAGAAGAACTTAATTTACAAAAAAATCAAGAAATAGAAGGAGGTAACAAACATGAGTAATACAGAGCAAACAACAAATAAACCTCCAAGAATGAGAGGACCAATGGGTGGAGGACCACACGGAGGACGTGGGCCAGCAGAAAAAGCAAAAGATGTAAAAGGAACAACAAAAAAATTAGCTAATAGACTTTCTGAACATAAAATAGCCATAATAATTGTAATGATATTTGCAATAGGAAGTACAATTTTTAGTATTGTTGGTCCAAAAATATTAGGAAATGCAACAACTGAAATATACACAGGATTAATGAACAAAATTAACGGAACAGGTGGAATTGACTTTGCCAAAATTGGAAAAATAATTTTATTTGCATTAGGCTTATATGCAGTAAGTGCATTATTTTCAATGATACAAAGCTATATTATGGCAGGTGTGGCTCAGAAAGCAACATATAAAATACGTAATGAGTTAACAGAAAAAATAAACAAATTACCAATGAAATATTTTGACAAAAGAACAAATGGAGAGGTTCTATCTATAATTTCAAATGATGTTGATACATTAAGTACAGGACTAAACCAAAGTATTACACAAATAATAACATCAATATTTACAATAATAGGAATTTTAGTTATGATGCTTTCAATAAGCTGGGAAATGACACTCGTAAGTTTATTAATATTGCCAGTATCAGCAGCAATACTAAAAAAAGTAATTGGTAAATCACAAAAATATTTTGTAAAGCAACAAGAATACTTAGGACACGTAAATGGCCAAGTTGAAGAAGTATATGGCGGACACAATATAGTAAAAGTATTTGGAAGAGAAAATGAAGCTATAAAAGAATTTGAAAAAGATAACCAAGAACTTTATAAATCAGGTTGGCGTTCACAATTCTTATCAGGATTAATGCATCCATTAATGAACTTTGTTGGAAATGTTGGTTATGTTGCTGTAGCAATTTTAGGTGGTTATTTTGCAGTAAAAGGAAGAATAACAGTTGGTAATATACAAAGTTTTATACAATATAATAAACAATTTACACAACCAATAGGGCAAGTTGCACAAATATCAAGTACAATACAATCAATGCTTGCAGCCGCTGAAAGAATTTTTGAATTCTTAGAAGAAAAAGAAGAAGTTGAAGATGTAAAAAATCCATTATCAACAGATGGATTAAAAGGAAATATCAAATTCGAGCATGTTCATTTTGGATATGACCCAGAAAAAACAATAATAAATGACTTTAATGCAGATGTAAAAGATGGTCAAAAAATAGCAATTGTTGGTCCAACAGGAGCTGGAAAAACAACAATGGTAAAATTATTGATGAGATTTTATGATGTAAATAGTGGAGCAATTCTTTTAGATGGACACAATATAAAAGAATTCAAACGTGGTGAACTTAGAAAAATGTTTGGAATGGTACTTCAAGACACATGGCTATTTGGAGGAACAATAAAAGAAAATATTAAATATAGTAAACCAGATGCAACAGACTCAGAAGTAATAGAATCAGCAAAAGCGGCTCATGTTCATCACTATATAAAAACTTTATCAAAAGGTTATGATGCAAAAATAAATGAAGAATCAACAAATATATCAGCTGGTCAAAAACAATTACTAACAATAGCAAGAGTTATACTTGCAAATCCAAAAATATTAATACTTGATGAAGCAACAAGTTCAATAGACACAAGAACAGAACAACAAATTCAATCAGCTATGGACAATTTAATGAAAGGTAGAACAAGTTTCATTATTGCACATAGATTATCTACAATAAAAAATGCGGATTTAATTCTAGTAATGGACCATGGAGATATTGTTGAACAAGGAAACCATGAAGAATTATTAGCAAAAGATGGATTTTATGCTAAACTATATAATTCACAATTTGAAGATTGCAATGATGAAGTTGAATAAAATAAAAAAAGTTGTTAAAAGGGAAAATCCCAATTAACAACTTTTTTTATTTTTGATATTCATAACTAGAACACATTGATTCATCAGCATTTTTTGTATTACAATCTTTTGTTGGTGAAACTTGGATTTGAGCTAATTCACAACGGTTTTCTAAATTATTGTATTTACAGCTTTTAACACTGCAACAAATTTTTTGATTTCCATTCATGATAAAAACCTCCAAAAATAAGAATGAATTTAATTTTAAATTCAAAATTAGTATAACAAAAAAATAAAAAAAATATTCAAAATATAGAAATTTATAAATCAATGTGATAATATAAAATAAAAAAAGGGGAAAAATATGAAAAAAATAATCAAAATAATATTAATAACAATTTTAACACTAATAACTATAATATTAGTAACAACATTAGCAATAAATCAAAACATATATCTAAAAACAAAAAATAAAATAATAACAGAACAATCGGAAAAAATAGAAAATGTTGACTGTATACTTATATTAGGAGCAGGTATATGGAACAATCGTCCAAGTCCAATGTTGGAAGATAGATTATTACAAGGTATATCATTATATCAAAAAGGATTTGCTTCAAAAATAATTATGAGTGGAGATCATGGAAGAAAAAATTATGATGAAGTAAATATTATGAAAGAATTTGCAATAGAAAGAGGAGTGAATTCTGAGGATATATTTATGGACCATGCTGGTTTTTCAACTTATGAAAGCATTTATAGAGCAAAAGAAATATTTGGTGCTAAAAAAATGATAATAGTAACTCAAGAATATCATTTATATAGAGCTTTATATATAGCACAACAATTTGATATAGAAACATATGGAGTTGCTTCGAACCCAAGAGAATATATGGGACAATTTGCAAGAGAAGTAAGAGAATGGTTAGCAAGAGATAAAGACTTTTTTAAATGTATATATAAACCAAAGCCAACATATCTGGGAGATACAATACCAGTAAGTGGAAATGGAGATATAACAAATGATAAAGAGGAGGCAGAAAAATGAATCTAGTAATAGGTCTATTAATACCATTTTTAGGAACGACCTTAGGCTCAGCAATGGTATTTTTAATGAAAAATAAAATGAGTCAAAAAGTAGAAAAAATCTTATTAGGATTTGCATCAGGAGTAATGATTGCAGCATCAATTTGGTCTTTATTAATTCCAGCAATAGATATGGCAGAATCACAAGGAAAAGTTGCATGGATTCCAGCTACAATAGGATTTTTATTAGGAATAGTATTTTTGTTAGTATTAGATAGTATAATTCCACATATGCACTTAGAAAGCGAGAAAACAGAAGGAATAAAATCAAAATTAAAGAAAACTACAATGCTAGTTTTAGCAGTAACACTTCACAATATACCAGAAGGAATGGCAGTTGGAGTAACATTTGCAGGAGCTTTAATAGGAAATACAGGAATTACTATGACAGGGGCATTTGCTTTGGCTGTTGGAATTGCAATTCAAAACTTTCCAGAAGGTGCAATAATTTCAATGCCACTAAAAAGTGAAGGTGTATCTAAAACAAAAGCCTTTTTATATGGCACATTGTCTGGAGTAGTAGAACCAATAGGAGCAATTATTACAATATTACTTACAAATACAGTTGTTCCAATTTTGCCATATTTATTATCATTTGCAGCAGGTGCAATGATTTATGTGGTAGTTGAAGAATTAATCCCAGAATCACAAGTAGGAGAACATTCAAATATTGGAACTATTGGAGTTGCAATTGGTTTTGTGATTATGATGATTTTAGATGTAGCTTTAGGGTAAATAGAAAATGGCATAATTTTTGTTATATATTAGCAAAAATTATGTCGTTTTTTAATGTTAGCCTTGACAAACAATCTGCAAAATAGTATAATGTTAACCGTAGTTAACAAAAATATAAAAGGAGAAAAAACATGATATCAAAATCATCTGAAGAATATCTGAAAACAATGTACATATTAAAACAGCAAAATGGTAATGTGCGTGTAACAGACATAGCACAAAAAATGAATTGTACAAAGCCAAGTGTAAATAAAGCAATATACAACTTAAAAGATGAAGGCTTATTAAATTATGAATCATATGGAACAATAGAATTAACAGACTCAGGAGAAAATTTAGCAAAGAAAATTTTAGAAGCCTATGATATTGTTTACGTATTTCTAAAAGATGTTTTAAATCTTGAAGAAGATGATGCCAAAAAAGAAGCAGAAAGAATAAAATTAGCAATAACGGATAAAACAATAAATAAACTAGCAAAATATGTACATAAAGTATTAGGATTAAGCAATTTAGATTGTGATTATGATATAAATAAAGAAAAATGTAGATGCTGTGCAAGAAGAATAGCAAAAAAGGAAAGGAATTAAAATTATGGACAACAATTTATTAGAAATAAAAGATTTACATGTAAACGCAGGAGAAAAAGAAATATTAAAAGGAATAGATTTAAATATAAAAAAAGGAGAAATTCATGTAATAATGGGACCAAATGGTTCTGGAAAAACAACAACAGCAAATGCAATATTAAATAATCCAGAATACACAAAAACAGAAGGAACAATTACTTTTGATGGTGAAGATATAACAAAAACAAGAACAGATGAAATAGCAAGAAAAGGAATATTTATGTCTTTCCAATTACCAGAAGAAATACCTGGAGTTTCAGTAACAAACTTCTTAAAATATGCAAAAAATAAAATAACTGGACAACCTGTAAAAATATTTCAATTTAAAGATGAACTAAAAAAATATATGGAAGAATTAAATATGAATTCTAAAAATATGGAAAGAAGCTTAAATGTAGGATTTTCAGGTGGAGAAAAAAAGAAAAACGAAATTCTTCAAATGCTTGTATTAAATCCAAAACTTGCTATTCTTGATGAAACAGATTCAGGACTTGATGTTGATGCAATAAAGACTGTTTCAAAGGGTATTGAGATGTTTAAAAATAAGAATAATGCTGTTTTAATTATTACTCATAATACTAAAATTTTGCATAGTTTAAAGGTTGATTATGTTCATGTTTTGGTTAATGGAAAAATTGTTAAAACAGGTGGGCAAGAATTGGCTTCAGAAATTGAAGAAAACGGGTATGCACAGTATAAATAAAAATGAAATACCAGCCAAATAAAATGGCTGGTATAAGGATACATGTCGCATTAATTTTAAATATCATCAGATGTTTTATCAAATATAAAATCAAATATTGGTGTAGCTAATATACAAGCTGATGAAAAAAATATTAGTTGTGAAACAGAAAAGGATGATTCAGAAGCAAAATAAATAAGTGCTATATAAATTATCCGTACAATTGATTTTGCAATGCGATGTTTGCTATTGTTCATAGTATTATCCTCCTAAGTTTTTTATATATTATAACATACTTAACATAAAAAAACAAGTTTTAAAACTGAGAAAGGAATAAAATGAAAACAAAATTAGAAGAAATAAATAGAAATATCTATGATATAAAAAACAAAGACGAATACGACTTTAAAATAAAAAAAGGTCTAACAAGAGAAATAATAGAAGAAATATCAAAACAAAAAAATGACCCAGACTGGATGAGAGAATTCAGACTAAAAGCATTAGAAGTATATAATAACTTAGAAATGCCAACATGGGGACCAGATTTATCAGAATTAAATATGGATGAAATTGCAACATATGTAAAACCAAAATCAAAATTAAATAGTTCTTGGGATGATGTTCCAGAAGATATAAAAAACACTTTTGATAAATTGGGAATACCAGAAGCAGAAAAAACATCACTTGCAGGTGTTGGGGCACAATATGATTCAGAAGTTGTTTATCATAGTATGAAAGAAGAATTAATCAAACAAGGTGTAATTTATACAGATATGGAAACAGCTGTAAGAGAATACCCAGAATTAGTAAAATCACATTTTATGAAATGTGTACCAGTAAATGACCACAAATTTGTTGCATTACATGGAGCAGTTTGGTCAGGAGGTTCATTTGTATATGTACCAAAAGGTGTAAAAGTAGATATACCATTACAATCATATTTCAGATTAAATTCACCAGAATCTGGCCAATTTGAACACACATTAATAATTGTAGAAGAAGGTGCAAGTTTACATTTCATAGAAGGATGTTCAGCACCAAAATATAATAAAGTTAATCTACACGCTGGATGCGTAGAATTATATGTAGCAGATAATGCTTATTTAAGATATTCAACAATAGAAAACTGGTCAAAAAATATGTTAAATTTAAATACTAAAAAAGCAATAGTAGGAAAAAATGCAAAAATGGATTGGGTATCAGGTTCATTTGGTTCAAAAATATCAATGCTTTACCCAATGAGTATATTAAATGGCGAGGGAGCAAAAACAGAATTTACAGGAATATCATTTGCAGGTGGCGGACAAAATCTAGATAATGGATTTAAAGTAATTCATAATGCACCAAACACATCAAGTGTAGTAAATGCAAAATCAATATCAAAAAATGGTGGTAAATGCACATATAGAAGTTTGGTAAGAATAAATGAAAATGCAAAAAATTCAAAATCATCAGTATCATGTGAATCACTTATGTTAGATGATATATCAATATCAGACACAATACCAACAAATGACATAAGAACAGATGAAGTAGAATTCTCACACGAAGCAAAAATTGGTAAAATAAGTGATAAAACAATATTCTATTTAATGAGTAGAGGATTATCAGAAGAAGATGCAAAAGCAATGATAGTAAGAGGGTTTGCACATCCAATAGCTAAAGAATTGCCAGTAGAATACGCTGTTGAAATGAATAATCTTATTAACTTAGAATTAGAAGGAGCAATAGGATAATATGGAAAATTTAAAATTAAATGAAACACCAGTTAGAACTGCTAAAAATTTTAGAATAAACAATATAAAACTAGAAAATATTGAAATTCCAGAAGTTATACCAGAATTCGAAAATGTAACAATAACAGGTGATACATCTAAAATAGATATAGAACAAAATGCAGATAATATAGATATAAATTTAGCTTACGGTTTAAGTGAAGAACTTGCAGTTCAAGTAAAAGCACAAGCAAATCAAAAAATAAAGCTAAACATAAAAGATACTCAAAATGAAAAATCAAAAACAGAGAATCTAGAAAAAGCAGAAGCAAAAATAGATTTTAAATTTGATGATGAAAATTCTGTATTAGTAGACGATATAGAAATTACTGCAACTGAAAATACAAAATCAACAGTAGTAATAAAATATACTTCAAATCAAGAAAGTGAAAATTATCACAATGGAATAATAAAAGCAAAAGCAGAAAAAGATTCAGAATTAAATATAGTATTAATTAATTTAATGAACACAAAATCAAATAATTTTCTAGCAATCGAAAATGATTTTGAAGAAAATACTAAAATTAATTATACAATAATTGATTTTGGAGGAAAAAATAGTATTACAAATTATTATTCTAATTTAAAAGGTGATAATTGTGATAATCAGCTAAATACAATTTATTTAGGAAAAGAAAATCAATTATTTGATTTAAACTATATTGGAGAATTAAGAGGAAAAAAATCAAATATAGATATAGAAGTTCAAGGAGCATTAAAAGATGTAGCTAAAAAACACTTTAAAGGAACAATAGACTTCAAAAAAGGCTGCAAAAAGGCTACTGGAAATGAAAATGAAGCTTGTATGTTATTATCTGATACAGCAAAATCAATAGCTTTGCCAATGTTACTTTGCTCTGAAGAAGAAGTTGAAGGTAACCATTCAAGTTCAGCTGGAAAAATTGGAGAAAAAGAATTATTCTATATTATGAGTAGAGGATTTGAACTTAAAGAAGCTATGAAATTGATGGTTAGAGCTAGATTTAATAAAATATTAGAAAATATAAAAAATGAAGAATTAAAAGATGAAATTTTAAAAGAAATTGATATGAGGTTAGATTAACAAAATTAGCCTCCAATGGAGGCTAATCGTAAGTGAACAAGATAAGGGGTGTTAATTTCTTACAATTAAAAGTGAAATAAATTTGTTTTCTGAAAGATCATTTAGTAAGACTTCATTACCGAATATTTTAAGAGCAGACTTGATGTTTGAAATGGTTTCTTTATCAGGAATTACTTTTTCAAAGACAATCATAATGCTTTCAGAATCATCTCGAAAGTAGATTTCAGGAATAATATCTGTAAACTGATGTATTCCTAATTTGATATCTCTTGCTAAATCTTTTTTCATGTCACTAGTCATAATGTTACCTCCTATAGTTGCAATGAGTATATAATCTATACCCTTATTAATATTGTTATCTATATAGTAACATTAAAAATATGTAAAATCAAGTCTATATAAGGAGAAATTATGCAAAATATAATGAAAAACGACAATATTAGCACAATTAATTATTAAGGAAGGAAATAAAAAATGAATAATATAAAAAAAGATTTTCCACTATTAGAAAACGAAAATATAACATATCTAGATAGTGGAGCAACAACACAAAAACCAATCCAAGTAATAAAAGCAGTAGAAGAATTCTATCAAAAATACAATGCAAACCCACACAGAGGAGCATATTCACTAAGTGTAGAAGCGACTGAACAATATGAAAACACAAGAACCAAAATAGCAAAATTCATAAATGCAAGACATAGAGAAGAAATAATATTTTCTAAAAATGCCACAGAAAGTTTAAATTTAATTGCATATTCATATGGAATGGACAACCTAAAAAAAGATGATGAAGTAGTAATTTCAATAATGGAACATCATTCAAATCTAGTTCCATGGCAAAAAGTTACAAAGAAGACAGGTAGCAAATTAAATTATATGTATATAAATGATGAATTTGAATTAACAGACGAAGAAATAGAAAATAAAATTACAGACAAAACAAAAATCGTTGGAATTACACATGTTTCAAATGTTTTAGGAACAATAAACAATGTAAAGAAAATCATCAAATATGCACATAAAAAAGGAGCTATAGTAATAGTTGATGCATCACAAAGTATTCCACACATGAAGATAGATGTTCAAGATTTAGATGCAGACTTTTTGGTATTTTCAGGTCACAAAATGCTTGCACCACTTGGAATAGGCGTATTATATGGAAAAAAAGAAATATTAAACAAAATGTCTCCATTCTTAATGGGAGGAGATATGATAGAATATGTTTATGAACAAGACACAACTTTTGCGCCATTACCAAATAAATTTGAAGCAGGAACACAAAATGTAGAAGGTGTAATAGGATTAGGTAGTGCTATTGATTATATTGAAAACTTAGGGTATGATAAAATCCAAGAAATAGAAAAAGAAGTATTATCATATGCAAGAGAAGAGTTATCAAAATTAGACTTTTTAGATTTGTATATAACTCCAAACGAAAATAATCATTCAAGCGTTATATCATTCAATATAAAAGGTATACATCCACATGATGTTGCAAGTATTCTAGACTCAGAAGGAGTTTGTGTTCGCTCTGGAAATCATTGTGCACAACCACTTATGAGATTTTTAGGAATAGATTCAACTTGTAGAGCAAGCTTTTATATTTATAACACTAAAGAAGATGTAGACAAGCTTGTTAGTGCTTTGAATAAAGCGTATGATATGTTTAAAAAATATATAAAAAAATAGAGGTAAAATAATGGATGACGAATTAGCAGATGTTTATAATGAATTAATAATGGAACACAGTATGAATTCATATAATAAAAAAGAATTAAAAGATGCAGATTACTCAGAGATTGGACACAATCCAAACTGTGGAGATGAAATCAAACTAGAATTAAAATTAAATGGAAACAAAATAGAAGATATGGCATTTTCAGGACATGGATGCGCAATATCTCAAGCTTCAACATCAATAATGATAGATACCTTAAAAGGAAAAACAATTGATGAAGCAAAAGAAATTATAAAAACATTTATAGAAATGATAAAAAGAGAGACAACAGATGAGGAAGAATTAAAAAAATTAGAAGACGCAATAGCTTTTAGAAATGTTTCTCATATGCCTGCAAGAGTAAAGTGTGCTCTTTTAGCATGGCATACAATGGAAGATATTTTAGAAAAAAATAAAAGTCAAAACTAAAAATTTGGCTTTATTTTTTTGACTAAAATCACCTCTATATAAAATATTAATATAATACTAAAATGTGACAAAATTTGTAACAAAAATGTAACAAATCATTTTTCTCTTAGAAACAAGCGGACAAAAAAATACAATAAAAAACTTTTTTATAAAATGTTGCATTTGCAACAGTAAAAGAAAAAGATTGATATATAATAAGAACATAAAAAATGAGGAAGGAGATATGGTAATGAAAATTATAAAAAGGGATGGAACAATAGTTGATTATAATCCAGAAAAAATTAAAATAGCAATACAAAAAGCAAATAATGAGGTATCTGGAAGAGAAAGAGCTTCAGAAAAACAAATTAAAGAAATAATAAATTATATAGAAGATTTAAAAAAATCTAGAATATTAGTTGAAGATATACAAGATACAATAGAAAGAAAATTAATGGCATATGGAAAATATCAATTAGCAAAAACATATATTACATATCGTTACACAAGAGAATTAGTAAGAAAAGCAAACACAACAGACCAATCAATAAAAGAATTAATAGAAGGCGAAAGTGAATATTGGAATAGTGAAAATTCTAATAAAAATGCAACAGTAGTAACAACACAAAGAGATTACTTAGCTGGAATAACAAGTACAGATATAACAAGAAGATTTTTATTACCAGAAGATATAGTAAAAGCACATGATGCAGGAATTCTACATTTCCACGATGCAGATTATTTTGCACAAAATGCATTAACAAACTGTGAACTTATAAATCTAGAAGACATGTTACAAAATGGTACAATAATGAATGGAGTAATGATAGAAAAACCTCATAGATTTATCACAGCATGTACAATAGCAACACAAATAATATTAGCAGTTACTTCTTCAACATATGGAGGAGCAACAGTATCATTAGCACATTTAGCACCATTTGTTAGAAGCAGTTATGATAAATATTATAAAAAATATAAAGAAAAAGGTTTAACAGAAGAACAATGTAAAAAATTTGCAGAAGATGATACTAAAAAAGAAGTTGCAGATGGAGTTCAAACCTTCAACTATCAAGTAAATTCAATGACAAATACAAATGGACAAGCACCTTTCTTATCAGTTTGCATGTATTTAGGAGAAACAGAAGAATATAAAAAAGAATTAGCAATGATAATCGAGGAATTCTTAAACCAAAGAATTTTAGGATTTAAAAATGAAAAAGGTGTATATATAACACCAGCATTTCCAAAATTATTATATGTATTAGAAGAAGACAACATTCACGAAAATAGTAAATATTGGTACTTAACACAATTAGCTGCAAAATGTACAGCAAAAAGAATGGTTCCAGATTATATATCAGAAAAGAAAATGAAAGAATTCAAAGTTGACAAAAATGGTGAAGGACATTGTTTCCCATGTATGGGATGCCGTTCATTCTTAACACCATATATTGACCCAGAAACAAACAAACCAAAATATTATGGAAGATTTAATCAAGGTGTTGTAACATTAAACTTAGTAGATGTTGCATTATCATCTGGAAAAGACTTTGATAAATTCTGGGAAATATATGAAGAAAGACTTGAATTATGTCACAGAGCATTACAAGCAAGACATGAAAGATTAAGCAAAGTAACAAGTGATGTAGCACCAATTTTATGGCAATACGGAGCATTTGCAAGACTTAAAAAAGGTGAAAAAATACATCCATTATTACATGGTGGTTATTCAACAATATCACTTGGTTATGCCGGATTATACGAATGTGTAAAATACATGACTGGAAATAGCCATACAGACAATGGAAAAGGAAAAGAATTTGCTATACAAGTAATGCAAAAATTAAATGATAAATGTAATGAATGGAAAGAAAAAGAAGACATAGATTACAGTGTTTATGGATCACCAATAGAATCAACAACATATAAATTTGCAAAATGTTTAAAAGAAAGATTTGGAGTTATAAAAGGAATTACAGATAGAGGTTATATAACAAACTCATATCATGTACCTGTATTTGAAGAAATAGATGCATTTTCAAAATTAAAATTAGAAAGTGAATTCCAAAGATTAAGTCCAGGAGGAGCTATATCTTATGTAGAAACACCAAACTTACAAGACAACTTAGAAGTTGTACTTCAAATAATCAAATTTATTTATGACAATATAATGTATGCAGAATTAAATACAAAATCTGATTATTGCCAAGAATGTGGTTATACAGGAGAAATCTTAATAGATGATAATTTAGAATGGTATTGCCCAAACTGTGGTAATAGAGATCACAATACATTAAATGTAGCAAGAAGAACTTGTGGATATATAGGAAGCAATTTCTGGAACAAAGGAAGAACAGAAGAAATAAAAGAAAGAGTTTTACACATAGATAACAAAGATGATAAAGAATAAAACATTAAACGATGAATAGAGGTAAAAACAAATGAGATATAACAAAATCAGAAAAATGGACATCTCAGATGGCCCAGGTGTAAGAGTATCAATATTTATGCAAGGATGTACTTTCAATTGCAAAAATTGTTTTAATAAAGAAACACATGATTTTAATGGAGGTAAAGAATTTACTGATGATACAATAAAAAGAGTTTTAGAATTATGTGAAAATGAAAATGTAGAAGGATTATCAATATTAGGAGGAGAACCAATGAACCCTAAAAATATTGATGGAACTACAAAACTTGCAAAATCATTTAAGGAAAAATTTCCTAACAAAAATTTATGGGCTTGGTCAGGATATCTATTTGATAAAGACTTAAAAGATAAAGATGTTGTAAAATACTTAGATGTACTAGTAGATGGTCAATATGTAGATGAATTACATAATCCAACTTTAAAATGGAAAGGCTCTGCAAATCAAAGAGTTATTGATGTACAAAAAAGTTTGGAACAAAATAATGTAGTATTATTGTAGAAATAAACTCGAATTTTGTCGAACGATTTATGTTGAAATTAGGGAAAAAACGTGTTAATATATAGCTAT
>OHAF01000905.1_pt1 | contig 30157 bp, 27 predicted proteins | sample 1577041 | NCBI WGS metagenome assembly OHAF01 (sample SAMEA3541495, study PRJEB24748) | human gut metagenome | biome: human gut; feature: human-associated habitat; material: faeces | place: China | collected 2012
TTCTCGTCATTTGCTTGCCAAAGCAAATTTATTATATTGCCTTTATGGGCGCACTGAACAGCTCGTCCAAGAAACAAATATGGCTATCGGGGATTTTACCCTCGGTCAGTATTTCGGGGTTGCCTTGATTATATAAGGCAAGAGCTGTTCGATAACGGTTCATTGTTCCACACATCTCTCCGAGATTTATGTAGTACGAATCGTTTTCTTCGCTTTCCATAAGCGTTTTTAACTTATCGCGCATTTGACGATACTTTTCATCGTTATTAAGACGCGAATTGGAGATGTGACCGGGGATAATGCTGGCAAGGTCAAGCCTGCCGAATAACTGCTCTTGGTCGATACCCTTGCTCATAAGCACATCGAACTGCTTTGCGTCAGTAATGTGTGAGCGGAATCTGTCAATCGCCTGTGATTTTGCTTGTCCGGGATCACCGAGTACAAATAGGTTTTTCCTTGTAAGCAAAGCCAGCGCAATAGTATGTATAAGCTCATCACGCTCAGCAAGGCTGTCTGATACTTCGGAAATTACGGCATTCATTTTTGTTCTTAACATAAACTTTTCCCTTTCATATTACGCTGCAGCTCTTACCGCAACTTTGGATTTAGTTGATTTGGCACGGGTTTTCTTTTCGTTCTTTTCTTCGGACACGGTAATCCTGACAGGACCTCTCGGACCGATACAATACTTGCTTTGATTTGCCTCAATTAGCATAAAGCCGTGTGAATCGAACGAAAGGGTCAGCGGGCCTGCTGTTTGTTTAAAGCAATCAATCAGCCATTTAGCCTGATAATTAAACCCGTTTATATCTGTCGGTACTGTATCTGTTGCTGAAATTTGCGCCTGCGAAGCACCTGCTGCCGTTCGAGTACGCATAACTACACAGTTGTCAGCAATACAGATGTTGACGCATAGATCGTCACCCGAATTAAATATTGCAGATACATTTCCGGTAAGGTCATACAATGCCTTAGCGTCCACTGTCGCCCGATACATTGGTTTTATGCGTTCAACAAGCATACCGCCTTCAATGTAATGCCCCTGATAAAGCCGGGAGGAAAAGAACATATCCTCTTTCATAAAAACAGCATAATTACCTGCAATACCCACATACAGCTCGTCACTCGGAGAGACTATTGATGTGAGGATGCTAAGAGCTTTTTCGTGCAGAATAATATCCATTTTTCCGTCAGAGGCATGCGGGGTTTGCGCCAATGCCGCAATCTGACCGTTGGTTGCTTCTGCAGTAGTCTGCCCGTTTGCAAAAGACAATTTAACAAACTGCAAAGACTGCCTGTGTAGATCCTGCGCATTTGCGTCCGTGGCAAAAATTGTACGCTTAATAATAGAGTTAATTCCTTTAACACAGATAAAGTCGGCAGGAAACGGAATTTTCATGCGCGGAAACTTTTTAGAGGCAAGGTACGGTATGTTGTAATGACAGCTTCCGCTTTTGATTTCAAGCTCATTGTTAAAGCCGTTGCCTATCTCGACAGTTTCCTCCGGCAAAAGCCTCAACATTTCTCCAACAATGGGTTTTATAAGCATAGAGCCGCCCTCAAGCACATGCTCATTACGCAGTCTGCATTGTATTTGAGTTTGAGCGTCTGTACCTGTAACCGTTATAATGCCGGTGTCTGCATCCGCCTCAAAAAGAAGACTGTTAAGCTCAGGCAGATCTTTCATATTGCATGTTGCTCGAAGTGCTGTTTTTACAGCATTTAATAAATTGCTTCGATTTGCTGATATTTTCATTGATTTGCTCCTGTTCGTTCGATTTTAGTCAATAAGAGAAATCTCATCGGGAGCCATTACGATACCGTCAAGGCAGATATCCTCCATTGTTTGTGGATTGTCATAAATGAGACTGAACCGCTTTTCCAGTTTGGCGATTACTTCGGGGTCTGTAGGTTCGTCAAAATTGCAGTAAATATCAATGTAATCGTTATCTGTATCCATATCATCATCTGTTGCAATTTCGGTAATTTTACCTACAAGCCCGGCATAATCGGATGTTTTATTCACGGAAACAGCCGCACCGACAGTATAGGTCACGCCCTCGAATTCAACGTTTTCTCCGATTTTGTTTGCTACCATTTGATTTCTGTCCTTTCAATATTTAATGTTTCAAAATGTCTGTTGACAAAATCCTCTATTTCCCATAATCCTTCAAAACAGCCGTTTGATGTTTCCGATCGTTTTTCCACTCCGTTTCTAAGGGCATATAATTTGTTTTCATCAGGATTTATAAGATAATAGCTTTTAAGGATTTTATTTTCCGATTTTCCGGATTTGGCAAGTACAATATCAAGTCTTATGATTTTTAAATCCGGCATAATAGCACCTCAATCCTCAATAATATCTACATATTCACGAATAATCTCCAAAGCATCATCGTAGCTTTCTGATTTAATTGCTCTTTTGCGCATTTCGGATGCCTTTTCTTTAGCATTTATAATGTTATACAATTTCAAAGCATTTTCCGCATGAGCAAGAATAGTGAAGATATTACCATCGGAAGAATTAAACTTTATGTAGATTTTGGGTTTGGTTTGTACTTCATTCATTTTCTAATACCTCAAATTCATATATTATGTTTCCGCCGTCATCTAAGACTTTTACCGTGTTTCCGAAAATATAGCGGTCGGCTTTTTCAAAATCAGTGCGAAGACCTTTGCCGAAATTATACATTGAGAACTTGTGTTCAGGCTGGCCCTTGATCTTGGAATATACCGCTTTGCTCTGAACGCTGTCAACGACTCGTATCAGCCCTATATATTCGGGATGATAGGCGTGCGCCACTGAGCGAAATTCAGCACCTTTTTGCAGTAATCGTTTTAGGTGCGAAAGGTTTTTAACAGGGATTGTTTTCATTTTCGTTTTCCTCCACTTTCTTCTGCGAACATTTTTCGACAAATTCTTTTGCTTCTTTTTTATCAAAGATTTTTTCAAACTCGTAGATTTCATTCAGAGCAAAACTATCTCTTGTTCTGAAGACAGAGTTAAACAAAAGTTTTTCTACTTTTTCTTTGTCATTATATGTTACAGGAAAAGAAGTAGGCGCAATGCTTATCATACCCGCCTCAGATCCTCCTTCAAGGTATCCGACATGCCAGGTATCGCTGCATTTGCAGTGCGCCAAGAAATAGCATTTATCCAAGATGAATTTTTTCTCTTTTATTCTCCCGTTTTTTAAGAAAAAATCAGCTGTGTTGTCAAAACCGGGAATGTCTGTTGTGAGTTCAAACCCATCAACAGTATCCGAACCTCTAATTACAATGCCTTTAAGGACTTCATTAGGCGATATGTTCTGACACTCATCATCTATAAAAATATCTGCTATAACGGTTAATTCAATTTTCAATATTCGTTCCTCCATCATAGTTTTTTAATTCAATCCACTCACCGCAGGTAATCACCATTTACTTCCTATCGGTTGCCGTTTCCAGCGTATCACTAACACCGTAAATATCATCCACATAATAAAGACCGTTGTATATGTTGTGAATTGCTGAACAGAGTTTGTTGTTATAAACAGCTTTCACATTATTCGGTCCATCATAAAAGACAATGAATACCTCATGCTTTTCGTGAAGTGAATGTATCATTGCTTCCGCTTTTGTCGGTTCAAAATTAACAGCATTCATAGTTTTACCTCCTTGTATTTTTTCGGTAAAATCAATACCGTAGGACCTCTGCATAAAATGGCAGATTTGAGTTTTCGATTTGGGGTTGTTTTCATTGATTTGTCCTCCTTAAAAATAAAAACCGACAGCAATATCACGCAACCAGGTCAAATAAAGAGAGTTGACCCGTATCGTGATTTTTGCCATTGGCTTTCGTTGTTTGGTCTATTGGCTGCATCGGGAATATAACAGTTGGGATTGCTGTAATTTCGGGTTTTTGCTGTTCGCTTGTATCGGATACCGCTTGTTCGGTCTGCACATCTGTCTTTTGCTCACGGTTGCCGAGTATCGCCATCTTTTTAAAACTGTCTGCCAATTCGTCAACATTTTCTTTCAGCCCCGACATAAGCTCTTTTGCAAGCTGAGTGGTTAGATCCTCACAGTCGGACATTGCTGCTAAACCTTCCTCGCTGATGTTGCCCTCAATAACGGTTGCCGCAGAAAGCTTTGAAGCCATAAGGCGCAAAGCCCGCTGCTGCATTGTGTCTTTGTAATAAAACATATATACTTCAACTTTTGGGGCAGTTTGGTTAATTCTCCAGCTTCGGCGGGATGCCTGACGGAAAATATAAAGGTTATAAGCAATGTTGTAAAAGATAAGAGTTGTAAAAGCATTCAAATCCAATCCGGTTTCAACCAAAGCGGGGTTTGTTATCAATACACGAATACCCTTTTTGAGCCTCTTATCCACCCATTCCTCACGCTTTATCGGTTCTATTGACGGTTTCAGTATAACGGTTGGTATGCCTTTTTGATTCAGCGTCTTAAACATTTTATCCTGTGAATCAAGACGCGTCCAGGCAGTATAAATAATTACATTTTCACCCGCTGCAACTTTGCGCTCTATAAGCTCTATAACTTTATCGTCCTTGGGTAATATAGTATTTATATCACCAAAATCTTTTGGAATTATCAGAGCTTCCTCCTCAGCTTTCCTGAAAGGATTATAGATAGGATTGTGTCCGTATGGCTGATCTGGATATGCCGATAACAAGTTCATATATGAAGACAAAATACGATTGGCAATCTGCTTGTCATTTTTCATAATCTTCTTAAACTCATTCTCAAGCCTACTGTATTCTTTCTTAATTTCATCGGTCATCTCACAAAACAAAGGTACTTCCTCATAATCAGGAAGTTCTTTACCCATATCCGCAAGGGATAGAAATACTGCATTTTCAAGTAAGAATCTTGAATATACCAGCGGTGAAATACCGGGAAGAAATTTCTCGCGGACTTTACGCTTAGTCGCTTTGGAAGTTGAGTTGAATGTATTAGTTTGTTCAACCTGATACAGTTCCTCAACAACGCCATACTGCAGGCAAAAATCTCTCGACGCCTCATACTTTTGATTATCCAAAAGCATAAGGTGGGATTTAAGACGGAACAGCAAATAAAAAATGCCTTTGGCATAACCGTTAACAAGAGTGGCGGTCATACCGATAACCTTGCTTGATATGCCTGCAAGTTCAGCCATTGCCTGTCCTTGAGCACTTTCTCCGGAATACTGGTGCAATTCATCCACTATAAGCCCGTCAATCCGGCGTATTTTTTTCTTGATATACGCGGATAGCGGAAAACGGTCAAATGCACCCGGTGCCGGAAATACTCCGTCAGGATTTCTAACTACTTCTGCAATTTTTTCGGAAGCGACTTCGGATTTGCACATATCTAATGCATTTCGCGCAAATTTACGGTGTATAAAACCGTAGGAACCGATACGCACCCAGTCATTTCTCGCAGGGGATAGATCTTTGGAATTAACCATAGACCATAAAACTTGCTGACACTTTTTATTTTGGCATTTATGATTTTTGCTGTTTTCATTTAAAAAGAAACCTGCGTCCGCTTTTACGGTATAACGGCTTCCGTCAACGAGTACATCCATTTCCTGAACATAACCGCAATGAGGGCATTCAAAGCCATGCTTGATACGGTTCCATTTTACAGACGGTTTTCTCATATATCCGTTACGGGCGGTTTCTTTTGATAGTATGCAGTACACGGATTTATTTTCTCGCTGATAGTAGTTGTATAGACCATCCACCTCAGCCATAGATGTTACATGCATTGCATAACTGTTAGGAATCGTTTCGTGTATCTCCCGTACCCATTTGCCGGTAATATGTGAAGGGCAAATAACAACATTAAACGCTTTGTTATAAACCTTCCTCTTGGAGTTGCCGTGCTGATAGGCATAAAGAGCTGCACTGCCGATCTTGGTTTTTCCTGTACCGCATTCTGCTACAAGTAATGCCATTTTATCTGTTTCAAGCTGTCGTTTCAAAGCTTCTGCCGCACCGAGCTGTGCGTCAAAGAGCGAATATCCCGCATTGCTTCTTACACAGTCGTTCACCTCAGTGATTTCGGGCGCAACGGGTTCCTCTGCCGGATTAAACCTTGGTGGAAAGCAGTTTTTAATGCGTTCTGCTACCACACTGCCAAACTCATCGAGATACTGCGTAAAGGTCTTGATATTATTAAAAACGGCAAGATTGCCGGAGTTGGTTCCGGGAATAGTAATTGCACCGGATTTCAGCCCATCTTCAAGTACCTTTGTTACTTCCGATTCATCCTCAGATATTTTCATATGCCACGCTTCAAACTTTAGTCCGAGTGAATAAACCGTTAGTTGCTGCAGTAATTTTCGGCTTATAAGTTCTGAAATAAAGTAGTCCTTAAATTCGGGGATTAACGGAACGGAGAGCTTACGGTCAAGCTCTGCATACAGTTCATCACTTGATTTACAGAAAAAGTACAGATTTTTCTTGACAGCAACCTTTGTGCTGTCCGATTCATCGTCGCCAAACATAATTGTGTTTGGAACGTCGTCTTTGAGGTAATGCATACCCTCGGCATAAACGCCGTCGTGGGATAGCTTACGCTCGTAGGTTTTGGGTCCTTTGGTATTCACCTTGATAGTTTCGCGTGCTCCTTGCAGTTCAAGATCGCATCCGCTTATAAGAATATCGCTCATTGCCTGTACCGTTTCCGGATAGCCGCCGATACGTATGGCAACAACAGTTTTATCCTTGTCGAACACAATCAGATCTGAATAATTAGTAATTCCGATTTTCTCACCCTTACTAACAACGGAGACTTTGATAAGCGGTTCTTTTGCCAATGAATACATCAGTCCTTTCTATGATTTATTTTATCTATATAAACAAAAAAGACCGCGCCATCTCCTATATAGGAAAAATGACACGGTCTTTTATTGCCGCTTGGATTTATTTTATTGTCGCTGCTTTTGCAGAAATTAAAAAAGGCGGAATTATCCCGTTAAGAATAATCCGACCTTGTGCATCAAACCTATGTCCCCAAAGGGGAACTTCAATCAAACCTAAGTACAAATACATTATAGCCGATTATTTTGTCTTTGTCAATAATAGGTTACTATTTTCTCAAACCTTTTCACCATTTCGCCACTATTTTTCCGTATACAAGCTTTCGGGGATAATCATATTGTGTAATTACCACGATTACCTGATCACCGATATCAAAGTCTTCATCACATTGGTACATCGAATAAGTACACAGGCAGTCAAGGTTTTCCTCTAACTTACAGAACACACCGCCCTTGTATTTGCCGGATATAACCGAGGCCCGTCTGCAATTCAATGGATAGCGAATCTCAACCCCGTCAAAAGGATGCGGTTCTGCTTCCTTTACCGAAACTCTTATTGTTTGATTTTCTTCATCATATTCTTTTAATACGGCGGTAAGCGTTTCACCCGGATGATATTTGTCGCGAAGGTCTCCGAGCATACCGTATGATAAATCTCTTTGCGAAAGAGTCATATCATAGCCGCCGCAGTTTGCAAGCAAGTGGGAGGCTCCGACGGCAAGCACATTAACAGATACTTTTTTGCCGACTCTGGGCGCAAGTTTAGTAAATGCTTTGCGGCGGACATACATTGCACTTCTGCGGGACGCCGTACAACAATCACTCTCACGGTCAATGCCTGTAATAACATAGTCAATTACGGCGCCCGTCATAGAACGCAGGACATGCTCCGGGCGGGTTGTTTTTTCATCGAACCACACCTGCTGTTCCGGTATAAGAACTTTTACGCGGTAACTGATAACAACAAGGCAGTTAATTGCAATACGCTCCGGCTCTCCCGTTTCCTCGTTGATTAAGGTTATGGTAGTTGTATCAACACCGACAACTCTGCCTGTAAGAATTGAGCCTGCACGCCAGGAGGCATATATCGAATTCCATTCCTTTTGCTGTTCTTCGGACAAATCCTTGTCAAGCTCAGTTAAATCGAGGTCTTTAAAATCCATAATTTATTCTCCTTCCTTTGAGTAAAGATAAAATTCATATTTACCGTCCTTTTTAAGAACATAACAGTGTTCGCAAGGAACTCTGATACCTTGCATTTGTTCTTCTCTTTCGGGTATGAAAACAAACATCCGGTATTTAGTGTTTTCACCTTCAAGCTGACCGGATACCACCATTTCGGTTCCGTAAGCCACGGGGCAAATATCATAACGCCAGAGCTTTTCTTCCCGAATTTTATAAAAGGTTAAAGCAAAAATCTCCTTGTTTCTTTGTATGGGTTGTGTTATATCGGGACCGAGCAGCAGCATTATGTCTATTGCTTCAATAATTTTTTCATCCAATTTACCGCTGCGTGAAAAGAGGTAACCGTTACTCCTCTTGATTTTTCTGCCGGTTATAAGCGGGTAAATTGTTTTTTCCAGCGTGGCGTCCGGATATTTGAGTTTGAGGATAGCTTCAGCCTGGTTTTCACGAACTGCCCCGAACAGGCTCAGCAAATCCAAAATCACCTGTTGATCCATTCTCGTAAACGTTACCATTTTCTTCATCTCCTTTCTCTGCACAATCGCTGTAATCGGGCGGTGCATATATATCTTCGTGGCTCACATACTGAGCCGGCAGACTGAGTATTAAATCACTTTCCGTTTCGCAAATTTTGTTGATGATAGTGGACATCAGATATGCTATCGGGTTGACGATGCGCCCCTCATAGGCTTTCATCGACTCAACCGTTGACATAAGTATTTCACAGTCGAGAAGATTCAAATAACTGCGCACTTTTGCTTTCGGCAGAACAGCATTGCCGATTTTAAGACTTTCGGAATAATACAAACGCTCAACTGCCTGTACGAACATTTGCTGAATGCTGTCTTTAAACAAATCAAGCTCACACCTGCAGAGAATTTTTCTTAGGTTGCTTTCGTCATCGGTCAGTCCGTCCGTCGTTTCCGGCTCACCTATACAGCTGCGATTTTCATAAGACCGATTGACAGACTGACTTTTCTCAATATAATTATTTTTAATCTTTTTATTATCAATCTTTTTAGGGTGCAAATTCGGCATATCTTGATATGTAAAATCCGCAGGTTTAGATATACCATTATCGCAGTTCTTGAAGTGCAAATCCTGCAGTTCTTGATATGCAGAATCCGCAGTTCTTGATGTGCGAAAATTGCATATCTGCGTATTTACAGGGTTTGCAGGCTTTTCTTCACCGTTTTCATCATCGGAATTATCAAATTGTTCGCCGAATTTTATGGCGTCTTCATCGGCAAGTTCAGCCTTTAACACATACAAAAGATTTGGAAAACCTCTGCCTTGGCGTTCCTCATACAGCAATCCCACCTCTATCAATTCCTTGAATGCGGATATTGCCTTGCGGTATGTAATGTTAAGGGTGTTGGCAGCGTCCTCCCTTGTGTATATCAGATACACCTCTTTATCTTCGTTAATCCAATTGTTTTTTTGCGACAAGGTTAATCTGTTCAGCAAAAGCGAATAAATAAACTTTGCTTCCAGGGACATATCTCGGTATTTCGGATTTGCAAGCAATGTTAGCGGAAAGCGCATAAATTCTTCATTGACAACATCGCTTACGCGGTATGTTCGTTCAATCATTTTTGATTATCCCTCTCTTTTAAATTTGTTCTAAATATTCTCCGGCATTTGCTTTTTATATTTATAATTTTCTGCGTTTTGATAAGATATCTTTTTATCCTCAGCCAAATCTTCTGCGTCAAGCTGCACTTCTTCTGCAATATCTTCCGGCTCTATCGGTATTTTTACCTGATAGTTCGGTACAGGACGACTTTGTGAACCCGTTGCACTTTTAGATTTTTTCTTTTCTTCTTTCTGCCATCTGGGTTCATAGTCGATTGCTTTGCAAGGTTTAAGCTTATTAAAAAATGGATGTTCTTCGGGTGTAATCTTATAAAGCTTTAAAGGCTTGGAGCCGCGGATTAAAAGGATTGCTTGGTCTTTTGGCAGGCGGCGCACTTCATCGGGCATCATAAGAGGTCTACCCGTACTGGTTTTGTTATGAGTGTACGGCCGTGTGGTATGCAAAACGGGAGAAAACAAAGGCGTCATAGGAACCGTAGCATTATTCATGCGAACTGTAATCTCACCGCATTGATCGCTGATATGTTCGGCAGTCATCATATCGTTACATCCGAGGAATAACTGATAATCGCAATCACCGATAATTTCCTGCCATTCATTTTTCGGATATCGGTTGGCTATCTGTGCTATGCTTTGTATTGCTGCCTGAATATTGATGTTTCGGGAACGCGCTACCGAAAATATCTTTTTGCTGTCTAACAAACTTATGTTGCAAAATTCATCCATCAGTACATTAACACATACGGGAAGCCTGCGATTCGGCTGACTGCGGGCAAAATCGAACAGTTTAACGAATAACAGCGAAAAGAACATTGACGATAGAAATTCCAGCGAGCTATCCTGGTCGGAAATAATGCAAAAGTAGGCGCATTTGCGTTTACCCGGCAGCGTCAGATCAATTTCGTGATGCTTGGTTATATCATCTACAAGCTTGTTTTGAAATACATTTAAACGGTTGCCGAGACCGATGATTATATTACCCCAAATCTGCTTATGCGCCTGACGGAAAATACCATAAGGCGGCAATGCGGGATGATCCGGCGGCAAGCTTCTGAATTTTGCGTCAAGCTCTTGTATTGAAGTTGAGGAAAGTATCTTATAAATCGTTCCGAGACTTCTTTCCTCCACAGGCAGGAGCTTGTCGGTTCCGGGGTATGTCATTGTACCGACATAATGCAAAAGAGCCATAAGCAAGTTCTTTTCTGCCTTAGCCCAAAAGTCCTCTTTTTCGCTTTCGGATGATGTGTTACGAATAATAATTTCGGCAACATTCTGAACAAGGTTAAGGTCATTGACCGTTTCGGTTACGCAATTCCAACCGTCAGAAGCAATCAGATCAAGAAGATTGTAAGCGCAAACGGTATAGCCCTGTTCTCTGAAAAACTCCGAATACATTTCATAAAACTCGGCTTTGGGATCTACCATAATAAGGCTTTCGCTGCGCTTGACCGCCTGCATTGCAAACGGCATTACGAAACCGCGGGACTTACCGGTACCCGGTGAGCCATAGATTATTATGTTTTTGTTCATACCGCGGATATCTTTAAGTGATACATATTCGCCGCTTTCCAATTTGCCGAACAAGGTTTCGTCTAAGCAATCAATCTGATCCTTATTCAGCACTTCGGACAGTTCGTTTTTATTCATCCAACCGGAAGTACCGTGTGTGCCTTCGGGCAGTATTTCAATACCCCGTTCTTTATCCCGGACCGTCTTATAACCGGAAAGTAATTGATAACCTTTTTTTGAAAAAAGGCAGTAGATCAATATAACGAATACGGTTATCATCAATCCGTAAGGCGTAAATACGGCACCGATATTTTTGAACGGATTTAAAGTAAACCACTCCTCATCTGCTGCATTACGAAAATTCATCACCCCGACGCCTATGCACCGGACCGCCATTCCGTAGCAATACAGAATAAGAAAACCGATTCCTATGTAGGTCGGAAGCTTTGATTTATTTTCGGTTAAAAAATTGTCAATTTTATCTTCCAGCTTTTTTATTTTTTCCGAGAGACGGAACATGTATATATTCTCCTTTCCCGGTTTGAAACGGCTTATAATTGATTTTCGGCAGGTCGTTTGAAAGCCCTAAAAATTCCTCAGTTTCCCGCAGGTTGATTACATAGCATTTTGCTTTTGTACCGCGTACCATTTCCTGCACGCATTCAGCCTGAAAAGGAAGCACGAAAATTTTTGTCGGCTTTCCGGATTTAACAGCATTCTCAAACCGTAAGATATTACAGTCAATACCGATAATAAAGTTATCTGTTTTATTCCTTCCGTCCGACTGCGCAGATATGGGAGGAATATAATTTTTCCCGAGTATGTTTTTTACAAGGCACCGGCGGTAATCGGGAACAGACAGAATTCTCAACTGCCGCATTCCGTCTTCGGTTAAAGGCATAAGAGCTACGGGACAGTTAAATCTATCTATTGCATCCTTGTAGTAAAATGTTGTGGATTTTTTAGAGCGTTCCTTTTTATACGATACGGTTTCTATAATCTTATCCAGATCTCCATCGCCGGTGTAAATAATGTGCGGTCGTCTTCCGCTTAAAAGCAGTTCTGAACGAAATGTTCTTTGCTCGACATCCGGGTACAACCCGTTATTTTCTCTTGCAATATAATATGGAACAAACACAGTGTTTTCAGCATAATAGAAGCCTGTGAGATTGGTTGCGCCTAAAATATTTGAATGTTTTTGTCGGCGGAAAACAAAAGACGGAAGAAAAAGATTTTTATCTGTTTTTGCAGGCGGGCTGTTTTCAAAAACATCAGCGCCATAACGCCAAAAGAAACTTGTAATTTCTGCCATCTGCATTCTGCGGGTAAGAGCATCGGAATTAGTACGGTAGGTTTTGTCCTGTGTAAATTCCATTTCTGCTCGGTGCAGTAATTCAAATGCTTCGGGAGTACAGCGGTATCCCAAGCCGTTTTTGCTCTGTCGAATAAGTTTTCTTTCAAGTAAAACTTCAATGATTTCCGCGGGGATATTTTTGCACCCGTGAACGGGTAAATCTCTGCACCACGCACACAACGCCAACACCTCGATTTCTGCTCTGTCGAATGTCACATCCACTCCTCCCAATGTAAGCCGGTTAGATGCCGTGATTTTTGCACCGTATAATTATCGTTTCTTTCCCGAAAAAACCGACTTTTCCGTGATGTCAGATACACGGCAATTTTTGCATCCTGAATTTCACGAAAATTTCCGTGCATCTAACATATACCAAACGGCGGTTTTCAGAGCATTTTCGATGACATCTGATAATGAAAATCCCCGGCTTCGTCAAAGGGTAAAACATAGATATGGCAGCAGATATCTTCATCTATGACCGTAAACATTCCGAGAGCCAATTCAAACTGATTGTCGTCCCTGAAAGCTCTGCCTTTCAAAGCATTTATTACACCTCTGAAACCCTTGTTATCGTTATCAAAGGTTCCGGCGCGTTCCATAGGGCAATGCTCCGCAATCGCCATATATGCCTTTTCATAACACGGCAGTATTCCGCCTCTATCGCGGTAACCGTCAAGCAGCCGCGTCACGGTATCAAAGATATATTGTGTGCCCCCAATCATTCTGCAGTTTGGCAGCAAAGCATTTAATCGGATATCCAGCCACCCGTTATCAAGCTGTGTTACCGTGCCGTAAATCTCCTTATGGTTATAACAGCGACCATGGGGTACCCTGATAGACGGTCTGATTTTCTCACAGAGATTACGCATATCAATACAGCAAAGTTCAACCTGTTTCATGGCGGCGTCTAAAAGCGTGTTTTGCTTTTCGGGGGAACGATATCCGTTTCCAAGTTCGGTAAGATATTTGTCTGCCGCGTCAAGATGATGCTGCATGGTGATAATTGCGTTATTGGTGTATTCGTCATTCAAAATAATTCTTCCTTTCAAAATTTAAAATTTTCTTTTAAACGGACTTTTAAACCGTAACTTATGTTATAAAATCCGTTTTATGTTTTTAACTTAGGTAAAAATGTGTTTATATAAGTTAAATTTAATTGTAATTTTGTGAATACATAAGGCTGAAATGTATGTATTTTTGTGAAACAGCTTGTTGATTTTTACGGAATTTTGTGATATACTAATCCTGCATAACAGATTATGAGGTGATTTTATGGATAGACTGAAACGAAAAATAGACGGCTTTCTTGCAGAGTGGAAAAGCAATCCGGAGCATATGCCTCTCATTGTTAAGGGCGCCAGACAAATCGGCAAAACAAAGGCGATCGAGTATTTTGCTTCAAAGAACTATAAGTATGTCATTGAAATCAACTTTGTTCTTCAAAAACAGTATAAGGACATCTTTGACGACGGTTTTGAAGTAGACACCGTTATCAAAAACATTTCCCTTAAAAACCCGTCTTTTGAGTTTGTACCGGGTGAAACCCTTATTTTCTTTGATGAAATACAGGACTGTATCAACTGCGCTACTGCGCTTAAATCTTTCCGTGAAGACGGCAGATATGATGTTATCTGCTCCGGCTCGCTTATGGGTATCAACTATAAGGAAATCGAATCAAACAGCGTAGGCAACAAAGAAGATTACGAAATGTATTCCCTTGATTTTGAAGAATATCTCTGGGCAAAGGGATATAAGCCTGAACAGATAGATGGGCTTTATCAAAACATGCTGAATCTTACGCCGCTTTCAAAGGTCGAGTATGAGGTAATGCTTGAAAACTTCAGGGAATATATGGTTCTCGGCGGTATGCCGGCTATTGTATTCTCGTTTGTCACAAAGAAAAATTACAGCGGAACGCTAAAGCAGCAGCAGCAGATAATTCTTGATTACGAAGAGGATATTACCAAATACGCCGAAAGCTTAGACCAAGGTAAAATACTGAACATTTACCGCAAAATTCCTATGTTTCTCGGAAAAGAAAATAAGAAATTCCAAATATCCAAAGTTGCTAAAAACGCCCGTAACAGAGATTATGTAGGCACGGTAGACTGGCTAAATAATGCAGGCATTATAAATGTCTGTTATTGTATGGAACAGCCGGAACTTCCCCTAAAGGGCAATGCCAATCCCGATATATACAAGCTTTACTTCCGTGATACCGGGCTTCTTATCGGTTCACTTGACGAAGAAGCGCAGGAAGACCTCAGAAACAATAAAAACTTTAACACCTATAAGGGAGCTATATACGAGAATATTGTAGGCGATATGCTTGTAAAGGCAGGCTATCAGCTGTATTTTTACAAAAACGAACGCGGAACTCTTGAAATTGATTTTATGGTTCGCGACGCACATTCTCTTGTACCTGTGGAAGTAAAAGCAAACGATTCTGCCACAGCGTCCCTTAATGCTCTGATAGAAAAAGAACAGTATTCAGACATTAAATACGGAATAAAGCTCGCCAATAAAAACATCGGTTTCAACGGAAAGTTTTACACATTCCCGTATTTCCTTACCTTTCTTCTTAAAAGATTTCTCAAAGAAAACGATCATAATGAAAAACTTAAAGCTTTTAACTCAAAAGAAAACTGATTTATCACCATATCCTCTAAGCCCACTTAGAGGATATTATTTTATTTCCCGTTTTTCAAGATCGGCTCTGTTGGTTGTTATCAGGTCATATTGTGCCCCGGAGGAACGAATTTCCACAGCAATTCTGTTCTTGCCTGCACAAAGAAGTCCCTGACCTCTGCCGCAGCGTAAAATCTGCATAACTTCCTCATCAGACAGACCAACCTTTTCTTTAAGTTTCAATGCTTCCGGTTCTTCCATTTGAAGCAGCAATTTAAGGCGGCTGTTATTAAGAACGGCGTCGCCGAATTTACCCGAGTTCAGAGCAAAATAGTCTATAGTGTTTTGCGTACAGGAAACGAAAATACCGCCGTATCCGCGAATGGTTTTTACAAGTTTTATCACAAATTCAGCTGCTTGCTCGTTTCCTTCTTTTCCTGCAATAATCCAAAGTTCATCTCCGAATACTGCTTTTTTACGGGTACGGGATTTACTCATCTCATCACGAATAAATACCGTTGCCAAAAATGTCGTTGCCGAAAGATCCTCTTCTCGCGCTGATGAAGTATCTATTACAATAAACGAAGAGCGCAGATCAACATTGGTTTTTCCGCCCATACCGCTTTCCACCAAATCCTTTATAATAACGGCGATATTTTTCAGTTCCGGTATGGCATTAACTATTGGATACAAGTCAACCAAAGTTGGCATTTCTTTAAATGAACCATCAGAGTTTAAAAGACTTTCATTGTCCTTCGTAATACCAAACTTACCATAGCATTCAATAATGGCAGAATTGAGCATATATCTTTCCTCCGGCGTCATAGCGGGGTAGCGCAGACCGAAATAGGTTTTAATATCCTGTACCACATCAAGCATAACCGAATCCTTTCGGCTGTCGTGCCCTACAAGATTATCGTCAATGTCCATTGTAGTACGGCGAATATCCATAATATTGATACAATCGGTAGAACCGCGTGCGAGCTTTATATACTGACCGCCAAGCGCCTCGCAAGGTCCTCGGTATTCAAAGCCCTTTTCGGGAGCTATAACAAACACCTGAACACCGTTCATTCTAAAGCGCATTGCCATAAGCAGAATGGTGTAGGTTTTACCGGCACCGGTCATACCGAAAATAGCCATATTACCGTTGGAATAGATATCCGAATTGAAGTTATCAAGAATAACAGCGGAATTGTTATGTAGGTTAATACCAAGCAAAATTCCTTTGTCGTCGCAAAGTTCAAATGACGAAAACGGAAATGCACCGGCTGCACCCTGCGTTAAGATATTGCGTCTGGTTTTCTTTTCAATATCCGCGTCCAGCTTACAAAGCGGCAGCATTGATTTAAAGCATTGCTCGTGACAGTAGTCGGCACGCCGTATACTCATATTCATTGAGGCACAGCGATTTTGAACCTGTTTGACGCGTTGTTCTAATGTCTCGGTATCTTCCGCCGTAACTTCTATCAGAGTATGCATATAAAAGAATTCTTCACCCTCGCGGTTTAGCTGTTCTTTAATATAAAGTCCAGATGAAACGGCATCGTCCATTTCCTCAAAATCCGCGCGTGTATCCTCAACATCACGCATACGGCTGCGGTTCATCATAGTAGTTTTCGCAACCTTTTGCAAAATTTGTTCTTTACGCTTTTTATTGAGAAAATAGCTGATTGATATACCGTCGCCGAGTTCCACTAAGGGAGAAAGCCACGATAGCCCCGCCTGTGTTGGATAACCATATCCCGAAACATAAAGATAGGCATAATAAATGCCTTCAATAACGATATATTCCTTGTTTGTGAGGTCACTCTCGGTCGGCGACAAAACATCCTGAACGGTTAATATGCCAAGCATATCTTCCTCGGATAATTCTCCGGGAGTTTCCGCTGAACCGTGTATGGTCCCGATTTCGGCAAACAACGCTTTGTGATCAACTTCAAATGTGTTTCGCCGGCGAAACACCGAATAAAGAGTGCGAAATAAGAACACATCGTATTCCTCATGCCGCAAAACTTCCAGACCGCAGTAATCCAAATACTGATAAGCGGTTTCCGCCGTTTCCGCAAGCTGTTTTGCAATCTCGGCAAAATCCGCCGTTGTACCTTCGTACTTGAATATAAGATAGAATTTGCGTGTTACCGCCTCGTTCGCAGCAAGGTAATTTACAAGTTGAGCGTCCTCTAAAATCATACTCTTGCACATTTCGTTTTTTTCGGCTTCATAGCACTTTTGCATCTGTTCGCAATATGAGTCAATATCCGCACGCCCTGTCTGTACGAGAATCTGTAATGATACCGGCGCTATACGCAAATAACTTGCCATATAGTAAATAATGTTCTGTTGCTCCAACAAAGATTTAAGATGAAAGTTTGTGGGCAGCACCTCTAATATCTTGACATACCTGCCGTCTTCGGTAATGATAACTCCGCTTCGGATATCTACCACAGGCACAAGGCTTTGAGTTCCGTTCGGAAATCGACTGCCTATAACAGTGTTTTCTTTATGACTGTTGCCGAATATAAGTGATTTAATATCCGGTAATTTGCGTTTCTTTACGCTTTTTTGTTTACCCATAGAGTCCCCCTGTAAGTAATAATTCTTTTATTTTTCTTATAACGGTTAAATATTCGCAAAAATGTAAACAGAGAGTAATCCTGTACTCCGATTATCGCAAAACCGCCGACAGATATATCAAGCACCGCAACCGAAATAATCGTTCCCGTAAGCCCGAACGGTGAAAATAATATTGTCAGTAATGTAAGCGGAATACATAGGATAATACACTCAATCACATTACGAATCTCGAACATACCGAACAGTTTTCCTGCATCGGTATAGTTTGTGGGAATAAAAACAGTAGGTTCCATAATAATATCCTTTCGCTATTAAATATACGGCGCAGAAAAACTTAGTCCGCCGTTTATTCCGACCTCAAAATGACAGTGTGTAATCGTTCCCCGTCTCTAATGTCTTATGTATAAGCTGCGCCCAATTCTCATCGGAATCGGTGAAGTTGCATTCTTGCATTATTTCGGCAGGAGTACGGTAACAAATATCCAAAACCATTTTAGAAGTATTTTCTTCATTGTTCGCTGTTTCGGAATCGTCGGTTTCATTTTCTGTATTTTGTACCGCTGGTCTTATGGTATATGACACGCATTTCCGGGAAAACTCTTTGACCGCAGCCTCAGTTACCGCATTAAGATCATTCCCGACAATAACCGTGTGCAACGCTATAAACCAGTTTTTCTGTATTTTAGTACCCGTAAACACTACCTCGTATTCAGCGGTTTCCGCTTCATCTGTATAGTGCGCCGTTCCGTTTGTTTCTGTATCCGGGCTTATGTTGTTTGTTACCGTGCTCTTAATGTTTTCCACCCATTCGTCTATGTACGATTCATAGTTGTCGTAATATCCCGACACCGTACTTGCCTGTACCGTCATTGAAGATATTTCTGCATTGTTTGACGACTCATATCCAAATAACATCATAGGAATACAGCAGAATATAATAATAGGCAGAAATATAAGCACAAGAGCAGCTGTTAAAATTTGCGGCCAGTAATGTTTAAGAGCCTGCAAAGCTGCCTTCGCCCAACCGCCCTGCAAAAATGCTTTAATAATGTCATGAAGCGCTTTGGCTAAATGCGCAAGATTGCCTGCAATTTCAAGTCCGCTTTTACGAGCCATTGCTTTCACCGTCCTTCGGCGAGTTTACGGTTTCTGCTATATCCTGCAATACCTCTTTTGCGGTATCGGTTGCCTCAATGTTATCGGGTTTTGCGGATGTTCTTATATTGCCGGGCGAAGTTCGCGTATCACCGATATTTGGTACTGCAGTTTTGGGCTTACCAACAGGTGACACATTTTTACGAACGATTCCTGTAGCTTGAGCACCGCCGAAACGGTTTTTATGAGCCTTGTCAGCAGCTTGCTGCGCCTTGCTTTTTGATATTGCGTTTGCACCGCCCTTAACGGTTTTGCCGTATGTTTTTGCAGTCGTCCCGTTTTTGCCGCTTGTATTTGCCTGACCGCCATTGACGGTTGAATTGCCTTTGGAAGCAGCGCCTACAGCCATATTCTTATTGCCGTTGTTATTACCCGTCCCCGGCACACTTCCAAAACGGTTATTATTAACCTGCGCTTTACCGGAGCTATGAAATCCGTTCTTACCTAATCCGGAATCAGCCGCATTATTTACTCCGCCGTAACTGTTGGCACCGAACCTAACATTGGATGCAGACTGAGTATTCGCGGTTGTTCTGCCGCCGCCCATATTACTGCTTTGATTATTTTTCTGAGTAGTTGCATTGCTTTCTGCGGCAGTCCCATATGCCGTATTGTTACCGTCAATATTGCTTCCGCCGATGTTAGTACCACCGGTAGAATTTCGAACATTACCGCCTCTGTTATTGCTGTAATGCGAGGCAGAATTCGACCGTGAGCTGCCTGTGGTTTTGCCGCCGCCTTTTGCTCTGCTACCCTTACCGGAAACGCTCATAACAGTTCTTGCTGCCATTGCCGCAACCATAAGACCTCTGCCTGCGCCGAGAGGATCTCCTGTAACGGCAGGATTAAGTCCGATTTTAGAGATAAGCTGGTCGGCTTTTCTTGCTGTTTTTGCAATTCCCACAACAAGCAGACACCAAGGCAATACCATAGCACCCGACGGCATTGCTGCAAGGGCTGAAAGTATCAATTTCAGAAATAATACATTCATCACCATCATAACTATCATAGAAATGTATGTACGCATAAATCCTACGCAAATATCCTTTGTGGATTTACTGCCGCCCATAGCAAGCCCTACCGGGCAAAGCAGGGTAAGAACCGCCACAACAACATATCTTTCTGCTATTTCAAAAAACAGCTTTATAAGTTGAAAGCCGAGTATAAAGCCTATAACGATTACCAACAGCCACGAAGCTCCGAGGCCGGTAAACATACCGTCATTCGGCATTGTCAAGGTGATATTGGAAGGTATCCCCAACAAATCAATGATATTTTTGCCGATTGAAAGACCGATTTCGCATATATTCTTTGAAAATATAAGCAGAAAACCGAAAAGTCCCGTTCGCATCAGCAGTATTGCAGGAGATTCCGTTTCAAAACCGAATCCCGCAAACATAGCTTTCATAGATTGGAAAACACAGTTGCCGATAAGAAGTCCCCAACCTACCGCAACAAAAACCGCATATAAGTCTGCAACTACCGGCACGCTGCTCTCAAATAAAGTAAGATCAGTGCTCATAATACCGAGCAAAGCATTAGCGCAATATGACATAAGATCTAAAAACAAGCCGTATATCCATTGCACAAGTCCTTGTAAAATTCCTTCAAGAATAAGACATCACCCGCCTTTCGGAATATGCTGTTTAAGGCAGCACATTGTATCCATCAAATAACGGAACAACATAAGAAATGAACGCGCCGATACCGTTAATTACCGCCCACGCTATCCAAATTCTTTTCAGCCAGTCCCAGCTTTGGTCAACCTTATGCTGGTTATTAGACATTTTTGCGCCAATAACCGCAATAGCAGACATCAGCGCCGCCAAAACAGTTGATATTCCTGCAATATGGGTATATACATCACGAATAATATTATCCGCAACCTCAAACATATTTTCTCCTGCCGCAAAAGCGGTAATTGTTGTTGCTAAGCCAAGCATCATTGTCATTGCGAACAGAAGCAGTATCTTTTGCCACTTTTTCATAATTGCCTCCTTATAGGATTGATAAACCTCTCAGACGCAGGGGTAAATTGCCTTACCCCCGCAATCTAATTTATTACAGTTAATTATCTGTATCCGCAACAGCCTCTTCGGTTTGCGCGTCGGTGTTTTCTTCGATAAATTTATCAAACGCCTCCATAAGCTCCGAGCAATAGCATCTAAGAGCTTCCGGGACTGCAGGCAAAAGTACCAGTCGGCTCGGCACCTGCCATTCCAGAAAACCGTACAAAAACGAAACATAGAGAAAAAATCCGTAATAATCCTTTCGGTCATACAATTTTTTCAAAGTATCTCTAATAGCACCGATTCCCCCGTTTCGACGGCTAAGCCTTCGCTGCAATTTTATAAAAAATGATTTTGACAAACTGGTAACCATAGAGCTGATGGCACCGGTGGCAGGGTTGCCTTTTTCGGTGAGCAGATTAAGCTCTGCCATTTGCTCGCGGGCAGCGTTTAGTTGTTTTTCATCCGCTGTCACATTGATGAGTTCGGAAAAATCAATATGGGATAAATAATACTTTTTCATGTCATTACCTCTTTTTCAATTTTTTTCCTTGCGGTTATATACACCAAGCCCGATACCTGCGAGCAGCGACAAACACATACCGGTAAACCAAAGGGAGATGTTGCTGCTATCGCCGGTCTTAGGGCTTTTGGGCTCAGGCGGAATTTTCTTATTAGTCACTTCAAATGTGCATGTTTTTCCGTGCTCGGTAATTTCCACCGGGATAATATCCTCATTCTTGTAGTAACCGTCTTTCTGAGTAAGCTCCTTCAGTTCATATTTCCCAAGGCGGATATTCTCAAATAAAAGCTCGCCGTTATCATCGGTAACACCTTTTGCAATTTCTTTGCCTTGGAGGTCATAAAGACCAAATTCAACACCGGAAAGAAGGTCGCCCGAATCACTGTCTTTCTTGATAATCTTTACATTGCCTTTCTTTGCCTCATTGACAAAACCGACACCCGCCTCGTTTTCGACAGTGACCGTAACGCCGTTTTCGCGAATTTCAAAATAGTAATATCCGTCGTCACGGAGAAAACCCTCGGGGGCGGTTTTTTCATAAAGGAAGTATCCGCCATAACGGAGATTTTCCATAGTATAAAAACCGTTCTCTCCCTCTGCCATTTCACCGACAAGACAATCAATTTTTGCATCAAATTCTTTATTGCTGTCAACATCGGAATAAATCTCAAATACCGCGCCGGACAGAGTGTTTTCCGGATGCTCCTTATCTACCTTGACGGTCTTTACAGAACCGACCTTAAACTTGTTCTCAATAACAAGTTCAATCGTTTTTTCTTTTTCATCAATCACAACACCGTAATTGCTTTCATTGAGTATAAAAGCAGGTGCCGCCTTAATTTCACGAACGATGTATTTTCCGTAAGGAACATTCTCAAAAAGAAATACGCCGTTGTCATTAGATTTACAGGTAAGGATAGCAGTTTCTTCGGTAAACTCTTTTTCATCCACACGGAATAAACCGAACAGAGCACCGCAGATAGCAAAACCATCCTCATCAATCTTTCTGCCGAGTACCGAGCCGCGTAATATTTCATTTTTAATCTCGGCACCGTTGTTTACGGTTATGTGAACGGTTTTTGTTTCCTGTCCCGCGTAATCAAAATCAATCTGAAAACTATCTTCGGTCAATATATAGTGACAGTCAGTGCAGATTTCTTTTACATACACGCTTGCGCCTACGGGCAAATCGGTAGCAAAAACGATATTACCGTCCTTGCCGCAATAAGCGGTTTCAAGCAAAGCGTCCTTCGGAATGATTTTGCCGTCGGCGGCAATCATATCCTTATTTGCGTACAAGCCGAACTTTACATTGGTGATTTCACCGTTCGAGCCGATGTTAAATATATCGTCATTTTCCATCGCCTTTTTAAGCCCAACCTTGATTTTCTGACGCTCGTTTACAAACGACGCTGTGGTGCTTGTGATTTCTATAAGCTCACCGGCATAAACAAGCTCAATATCAACAGGAGTTTTGTTAATTACCATACCGTGCGGCGCGGTAATTTCTTTGCACCGATATTTGCCGAGATATAAGGGCTTAGAGGTTGCCGTACCGTCTTTGCCTGTGGTAACGGTATCTACAATCTGTCCCTTGGTACAGCGAACCGTGCCGTCAGGAGTGATAATATCTTCAAGGGCGATAATTTCATAAACCGCGCCCTGCAAGCCTTTGACCTCATAAACAGGCCTATAAATACCGTCTTTTACGGTTACGGACGAGAATACTTCACCCGACTTCGTAATGATTACCGTGCCTTTCTGCGCTATATTGGATTTAACAACAGTCACAATATCGGCAGAGCTGTCCACCTTAAAGGGAACGGGAGTGCCGTCAAGCACATATCCGTAGCAGGTATTCTGTTCAATGATTTCGTAATTGCCGTATGGGAGATCGTAATGCAGCATTAGTTTACCGCTGTCATTTGTGTAGTAAATCTCAATATCCATAGGAACAGGATAGTTGATATGTTGAATTACATATTCTCCCGTATCGGTATTACGAACCTTAAAGCCTATACCGGCAACAGGAATAATCTTTCCGGTTTCATTATCTTTCTTGACGATTTCGATTTTTGCCTTTACAGCGGCGTTGTTAATCAGGTAACGGTAGATTTTACCGTTCTCATTTATGTTTACAGTAAAAGCAGGTATAAGCTCTTTTCCTTCAAGCCCTTTAATCTGCTTTACGACATATACGCCGTAAGGCAGATAATCGGGAGTCTCGGCAAAGCCGTATTTGTCGGTTGTAAGCAGTGCTCTTTCGGTTTGTCTTGCATTATCGTAAGAGCCTGCACTCTTAAGATAAACCTCAAATACTGCGTTTTCTTCGGGGTTTTCAATTTGTGTTGAGCCGTCGTCGGAGTGTTTAATAATTGCGATTTTGCCGCTTATAACAGTCTCATACACATTGACATATTCGGTATTGTATTCTGCGGTAAAATTTCCGCTTGCCGTATCAATATAATATTTGGTAGGATCAAGCAAGTATCCTTTACTGCTGCTTATTTCCTGCAGATAATACTCTGCGTCTTTGCCGTTTACGGCACAAGGATAACATTTGGTTGAAAAGTACCCGTTTTTGTCTGTTGTGTATGTGTCAGCAAGTATCCCGTTCTCATACAATCCGTAAACCGCGCCTTCCAAGGTGGCGTCACCCTGAGCTTTCCCATAAACCGCTTCTCCCAAATCGGAAAAATGGCTGTCTGATTTATATATTTCGGCGCACCATTTTTTAAGAATGTTTTTTACCGATGTACTTGTTACGGTGTTCCATTCAACAGCTACATTTTGAGTTTCGGGAATTACATAACGGGAGGGGGTATCCACCTCAGAAAGCGTGTAGTTTTTGCCGATCAAAATATCGTTAAAAGCAGCAATGCCGTTTGCGTTGGTGACAGCATATTCATCTACCTCAATACCCGAATAGGAAATACCTGTGAGTCTGAACCGCATTCCTTCCGCAAGCCCGTCTTCCGAGGTCTTGGTTACCGTAAGCGAGCCGCGCTTTAAGGAGTTGGAAAAGTCTACGGTTGCGGTTTGTCCGCTTACAACCGTTACTTTCCGACTATCCTGCGGTTCATATTTATCAATGACTTCTTCGGCTACGGTATAGACGCCGGGCTTTAGACCTTCAACGATAATCTGACCGCCGTTTGCGGTAGTTACTGTTTTGTTTATTCCGTTACCTGTAACAGTAAAATTGATACCGTCAACCTGACCGTCTTCACTGGTCTTAATAATTTTGCAATTTCCCGGAATCTGCTCGTTAACGGCATTTATTACTACTGTGCCGTTTGGAGCAGAGTCATCCAGAACAACCGTCCAGCTTGTACGGTAATCTCCCGCATAATATCCGTTCGGGAAGACCGTTTCAACCACCTCGTATGTTCCGTACACAACATCCCCTAACGAAGCATACCCGTCAGCGTTTGTCGGACCGAGAATGTATGACTGATTTCTGTCCGCCACATTAGTAACCTTAAAATATGCGCCGGCAAGTTTTCTTGCGTCACTTCCGGTTTTGTATACTGCGATGGAGCCTTTGCTTTCTACATATTCCGGGGGCTTTCCGGTATAATACAAAAGTCCCTGTTCCGTAGAAGCAGACGCCGTTGTAAGAACAAACAGCTCCGTACTGGTTTCGGCTGTCGCCGTATACCTCTTATCAGACTTATATGCTTTTATTTTAGAGAGAATATTCCAATATGCCGTTTCAGCAGGCGTGCCTTTAAGACCTTGACCTCTTTTTCCCATAGCTTGGCTCGGATCGGTGCGTTCTCCGATAATATATTCCCATATAATAGCCTGCGTCGCCGCATATGCGTCATGATTTGAAGCTACGCCTAATTGAGCGGCAGTACACGACGGAAATCCAAACATTGCTGTCAACGCAACGCTTTCGCGGACGGTTGCAGACATTTTCAGCCAAGTTGAGTTATCTGTCGGTTTTGACACCCTGTAAAACGTTCGTGTAAATCCTACGCCGGGTTCTATACAGTAGCAAACCGTTCCGTTATTTCTTACGGTCATATACTTAATGGCATCACCAGCTTTATAGATTTTTCCGGTTGAACTGCTTACACATGAAACCTTTACATCAACATAGCAGGTAGTACCGACTGCCGGTGCCGGAGCCGCCATAACTATTACGCCAAACATAATATTCAATGAAATAAGCAGCGCAACAAAGCCTTTAATAATTTTCATTTTTCTTTCCCTTTCTGTTAATTTCTAATGTTCAGCCCGAAAGATAAGCGATCGCAATAAATAAAAAAGCTACCTGCGCAATGCAGATAGCTTAAAATTTAATTATTCTGTTTTATCCGTAGTTTTCATACGAGGAATTGATGCTGCAATACACCGTGTTATTATTAAATGCAACACCGATACCGTCGTAATTATAATTATTGCTCATAAGCGAATTCCAATGTTCTGTGCTTGACTTAAAACGATTCACTATACTTTGCGCTATTTCTTCTTTCGGTCTAAACGCAATTTCGCCGGAATAAATGTTTTCACCACCTCCGTATGAATAATAATTTTGCGATGCAAGCTCCGGGCATCCGACCTGTGCCCAATCAAAATATTTCCCATACTTAAAAAAAGTTGCGGCATATCGAGCGCCATCCCATTTCTTTCCTTCATTGTCTGTCCATGAATGTGAAAATTGGGTAACTAATTGGTTTGCTCTGAATACAGCAATTTCTCTAAGCCCAAGCAGGGCAGTTCTCCGGTTTTTTCCTATCGCCTCTCTTTCCGAATTGAGAATTTCTAAAACTCTGTTTGAAATCCAAACGGAGTCATTTATCAAAAGCGCTTCATTTGATGAATTGCTTTTAACATCATCTAAAGCAGTAGAGGATTCACGGGAAATAGCCGTTTTTGAAGTGGTTTCAGTTTCCTCTTTTTTGCTGCTTTCCGTCTTTTTTGGTTTGCTTTCCCGATTTAAAGAATTTTCCGAATTGTCGTCACTCTGCGAAACAGTATATATTTCGGTCGATATTTTGTCGGTTCCGCTGTCCGTTATTTCAGAAACCGTGCTTTCATCGTATGACGAATAAGTAACATCGGTTGATGTGTTGTTAATATCTTTTGAAGATCTGCATCCGCTTAAAAAAGCCGCTGTAATCAGTATGGATATGATTTTTTTCAGCATAAATGTATCACCTCGTTTATAGCCTTATTTAGACAGCCTGCTTTAAAGAAGCACGGTAGGCTTTTAAAAATTCAAAGAATAACCGTTCAACCTCTTTGCTATCAGGTATAATATCCGCATATTCCTTTAAGCTGTCACCGCTTATTGTAACAGAAGATATTTGCGGTTTTACAGCTTTTTTGAAAACCGCTTTTAAGCTATCGGTGTTAACTGCACCGCATTCGTCCAAGACTTTTAATTCTTTTATTTGAGACTGTTTGATTTTTTCTCCTGCCGCAATTATCTCCGAATAAAGCATATTTTGAGTGTTATGCGATAAATACGATATTGCAACGCCAATCTTAAAACCGAGCTTCCCAACGTCAACCATTTCAATAAGCGGGTGGATAAGATATGTCAGCCTTATAAGGTAAGCCACAGTACGGCGGCTGTCGTTATTATCTTTCCCGACCTCACTTAACAAATCTATCTTTTTGCCGCCTTCAATATCTGTTCGTTTACCTTGCTTTCGCTGCAAATCTACGCGCATTTTGTATGCATAAGCCTTTTCACTGTATGAAAGCTGCGGTCTTTGCTCAAGGTTGGTATCAAGCATTATCATAGCGGCGTCAACATCGCTTATATTTGTTTTAACAATAGCAGGTATATCGGTCCTGCCGCAAATACAGGACGCTCTCGTTCTGTTTCTGCCTGCAAGTATCTGATATCTGCCATCATTAAGCGGTCTTACAATAATCGGGTTTATAATTCCGTTTTCTTTTATACTCCTTGCAAGGGATTCCAACCTTTCCTGACCGTACATTTTAAACGGCTGCGGTCTGCCCGTAATACTTTCAAAGGCGTCATCGGAATACTCTACAAGCTTTTCAAGCGGGATTACCGTAATTTTTGTTGTAACATCGGAGTTTCGTGCAAAAGATACAATTTCATCAAAGTCATTCTCCGTATCGGAAGATACAGAGTTCAGTTGCTGCCTTCGGTTTTCCAAATCCGATTTTTTCATTTAAACATCACCTCCAGCGCTATCTTAGCATAAGACTGTGCCGCCTCAATTTTCGGTGCATATTCATGAATTGAAAGACCAAATTCCGGAGCTTCGGCAATGTTGATAGAATACTTTATATGTTCGTCAAATACGCGCATACGGTTTCCGTAATTTTCTTTCACGACATCGCGAATATTACGGCAGCAATTAGTATTGTTCTGAAACTTAGTAAGCAAAATACCATCAACCTTTAAATTCGGATTAAGATGTCGCTGTACCGTCCCTATAAGCTTTTCTACTTGATCAAGACCTTCTAAACCAAGGGGATGCGCCTCAACCGGAATGATTACACTGTCCGATACAGTCAAAGCATTGATTGCAAAAAGGTCGCAACCCGGATGACAGTCTATGAAAATATAGTCATACTCATTTTGAATATGCTTTAATATGCCTTTTAAAATGTATTCTCTGCAGGTTGCCGTAGGCAGTATTTTATCCAGCAGCGAAAGTTTTGCCGTTGCAGGCAATACATCAACCGTGGTTGATTTCACAACAGCGTTATGTACCAACTCGCTCATCTCACCATCCGGGCAATCGTCCATCGCCGCATTAAACAAGTCGTACAAAGTAGGCTTGTCTTTAAGATGTCCCGGAAAAATACCGAAGTGTTTCGATAGGTTATGTTGATAATCCAAATCCACAGCAAGAACTCGTTTGCCTTGAGTATGAATATATGAACTGATATTGACGGCGGATGTAGTCTTGCCGACACCGCCTTTGCATGAAATAATTGATATGATTTTTACCATCGCATTTTCCTCCGATTTTTCTTAGAGGAATGTGTTTTATAGATCTTGAAGCGTTATTAAAATAGATATATGTACTGTTCATGGTTGCGAAAAAACCAGTGTTTATGCGTGTTTCAGCCCGATTACTATAACGCTACTCCGACCATATCGAGTATTCATAAGGGATTTGACTTTATGAATACTCGATTTTTCTATTTGATACGGTTTTATGTACGGAGCAGGTTTTTGCCTGCTCCTTTTTGTTAAGCCGTTTTCGGCTCTGTTAAATACTTGGTCGCGACACCTTTTCTGGTATCTGCGACGATATTCGGTCTTTGAGATACTTCGGGTATCTCCACATACCCGACAAAGCGATAATAGATAACGATTCTCTGCGTTCGGTTTTTACCTTTGCCATCTGTTTCAAAAACATCAATATGGTCGATGAGTTCACGGAGCAACGGTGCGGTCAGTCTGTCCATTCGCATAAACCTGCGGATTGCCGAAGTGAAATTCTCGCGTTCCTGTTCGCGCTGTCCGCATTCGGAAAGCTTTTGACGAAGCGTTTTAATTTTTGTTTTCAGCTCCAGCCTTTCCGTTTCATACTTGTGAGACAACTGCATAAACCATTCATCACTCACTTTGCCGACAGCATTATCCTCATAAAGCTTTTCGTATAGATGGGATACGGTATCGTTTCTGGCGATTGCTTTTTGAAGTTCTGCTTCGTCATTTTTCTTTTCCTTCAAAAGCTCTTTATCGGTCTTTTGAGCAAGCAGCTCGGCAAAGGCTTCTTCATCCGCAGCCAAAAATTCTGCCATTCTTCGCAGTTCAAGCATTACCACCTGCTCGGTAGCATCTGCTCTGACATAGTGTCTGCCGGGACATTCTCCTCGGTAATCTACCTTGTTGTTGGCACACACGAAATAGTGAATGTCCTTGTTGATAGTATTCGTATGATGACGAAGCTTACCGTGACAATCGCCGCAGAACAACAAATCGCAGAATATGCTTTTCTCGCCGTTTTGAGGTTTTGGCGCGCGGCGTTTTGTTTTGGCTATGAGCGTCTGTACCTTTTCGAAATCACTCCGTGCAATAATCGGTTCGTGCACATCCTTGAATATTGCCCAATTCTCAGGATTGTTCGGAAGCCTTGTTTTGTTCTTAAAAGACTTTGAGCAGGTCTTGAAGTTGATCACATCCCCGCAGTATTCCTGCTGAGATAAAATCTTTTGAATTGTTGTCTTGCACCATTTGTACGGATTAGACTGCGTTTTCTTTCCGCCTCTCGGAAGCCCCTTGCTTTGCCAATATGCCATAGGTACAAGTACCTTTCGTTCCTGCAATATTCTTGCAATGGTTTCCGCACCTTTACCGTCTAAGGTCATTTTAAATATTTCTTTTACGATCTCTGCGGCTTCGGGGTCTATAATCCACTTCTTTTTGTTTTCGGGGGATTTCATATACCCATACGGCGGTTGAGATAACGGCTCACCAGAATTTCCTCGCAAGCGATGAGATGATCGTACTTTCTTTGAAATATCTCTAGCGTACATTTCGTTGAGAATATTTTTGAAAGGTGCGATTTCGCTTTCGCGCTCGTCACTGTCTATACCGTCATTTACGGCGATAAATCGTACATTGTGATCGAAAGGAACTGTCGGTGTAATTCCCGACCGAAACATAATCACGACCGAGTCTTGAAAGGTCTTTGACCATCACCATAGTGACATATCCCATTTCAATATCGCTCAGCATTGCCTGAAATGCAGGGCGATTGAAATTCGTACCGGTATAGCCGTCATCATCCGTTTTCTTTTCCGTACTGCATTTTTGTAAGTATCATCTGCTGCAAGGCAATCTCTTTTAAGCAGTT
>OHAF01000911.1_pt1 | contig 30076 bp, 24 predicted proteins | sample 1577041 | NCBI WGS metagenome assembly OHAF01 (sample SAMEA3541495, study PRJEB24748) | human gut metagenome | biome: human gut; feature: human-associated habitat; material: faeces | place: China | collected 2012
ATTGGCACAGTCCGCCTGCATGATCTCTCCTACATGCATCTTATTTTCCTCCCTCTAATACAAGAAAGAATGTGCCTTGGCACATTCTCGCGCCGAGCGCGGTCGCTTGCGACATATTTCTTCTTCGCGCGAGTGCACATCCCGCGGAGCGTTTTTGTGTCATAGGACGAAGTTTCCTATGACATAAAAAAGCCTTCACAGTTCTGCCGCATTTTACTGCCGGCGGCAAATCTGTAAAGACTTTTCAAAATACATATTCAGTTAGCTCAAAAGATTCTGCATGCTCTTTAAGCTAATAACCAGCGTAGAGGTGTTATGCAAAAGCGCTGATGTGGTCGGCTGTAAAACGCCGCCGACTCCTAGCAGGATCAATCCGGTATTGAATCCGACAATCACGCGGTAATTCTTGCGAATCCGCTTCATCAGGCCGTCGCTCAACATCTTTAAGGTCACGATCTGATAGAGATCATCCGAGCTTACCATGATATCCGCGATCTCACGCGCAATCTCCGCACCGTCCGAAATCGCGATGCCGACATCCGCCACAGAGAGCGCCGGGGAATCGTTGATGCCGTCTCCGACCATGATAACCTTGCGTCCGGCTGCCTTTTCACGCTCGACAAAACCGGCTTTATCCTCCGGAAGCACCTCGGAATAATACTCGTCCACGCCGACACGCTTTGCGATGGCGCTTGCCGTCCGCTCGCTGTCTCCCGTCATCATGACGATCTTCTTGATGCCGGAGCGGCGCAGGGAATTGATAACTGCCTCCGCCTCCTCACGGAGCGGATCTTCAATACAGATCACGGCTGCAAGCTGTCCCTCGATGGCCAGATACAGATGGGAATACTCCTCCGGCAGGCTCTCGAACAGTTCCTTCGTACCCTCAGGAAGGGCAGCTCCCTCATCCTCAAATACAAAATGATAGCTTCCAATCACGGCTTTCCTGCCGTTGATCGTGGTGGAAATACCATGTGCCACCACATACTCCACCTTGGAATGCATTTCCTCATGATCCAGACCTTTTTCCCTGGCTGCCTCAACAACCGCTTTTGCCATGGAATGTGGGAAATGCTCCTCCATGCAGGCTGCAATCCTAAGAAGCTCATCCGGGCTGTCCCCGTTAAAGGAAACCACTTTTGCCACGGTCGGCTTTGCCTTGGTCAGTGTGCCGGTCTTATCAAAGACGATTGTATCAGCCTCAGCCATTGCCTCTAAATATTTTCCGCCCTTGACCGTCACATTGTAAAAACTAGCCTCACGGATCGCCGACAATACGGAGATCGGCATGGCAAGTTTTAATGCGCAGGAGAAATCCACCATCAGAATCGACAACGCCTTCGTCACATTCCGAGTCAGAAGGTATGTGAGCGCCGTGCCACCGAGGGAATACGGTACCAGACGGTCCGCCAGATGCTCTGCCCGGCTCTCAAGCCCGGACTTTAACTTCTGGGATTCCTCGATCATCTGCACAACCTTGTCGTAGCGGCTGGAGCCGCCTACCGCCTTCACGAGAATGGTAAGCTCCCCTTCCTCGACTACAGTTCCTGCATAGACATAATTCTCACTAATCCGGCGTACCGGCTCGGATTCTCCGGTTAAGGATGCCTGATTGACCATCGCCTCGCCGTCTGTCACGACGCCGTCAAACGGGATTACATTGCCCATATGGACAACCACCTCGTCTCCCTCACGGACTTCCTTCGCGCCGACAAGAACCTCCACACCTTCCTTCTTCAGCCATACTTTGCCGACATTCAAGGACATGGTGCGCGCAAGGTCGCCGACGGACTTCTTGTGCGTCCACTCTTCTAACAGCTCACCGATGCCAAGCAGGAACATGATCGATCCCGCCGTCTCGGTATCACCGCGCAGAATAGACACTCCGATCGCCGTCGCATCGAGTACCGGTACTTCGATCTTTCGTGCCGCCAGTGTCTTTATGCCCTTCCAGATGTAGCGGAACGACTTGACCGTCGTCCAGCACGCCCGGATAGGATACGGCAGAAAAATCTTGGATGCATAGCGTCTCACCACTCTGCCGATCAGCTTCTCCTGGTAGCTTGCATTCAGCTCTCTTCCGGAATTCTCGATCAGCCCGTTCGGCACTTCCACATCTTCATAGTGAAAATGTCTGAGCTTGTCAATCAGTTCCGCTCTGCTGCCGTCATAACAGATGACTGCGTCACCCGTACGCTCATACACCTTGGCGCTTGAGACCTGTATATCATTTTGTAAAAAATACAGAAGCGTATCCGCCTGTGCACAACTCATGCGGTACTGTGCCACATGAATCCGCATCCGCCCCTTAATCTCATGCTTGATTGCAAACTTCACTTTACTCGCCTCTTATCAAAATCTTATTCTTCGGTGTTCTCTGCAGTCTCGGTCTTCTCTGCTGCTTCTGCCTCTGCATCTGCAAATGCCTCTGCCTCAGCCTTGGCTGCGCGCTCCTCATTGATCTCCTTTGCGCCTGCATAGATGTCTCCGGCATTCTCCTGTACGGTGCTTACGGTGTTCATCACGCACTCTTTTGCTCTTAAGAAAGCTGCGGTACAGCTTGTGTAAACCTTCTTGGCATCCTTGCTGGAAAGTACCTTGATACCGGCTGTTCCAAATAATACGCCACCTGCAAAAATTCCTGTCTTCTTCCAATCGATCTTCTCAAAACATTTTAACATATGTATCCTCCATTCCATGCACAATCTCGTGCATCCTTTGCTGAACATGTTGTTCGCTCTTTACATTATTGTGCATTATAGTACCGCTTTTTGTATTTTTCCAGTATTTTTTCGTTATTGATAAACTTCATCATTATCCGCCATTTTCCATCCTGCTCCCGGTTTTTAATACCTCCGCCAGATGGCTGCGTTTTTTCCTTATTATAAACCGGTTCATACCGGCTGCAATAACCGATGGCAGCAAAAACCTGTAAAGCAGCAGAGATTTACTCGATCCCTGCCACTCCTTTTATTTCTATATTTTTCTATTTCTCTTCCGGTTCGTCCTCAAGCATCTCCGTAAGCGTGTGCCAGCCGAGTACCGCGCATTTGACACGCGCCGGCATGTGTGAAATGTCCACAAGCGCCGATGCCTCCTCGAGTTCTTCTAATTCCTCGTCCGATACCGTCCCTTTAATCATCCGAAAAAACAGATCCGCCAGGTGCATGGCCTCTTCCTTGGTCTTTCCGATGACCAGATCCAGCATGATATCCACGGAAGCCTGTGAGATGGCGCAGCCGTCGCCCGTAAAGGTTCCCTCCGCAATCCTGCCGTCCTCCACGCGCAGCTGCAGCACAATATCATCCCCGCAGCTCGGATTCACACCCTCAAGCACCAGATTTGCATCCGCAAGCTTCTCCTTGTGCCCCGGATAGCGGTTGTGATCCGTCAGCACCTCATTATAAAATGTCCGGTTATTCATATCCCATCATCCTCCTGACTTGTGCCAGCTGATCCAGAAATCGTCCGACATCCTCTGGCGTATTATAAAATGCCACGCTCGCTCTGGCACAGGACGAAATGCCAAGCCATTCCAACAGCGGCTGGGCACAGTGATGTCCCGCCCGCACCGCGACGTGCGCCTCATCTAAGATCGATGCAATATCATGCGGGTGTACATCATCCACGGTAAAGCTCACAATTCCGCAGTGCTCCTTTTCCTCCCCGCTTCCCAGAATATGCACGCCCGGAATTTTTTTCATTCCGGCAAGCAGCTGGGCGGTAAGCATCTCCTCGCGCTCCGTGATTTCTTTCCAGCCGATGGATTCCAGATAATCGATCGCGGCGGCAAGCGCGACCGCGCCTCCCGCATTGACCGTCCCTGCCTCAAACTTATGGGGAAGTTCGGCAAATACGGCTCCCTCTCTCGTCACACGGTCAATCATCTCCCCGCCGGTCAGAAACGGCGGCATCTCCTCTAAAAGTTCCTGTTTTCCATAGAGCACACCGATCCCCATCGGCGCCATCAGCTTGTGTCCGGAAAATGCCAGAAAATCCACGTCAAGTGCCGTGACATCGATCGGCATATGCGGCGCTGCCTGTGCCGCATCCGCCAGTACCACACCGCCGTTTTCGTGTACCATCCCGATCAGTTTTTCTGCCGGGGTCGCCCGTCCAAGCACATTCGAGACAAGTGTCAGCGCGGCAAGCTTTGTGTGCGGTGTGACGGCATCACGGATTTTCTCCTCCGTAAAACTGCCGTCCGGTTCACACTCCAGATATTTAAGCGTGGCTCCGGTTCGTCTGGCCGCCATCTGCCACGGAAGCAGGTTGCTGTGATGCTCCATGATCGTGACAAGAATCTCATCCCCAGGCTTTAACCGGGGCAGCGCATAGCTGTACGCCACCAGGTTGATGCCCTCGGTCGTATTTCTGGTAAAAATGATTTCTCTCTCACTCTTCGCATGTACAAACTGTGCGACGCGCTCTCTCGCATGCTCATACTGCTCTGTCGCCTCCACGCCCAGCTCATAGAGCCCGCGCAGCGGATTGGCATTCCAGCGCTCATAGAATTCCCGCTCCGCATCGAGCACGCACGCCGGCCGCTGTTCTGTCGCCGCGTTGTCGAGGTAAGCGATATCCCTTTCCGCAAGCAGCGGAAAATCCTTTTTATAATCTGTCATATGCATTGCTCCTTCAGATAAGTGTCAACAGCGCCGCGCACCTCCTCTGACGGGATCTGGCTGTTTATCGCTTCGATCTTCGCCAGTGTCAGAAGTCTCTGTGCCTCCTCCGGGGGAATGCCTCTCGTGGCGGCATAAAAGAGCATGTTCTCGTCGAGCTTACCGATGGAAGCGCCGTGATTGCCCTCCACATCCTCCTCCGCGCACAGGATTAACGGGATGGTCTGGTTGACCATATTGTCACCGACAAGAAGCACATCCTCCTTCTCGTCTCCCTTAGCTCCCACACAGCCGTGCACAAAATCGATCGTTCCGCGCAGCAGCTTCTTCGCCTCGTTCTTTAAGATGCCCGATATCTGCATATTGCTCTTCGTCTTTTTCCCGCGGTGCCTGGCGACATAATTCATATCAATCTTCTGCCTGCCGGTGCCCAGATATCCGCTTACGAGTTCTGCCGTGCTCTCTTCTCCGCTAAGTTCAAACAGTGTTCCCGTATAGACCTCGGCGCCGCCCAGTTCCAGCTGCACTTCCTTCACAGCGGCATCTTTTTCACACGAGACACCCACATCATGCAGGCAGACGGCTTCCGCATTCATCGTCTGCACCACATACAGTTCTACTTTCGCGCCCTCCCCGGCATATACCTTCGTCTGGATGGCGGACATCATCCCGCCCGTCTCCCCGCTCTCGCAAAGCAGGATTACTTTTGCCCGGCTGTGCGCTCCGGCATAGATATGCAGGCGGTTATAGGCGTGCTGCCCGCTTTGGTAGGAAAAACGGTACACATACGGTTCGCCGCAGTCTGCATGTTCCGGAATCGTCAAAAGCTCGGTATCCCATGCCACATCTGTCTCCGACGGCTGATCCATCGCCTCGCCCATCCCGGTTGTGATTTTATCCCAATCCGTCTGCTGTGCCATCCGCAGCTGCTCATCCTCTGCCTGCCCTGCTTCTGCCACACTCTGTTTTATCGCTATACTGCCGTCGATCTGCGGCATCCCAATCACGGTTTCATTCATTTTCAGCCAGTTCCAGGTCTTTGCAGGAAGCCGGTTGACTGTGATCGTCTGATTCTGTTTTGTCATAAGCTCCTCCTTTACCCGATGCTGCCCTTCATCTCAAGATCAATCAGATTGTTCATCTCCACCGCATACTCTAACGGCAGTTCCTTTGACACGTTGCTTGCAAAACCACTGACAATCATCGACCGCGCTTCCTCCTCGCTGATGCCGCGGGACATCAGATAGAATACGGCGTCGTCGCTGATGCGGCCGATTTTAGCCTCATGTCCCACATCCGCGTCTCCTGTGCGGATGTCCATCGCCGGAATCGTATCCGATCTTGAGATGTCATCGAGCATCAGCGACTGACAGGAAACTGCCGATTTGCTGCCGGCGGCTTCCTTTGTAATGCTCACGGAACTCCGGAACGTGCTGATACCGCCGTCCTTGGAGATCGACTTGGTGTTCATGTACGAGGAGGTATCCGGTGCGGCATGCACCACCTTTGCCCCGGTGTCCAGATTCTGACCTTTTCCGGCAAACGTGATGCCTGTGAATTCCATGTGCGCCCCTTTTCCCTTTAAGATACTCATTGGATAGAGATACGATACATGGGAGCCGAAGGAGCCGGACACCCACTCGATCCGTCCCCCCTCCTTGACCAGCGCCCGCTTGGTGTTCAGATTGTACATGTTTTTCGACCAGTTCTCGATCGTGGAATAGCGCAGTGTCGCGCCCTCCTCGACAAACAGTTCCACACAGCCCGCATGGAGGTTCGCCACATTGTATTTTGGTGCGGAACAGCCCTCGATAAAATGCAGATACGCCCCCTTATCCACGATGATGAGCGTGTGTTCAAACTGCCCTGCTCCCGGCGCATTGAGCCGGAAATAGGACTGCAGCGGAATCGTCACCGACACGCCCGGCGGCACATAGACAAACGATCCGCCTGACCAGACTGCTCCGTGCAGTGCGGCAAATTTGTGATCGTTCGGTTTGACCAGTTTCATAAAGTGGCTTTGCACCATATCCGCGTATTCGCCCTTTAACGCGCTCTCCATATCCGTGTAGACCACGCCCTGGGCTGCCACTTCTTCCCGCACATTGTGATACACCAGCTCCGAGTCATACTGCGCCCCGACACCTGCCAGCGACTTGCGCTCCGCCTGCGGAATACCGAGCCGCTCAAAGGTGTCCTTGATGTCCTGCGGCACATCCGACCACTTTGCCGTCATCTTTGTATTCGGTCGCACATACGTCACGATATGGCTCATATCCAGCCCCTCAATCGACGGTCCCCAGTCCGGCACCGGCATCTCATTGTAAATCTGCAGCGCCTGAAGCCGGAACAGTTCCATCCACGGCGGATCCTTTTTTTCACGGGAAATCTGCTCGACGATCGCCTCGGTCAGTCCCTCATCGACCTTGTAAGCATCCCGTTCCTCATCCTTCACATCGTATATGCTGCGGTCAATGTCTTCTACATATGTCTTCTCTTTCACCGCTCATCCTCTCCTTTTTGTGCCAGCTTCTCATACTCCTCGTAACCTTCGCGGTTGATCTTATCCACCAGCGATGCATCCCCGGATGCCACAATATGCCCGTTCACCATGATATGGGTTGCGTCCACATGAAGCGCGTCCAGGATGCGCGTGCTGTGCGTGATGATTAAAAGTGCGCCGTCCGGATTCTCCTTCTGGTACTCGCGGATTCCCTCGGATGCAAGCCGCACCGCATCCACGTCCAGCCCGGAGTCTGTCTCGTCTAAAATGGCAAGATCCGGTTTTAACATCATCAACTGCAGGATCTCGGATTTCTTTTTCTCACCGCCGGAAAATCCCACGTTTAAATCCCGCCCGGCGTAGGAGGGATCCATGTGCAGCACTTCCATTGCCGCTTTTAATTCTTTTCTGAAATTCCAGACACGCATTTTATTTCTGCCCTGCTCGCTCAATGCACTGCGGATAAAGCTCTCGAGGGAGAGTCCCGGCACCTCGAGCGGTTCCTGAAACGACAGGAACATTCCCGCCTTGGCGCGCTTGTCTGCCGCCTCCTCCGTGATGTCATTTCCCTTGAAAAGGATTTTCCCCTCTGTGACGCTGTATTTGGGATTGCCGGTCAGAACATACCCCAGTGTCGACTTTCCCGCACCGTTCGGTCCCATCAGCACATGCGTCTCTCCTTTTTTTATCGTAAGCCCGACCTCGTGCAGGATCACCTTGTCCTCCACGCGTGCCGTAAGCCCTTCTACCTGTAAAATCTGCTCTGCCATAGCTGCCTCCGTTTCTGAAGCGTTTTCTGCAACCGGAATCCTCTTTCACGATTCCCTCCACTGCCCTTTTGGTTTTCTTTGCGACGCTCCCACACATCTTTCATATCCTAGTTGCAAGGTAGGATATGATTCAACCACATTCTAGAACGAAACCGTTAAGAAAGCAAGAGTGAAATCGCTTCGCTATTGAGATTGTTTCTCAAATTCACAGAGGGCGTGCGATCGCATTCCGGATAGAAGCAGGCGGGGAAATTCGGATCGCACAATACGGAATTTCTAACCCTGCCGCTTTTTATATCTGCGATAATCCGTGTTTTTCCAAGTTTTGAGCACTCCGCGGGTGTGTCCGCAGGCCGACAGACAATTTAAGGACTTTTGTGTGTTCCTTACATCACCAATGAACAAAACATAACCGCGCGAAGCCGATGTCTGAATTGGCATCTGCCTTATTTTCAATAGCAGATGCCAACGAGTTTCGGTTCGCGCGGTTTTATATTGTCTGTGAAGCGGTGATGTTAGGAACACTAAAAAGTCCGCTCATTGTCTGCGGCGTGTCGGACACATCCCGCGGATTGTCAAAACGTGGAAAGACACGGAATTGGATATAAAAAGCGGCAGAGAAGAAATTCTCGCATTTTGTTCCAACGAATATCCTATGCACTGTTTCTATCTGGAACTTTATTGCATCTTACATTTTATTGTGACCGGCAATCTATTCTCCGCCCTGTGTGCGAGCCTCATTTTGCGCATCTTTTGAAAAGTTTAAGGTTTGGGAAATTGACAAACGCACAAGTCATGATAAAATTAACGTTGGCATGCAAAAAATATGTAAAGAAAGCGTAAATAAGGAAACATATGAAAATAAAATTATATTTTGACAAGGGTAATTTGGGCAGACTTGCGGTGGCGATGATCTTCGCCGCGGTATTGTTCTGGAAAATCGGCTTTTCGGTGTGGGCGCTGCCGGTATTCGGAGCGTGCTACTTCCTATTTAAGAGTCTGGAGGTGGAACTGTCAGAGAAGATCCCGTGGGTCTGGACCGGATTGATGATCGGCGCCAGCAGTATTTTCACGGCGTATCATGTGCAGTATCTGCTGCTGGATGCAGAACTTCGCGCCAAGATCACACAGCCGAAGATGCTGCTCAATATCTTGTGCTGTCTGGTGGTATTTCTGGCGGTACAGGTTTTTACCAATAATACGGGACTTACCTGCATGATTTCCCACATTTTTCTGGTGTCACTGGCGGGAATCAACTATTTTGTATATCTGTTCCGCGGGAACGAATTTATTTTCAGCGACCTGAAATCCATCCAGACCGGACTTTCGGTGGCGGGCAATTATGAGTTCGTGATGGATGACCGGGCGGGCTATGTGATTCTGATTTCCACGCTCTATGTGGCGCTGATTCGCAAGCTTCACGTTTCCTTTAAAAAGAGAGTGCCGATGGCGATCATCTGTATCTCGCTTGCCGTGCTGAGCGGCGTGTATATCGGTCATAAGACGGAGTACATAGTGACAGAGACCTGGGAGCAGAAAGGAAGCTACCGCAACGGATATATTCTGAATTTTGTGCTGAGTATAAGAGACTGTTTTATCGCTGCGCCCGACGGGTATTCCAGTGAGGCGGTCAAAGCGCTGGAAGAGCAGTATTCCGGCGGGGATAGCGGCGGGAAGAAGCAGGGAGAGAAAGACGCTGCCTCGGCATATGCGGATGTGGCGGCGGATCCGGGAGAAAAGCCGACCATTATCGTGGTCATGAGCGAGTCGTATGCGGATCTTTCGGTGGTGGGAGATTTTTCCACGAATATTGATGTGGCGCCTTATTTCCACTCCCTGAAGGAGAATGCCATTCACGGATATGCGCTGTCCTCCGTGTTCGGTGCGAAGACGCCGAATTCGGAGTGGGAGTTTATGACCGGGAACTCCATGGCATTTCTGCCGAGCGGTTCCGTGGTATACCAGCAGTATATTTCCAAGACGCCGACCTCGATTGTGTCCAACTTAAAGAACGGCGGTTATACCTGTGTGGCAATGCATCCGTACTATGAGACCGGATGGAGCCGCAATGCAGTGTATCCGGATCTCGGGTTTGATGAGACACATTTTATCGACGATTTTGACCAGACGAAGCTTCTGCGGGAATATATTACCGACCGGGAACTGTATGAGAAAATCATTGACCGCTATGAGAGCCGTGCGGCGAATGAGGATCTGTTCATCATGAGCATTTCCATGCAGAACCATGGCGGTTATACGGAAAAGTACGATAATTTTGATGAGAAGGTGCGCCTGCTGGGATTAAACTATCCGGACGTCAATCAGTATCTCTCTCTGGTGCACGAGAGCGATTCGGCGTTGGAGTATCTGATCTCCTATTTTCAAAATGTGGAGGATCCGGTGGAGATTGTATTTTTTGGCGATCACCAGCCGAGCCTTTCGTCCAGCTTTTATCCGAACTTAAACGGCAAGGGACTTTCGGGACTGACCGAGGATGAACTGGAAGATCTGTATACGATACCGTTTTTTATCTGGACGAACTATGAGAGCACGGAGGTGGAACTGCCGGTCACCAGCATCAATTATCTCTCGACGCTGGCGTTGGAGCGGGCAGGAATAGAGCTTCCGGCGTACAATCAGTTCTTGGCGGATATGATGGAGACCATTCCGGCAATCAATTCCAGAGGCTATTATTCCAAGTCTGCCGGAGGATTTTTGCATATCGAGGAAGCGACGGGGGAGGAAGCGGACTGGATCCGGAACTATAATATTTTGCAGTACAACAACATGTTTGACAAAAAGGAAAAGAGTGAAGTATTCTTTCCTTATCTGAAATAGTATCAGGAAAGCAACAGAGATGTAGCTTTTTAGCGGGCAATGTGTGTAAGAAAAATGTGGAGGCAAAAAAATGGAGAGAGTGACACTTGGAAAAACAGGGATTACCGTCAATAAGAACGGGTTTGGCGCACTTCCGATCCAGCGGATCAGCACGGAGGATGCCGTGAAGCTGGCACGAAAGGCATATGATGCCGGTATCACTTTTTTTGATACCGCGCGGTTCTACACGGACAGCGAGGAGAAGCTTGGCGAAGCGTTTGAGGGCATGCGGGAAAAAGTCTATATTGCGACGAAGACGGCGGCTGCCAATGCGGATGAATTCTGGGAGCAGCTTGGCATTTCCCTGCACAATCTGCGCACGGATTACATTGACATCTATCAGTTCCACAATCCATCCTTCTGTCCGAAGCCGGGCGACGGAACCGGACTTTACGAGGCGATGCTGGAAGCGAAGGCACAGGGAAAAATCCGCCACATCGGTATCACGAACCACCGGCTTGCCGTGGCAGATGAGGCGATCGAGTCAGGACTTTATGAGACGCTTCAGTTCCCGTTCTGCTATCTGGCGACAGAGAAGGACATCGAGCTGGTGGAGAAGTGTAAGCAGGCGGGAATGGGATTTATTGCAATGAAAGCGCTCTCGGGAGGATTGATCAACAATTCGGCTGCAGCGTACGCGTTTGAGGCACAGTATGAGAATGTGCTGCCAATCTGGGGCGTGCAGAGAGAGCGGGAACTGGACGAGTTCATTTCCTACATTGAACATCCACCGGTCATGACGGAGGAGATCGCAGCGGTGATCGAGCATGACAGAAAAGAACTCTCGGGCGAATTCTGCCGTGGCTGCGGTTACTGCATGCCATGTCCTGCCGGAATTGAGATCAACAACTGTGCGAGAATGTCCCTGATGCTGCGCCGCGCGCCGTCGGAGGCACAGCTGACGCCGGAGATGCAGGCGAAGATGAAAAAAATTGAGGGCTGCCTGCACTGTAACAAATGCAAGAGCAAATGTCCGTACGGACTGGACACACCGGCACTGCTTGCGAAGAATTACGAAGATTACAAGCGGGTACTGGCGGGAGAAGTCAGCGTAAAATAAGAGATGCGCAGACATGCAGAACGACATGCAATGCGCGTAATGCACACGTGAGGCGAAGAGGAGTGGGAGAATGAAGAAATACGAGACAGTCATTTTTGATCTGGATGGAACACTTTTGTATACACTGGAGGATCTGACAAAAGCGACAAACTATGCGCTGCGCAGGATGAATATGCCGGAGCGCACACTGGATGATGTGCGCCGGTTTGTCGGAAACGGTGTGGCGCGCCTGATCGAGCTGGCGGTTCCGGAGGGAACGGCACCGGAAGTCTTTGAGCAGACGCTTGCGATTTTCCGGGAGTATTATGATATTCACTGCAATGACAATACAAAAGCCTATGACGGAGTGATTGATCTGCTCCGGGAACTGAAGGCGGACGGATATGCGCTTGCGATCGTGTCGAACAAGCCGGATTCTGCGGTGAAGGAACTGGCGGAGATTTATTTTGAGGGAATTGTGAAAGTGGCAATCGGCGAGAGTGCCGGAGTGGCGAAAAAACCGGCGCCGGATACGGTCTATGCGGCATTAAAGGAGCTTGGCATGCCAAAGGAGGGCGCCGTGTATGTCGGAGATTCCGAGGTGGATGTGATGACAGCGAAAAATTCCGGTCTGCCGTGCATTTCCGTCCTGTGGGGATTCCGGGAGGAAGCGTTCTTAAAAGAACATGGTGCAGATCATTTTGTCCGCGAACCGGAGGAGATCAGAGATTTCCTGAATGCGTAGGTCTGTTGAGAAATGTTTCACTTTTAGTAAGGAAGTACCATTGCATGATTTTTGTACATAAAGTACAATAAAAATAATGAGAAACACAGAAGAGTTGTGCGGAATCACAACAAGGAAGGCGGCATGGTATGAACAGAAGAAGTGTGAAACATACGTTAACGATGACCTGTCTGATGCTGGTATTACTGGCATCCCTGTTGCTTGGGGCAACTTCCATTTTCAGTATCCGGAATACGACCAATATGGCGCTGACGGAATATGAAAGTGCGATGGATTCCGGTTACAACACAGAGATCAAGTCTGAGGTCCAGACGGTGATTGCTGTGCTGCAGGCAGAATATGATAAGAGCCAGGCAGGGGAACTGACAGAGGAAGAAGCGAAAGCAGAAGCGAAGGAGATCGTCCGCGCCATGCGTTACCGCGATGACGGAAGCGGATATTTCTGGATTGATGATACGGATTACAATCTGGTAATGCATCCGATTCTGGCGGAGCAGGAAGGAAATAACCGCTACGATCTGGAGGATCAGAATGGTGTCATGATCATCCAGGAGATTATGAAGGTCTGTAACAGTGCCGACGGAGGCGGATTCAATGAATTTTACTTTACGAAGGCGGACGGTGTGACGGTTGCGCCGAAGGTAGCATATTCCGAGTTGTTTGCACCGTGGGGATGGGCAGTCTCCACCGGTAACTACGTCGATGACATGCAGGCAGAGATGACGGGTGTGGAAGGACGCATCAACCAGAAGTTCGAGGTTCTCTGCATTGTGATAGTGATAATGATGGCTGTTATGCTTGTGATGGCGTTCGTGTGGGCGAGAATCTATGCGGCGAAGCTCTGCAAGCCGCTGGTGGAGATCCAGGGGCTGGCATCCAGACTTTCCGACGGAGATCTGACAACGACCGTGAACGTAAGGGAGAAGAACGAGCTGGGAGACACGGCAGAGGCACTCAATGCCGCGCAGAAGCAGATTGTTTCTCTGATAGGAAGCATCAGCACGGCATCAACAGATCTGCGGAATGCACTGCAGTCGTTTACTGGTAATTTCTCCTCGATGCAGGAGTCCATCGGAAACGTTGCGGTTGCCGTCAATGAGATTGCGGAAAACAGCACGACGCAGGCAGGATCCACGACGGAAGCGTCCAATGGTATCATGACGATCGCGGAAGGCATTGAGAAGATCTCCAGCGAGATGGAAGAACTGGTCGGCAATGCCAATCAGATGCAGGAGTATTCCAATAAGTCGCTCGCTAAGCTTCGTGAACTGATCGATACGAACAATAAGACAGAAGCGGATATCGAGTCGATGTATACACAGACGGAGAGTACCAATGCATCCGTCAATAAGATCAGCAAGGCGGCGACGCTGATCAGTGAGATCGCGGATCAGACGAATCTGCTTTCACTGAATGCCTCGATTGAGGCGGCGCGCGCAGGAGAAGCCGGACGCGGATTTGCGGTAGTTGCGGAAGAGATCGGAAGTCTTGCGACACAGTCGGCAGATACAGCGCATGAGATTAACGACATTATCGGAGAGCTGACAGAGAATTCCGAGAAGTCGATGGGCATTATGGTACAGATGAATGATGCGTCGAAGCAGCAGGTAGAGGCGCTGAATCATACCAGCGAGATGTTTCTGGATATGCAGAAGGCACTGGAGGCGTGCACGAATTCCATCCGCGTGGTGACGGATATGATCCGCACTGCGAATGAGGAGCGTGAGAAAGTTACCCAGAGCATCGAGGTGCTGACGCACCTTGCGACAGATAATGCGGCATCCACGGAGGAGACTTCCAGTATGACAACTGAGCTGGAGGGAACGGTGGAGCGTTCCAGCGGAATGATCGAGAAGCTGGAGGGCGACATGAAAGTGCTCGCAGACAGCATGGGGCATTTCCGGTTGTAGGAAGATCGCTGCAAGAGTACAAATGATAAGATGAGAATGAAAGCGGGCGTGTCAGAAACTGACACGCCCGTAATTTCATGTCTGCAGATATTCTGCGAATGTGAATAAATAGCTGGGTACGAATAGGGAAAAAACCTTTTATATTTCACATGCGGCATCATATGCTGATTTAATGGCATGATCGATATTGCTCGGACGCTCTCCGGCACAATCGCCAATATAATGAAGCGGGAGCGGACAAGCCGAAAGATCCGGAAGATTCTTTCTTGCACCAACAGCCATTACAACGAAATCCGATCTGATCTCTAAGACCGAGGTTTTTTCATTTTCTGTTTTCTCAACAATAACTGCATGGTCATTGATCTCTGATAGTTTTGCAGAGGTAAGGATCTGGACATTGGAATGCTCTAATTCACTCATCAAAGTTGGGAGAATCGTGCTGCTTTCTTCCTTTGCAATCTGATCCATCATTTCAATAATTGTAACGTTACATCCGCGGGCAGCAAGGTATTCCGCAGTTTCAACACCTACAAGACCACCGCCGATGACAGATACGTTGCCGAATACAATTTCTTTTTTTGCAAGAATATCCCATGCACTTGTAACGGTTGGAAGATCTTTGCCCGGAACGGGAATGATTGCATTCGTTGCACCTGTTGCAACAATTACTTCATCAAACGAATCATAGTCTTTTCCGGTAAATTCCTGACCCAGACGGAATGTCACTGATAATTCGGGAAGCACGTTAAGATAGTAGTTAATGCTTCTCATCATTTCTTCTTTTCGGGGTGGAACGCTGGCAATAAGAAGCTGACCACCGATCTGGAGTGACTTTTCAAATATAGTTACCTGATGGCCTCTCAGAGCGGCGACACGTGCTGCTTCAAGTCCTGCAATTCCTGCACCGATAATTGCAATTCGCTTTGCTGTGACTGCAGGAGTAATCTGACGGCTTGTCTCATAACCATTCTCGGCATTTAATACACAGCTTAGGAATGCACGGTTTTGGATATTGTCTGTACATCCTTTATTACACATCATACATGTTCTGACATCGCAGCAGTGTCCATCGGCACACTTGTTTGCAAAATCAGGATCGGTAAGCAGTGAACGCCCGAGTGCAACGATGTCAGCAGAGCCATTTGTAATAACGGCTTCAGCAGCTTCCGGTGTTACAATACGACCAACCACGGATACGGGAATGGAAACGAGTTCCTTGATTTTTTTAGAGTATGAAACCATAAAACCATATGGCTGTGTCCCCATAGCAGGAATGGTATCCCCCATATTTCCGGTGTGGTTAGCCTGCGCGACATGCAATGTGTCAACACCGGCAGCTTCTAATTCTTTTGCAAAAATGCAGGCCTCATCAAGTGGAAGACCACCTTTTCCCCGAAAGCCGTTATCTCCAAGAGGAGTTACGATTGGAAGCTTGTAGTCGATAACCATATCTGGGACAATTGCTTTTAAACGCCGTACAAGAGTTAAGGCGAAACGTGTACGGTTTGCAAGGTCTCCGCCATATTCATCTGTTCTGTGATTTAAAATAGGAGAGCAGAGCGATCCGACAAGGCGGTCTCCATGTACTTCGATACAGTCAACGCCTGCTTTGTGGGCTAAAACAGCACAATTTTCCATGTGCTTAATAATTTCATCCAGTTCTTCCGCAGTTACTTCATTTACAAAGTGCTGCATATCATGGTGAAGTTTGGCTCTTGCCTCCTGCATTTTTCCCTGGTGAAACATTTCGTTTAAAGCTGCGACGTTATAGTCTGGATGGAACAGCTGGATTCCAAGCTTTGCACCGTATTTATGACATGCATCGGCAAGCCGCTGGAAGCCTTCTGCCTGTTGAGGAGAGTAAAGTTTTGGTGTAGGAGAGAATGTTGAAAGAGGAGCAACGTCTCCAATGACAATGTATCCAACACCACCTTTTGCAAGGCGCTCATAGAAACGAAAACTCTGTTCGCCGATAGATCCATCTTTTTCTTCGTATCCTGTTGTAAGTGGGGGAAACATAATACGGTTTTTAAATTCAATGTTTCCAACTTTAATGGGCTCTAATAATTTCATTGTGCACACATCCTTTCAAAGTGATTATCTTATTTCAATGGTGTTAAAAACTCTAATATGAGCCTGTCTAATTCAGCTCTTGCAGAACCGCTTGCAAAGTTGTGATTTGCGCCTTCAATTGTTTTGTAACTGCATTTGCCATTATAGAGTGCTTCATATCGATGACAGGTAGCATCATCTACCAGATCGTCTGCCGTTCCTCTGATAAGAAGAACAGCACCTGTATATCCCGCTGCGGATGAAAACGGTTCATACTGATATAAATCATGGTTAAAAGAAGTAGGGAAGCAAAGCCCTTCTATATCTGCTTTTGTGATTCCCTGTGCTTCCATTGCCTCGGCGCGGTCTTTACATCCAAACCACATGCCGGCTCCCGGGCACATGAGTATGAGAGCATGTGGATTAACGATAGGCGCAGCAGTGGCAGCTGCATAGCCGCCCATGCTCTGGCCTGATAAAATAATTTTATCAGGATTGGCAAAATCCTGCTGTTTTGTCCAGTTTATAATATCTTCGATATCATGTAAGATACCGGTGAATGTCATGTCCTCGAACTCACCGTCGCTTTCGCCATTTCCGTATAAATCAAAGCGGACGCTGGCAAATCCGTTTTCAGCCAGAAATCTGGCTGTGTGGGTATAGATATTTTTGTATCCGCTTTTATTTCCGGTAAATCCGTGTACGTTAATGATGGCGGGGAAGCGCGAGCCTTCATCCGGAATATTTACAATTCCGCGTAAGACATGACCTGAGCGGTTTGTTATTTCAACTTGTTTTGTCAATGCAAGATACCTCGGTTTCTGAAGTTATTCTGCGTTTGCAGCATTTCGTTTGTCTGATAAATTCTGTAACATTTCAGCTGTTTTCTCTTTTGTAAGAGGGTATACAAACTTTAATACAAGTACAGCTAATAAGTACCCGGCTACATATAATCCGGTATATGTTTTCCAGAGACGTCCGGAGAATGCTTCGCTCTGAACGGCCTCATTTACGTTAAAGCCTGCGATTGCAAGAGCAAAGCTGCTCATACTTCCGGATACGGCATTAGCAAGCTTACGGAAAAATGTATATGCAGAGTACACGATACCTTCGTTACGTTTTCCGGTCTGAAGTTCCTGATAGTCAATTGCGTCATTTACAAGGGCCCAGACTAATACCTGGAAACCGCTGACACCAAGATAACAGATTCCGTTGATAATAATAAAGAGCATTGGGTTCTCAAGAGGGAAAAAGAATAAAATAGCATAAACAACAACTGAGAAAGTTGCACTATACATAATCCATTCTTTCTTTCCAAATTTCTTTGCAACAAATTTTGTCCCAATGAATGCGATAAGCGACCAGATAACGCTTAACATGCCTGAAACTGCCATAATGGCGACATTTCCGAAATAGTCACGGAATAAGTAGGTATTTAAGCCGTTTACCATACCGGCACCAACGATACCGATAAAGCTGGATAACATAACACCAAGTAAAGCTTTGTTTTTGGAGATGGCTTTCAGCACGTCTAAATAGTTAAGCTTCTCTTTTTCTTTGGCAACTGGCTCGGTGATAATACGCTCCTTGCACCAGTGTGATGTAAACATAAGGCAGATCAAACCAACAACAGCACAGATGGCTGCCATAATAAGGAAGTGGCTTGGTACAGGCTGGTTGTCTTTGTATAAGAATAATGGACCGGCAATAACGATGACGGTCATAAAGATTGTGCCGCCAAGACTTCTGAAGCGTGAAAGGTCGGTCCGTTGGTTTACATCATCTGTCATAACACTTGAAAGACTTCCAAATGGTACGCTTACACATGTGTACATAATTTCATATACAACATATGTGATGAACATGTAAGCAATACGGGCGCCATAAGCAAAATTGCTTACGTTGACGAAGCCTAAGATACAAAGGACTGCGGTTGGGAAAGCAAAGAATTTAATCCACGGAATGAATTTACCCTTGCCCTTGTTCTGGTGACTGTCAACAAGTGCACCGATTAATGGATCGTTTATGGCATCCCAAAGCTTTGTGATAAGCATAAGGATTCCTACGTGCACCGGGTTGACCTTCAGCACCAGGGTATAAAAAATAGCAAGATACATGGCTCGGAACTGTTCTGTACAGCAACATCCCAAATCGCCAAGAGTGTAACCGATTTTGTCCTTCATGGAAAATGGTCTTGTTTCTTTCATAATAAAATACCTCTCGTTTTTGTGTTGTTTTGGTAGCTACATGTTCATTATATGGGGATTAGAGAGATAAACATATACAAAAATTGCTTGCAAACTATGGAAAATTGATGTATTGTATAAATTGACAAAATGAACAAAAATATGGATGCTGGAATGTGCAAAATTAACATATGAAAAAACAGAGTTATGAGATGGAATATATAAAAATAGAAGATAGCGGACAGCGCAGTTTTGGACAGAAGAAAAACCATACAATTATTTTTGTGACAGGTGGTATGGGATATTTACGTCAGGAAAATGAAAAGGCGGTCTGTACCATGGAGGACTTAATATTTATTAAGCCTGGCAATAAAGTGAAGATTGAATATCGAAAAAACAAATATCCGTTAGAACTATATGTGCTCTATGTGGGAACAGAGTTATTGCAGAGCTTATCAGATGAAAATACAAGACTTGACGAGGCATTTGATATCGTTCCCTTTCAGGTTAAGACAGTTCATTCTGAGAGTGAATCTGCCATGCTTATAAAGAATATTTCCAAAAAGCTGTATTCAATGCTTAAGGAATCTCCTAAATTTGCACACACATTGTATGAGAAAAGCCTGCTGACAATGCTTCTGGTACTTGCGTTGCGGTCGTCTGTCAAGGAGGACGTACAGCTAAAATTAAATAAGAAAAAGCATGTTGTAATGGATGATATTTTCATATATATAAGAGAACACCTGACAGAAGATATATCATTGGAGCGCCTGGAAAACGAGTTTTATGTAAGCCGCTATCATATTGTGAGAGAATTCAAGAAGATGACAGGCGAAACGCCACATTCATATATTGTAAAGAGCAGACTGGATCTGTGCAGACACTATATAGAGCAGGGAAAAAGTATCCGTGAGGTTTATGAACTTGGAGGATTTGGCGGATACAATCATTTTTTCAGGGCATTTAAGAAAGAGTATGGTGTTACTCCAATGCAATATTATAAAAATCTGCAGATCGACAGGAATGAAAGATAAATTGATAAAAACAGCAGTATCATGTTTGAAATAATGCAATGGGTAACGGACAGTTTCCCGAATAAATTTTCAGTTTTCCCATATACTAACTCCCAAGCTAATATATAGCAAATAAGAGAGGCTTTATCCACAGAGATGGAAACAGACAAAGCGCTCTTGCGAAAATAAAGCATTGGAGGAAAATTTATGAAAGCAACGGGAATCGTGCGTAGAATAGATGATCTGGGCAGAATTGTGGTGCCCAAAGAAATCCGCAGAACGCTCCGCATACGTGAGGGAGATCCGCTTGAGATATTTACCGACCGTGAGGGAGAGATTATTTTAAAAAAATATTCGCCCATCGGAGAATTGAGCCAGTTTGCCGGGGAATATGCCGAGAGTCTGGCGCACACGACGGGATATCTGGTGCTGATCACGGACGGGGATCATGTGGTCGCGGCGTCCGGCAGTGGCAAGAGAGATTTTGAGGGCAAGCCCATCAGCGGACAGTTGGAGGAGATCATCGGTGAGCGGAAAAGTCTGGTAGCTTCTGACGACGAAAAGACATTTGTAAAGCTGACGGCAGACGATGCCGGCGAGTACAGACAGCAGGCAATCAGCACGATTATCTGTGAGGGGGACGCCATTGGCGCAGTGATCCTCTGCTCACGGGAAGAACGGGAGAAAATGGGAGAGACAGAGAGCAAACTTGTCGCGGCGGCGGCAGGCTTTCTGGGCAGACAGATGGAACAGTAGAACAGAACTGGAAAAAGGCATTTGAAACAGTGTGTTTCAGGTGCCTTTTTGGGCATATGCCTTGAAAGAAGCCGGGAGACATGATAATCTCATAAGGCAAATGAGTTTCATGGAAAGTTAGAAAGGTGGAAACATATGAGCGAAAAACTTGACGTGACGATGGGGGAAATGACCAAAACAAATGGAAAGTCTGGCAGGAAGGTGCCGAAAAAAATCATATGGACGATCGGCGCAGTGGCTGTGGCGGCAATTATTTTGATCATTGGAATTTGCAGCGGAGCATTTTTGAGCAGAAGTAACAGGATTCTGCTTGCAGCAAGAAATACCATAAAAGATCTGCCCACGGTTGTTGAGAATAGGAATGTTGCAGATATTATAGCATCCGGAAAATATACGATTGGTGTAAAAGGGGCTGTCAGGGGAAAAGACTTTGATGGAACGTTTAAATACAAAGATACACAGCTGCAGGCAGGGGGAACGATTTCACTTTTCGGTAGGGAGAATCTGGATTTTCTGGCAAACCTGGATGATGAGCAGCTCTGCGCAAGCATCCCGATGCTTACAGATAATCTGCTGGTATACAATTACAAAGAAGAGAAAGACGGCTACATAGTGGATCTTCTGGGAGCGGATGGGGTTGCATCGATCGATGCGGCACTTCGTGAACTTACCTCGAAAGAAGAACAGAACAGAGTGGCGCAGGAGATCCTGTCCGTAATATACGATGAGTACAAGACGCTCGATATAAAAAAAGCAGAAAAAGAAGAATTCATAGTGGACGGCAGCGTCAGAAAATGTAAAGGGTATGAATTTACCGTCACAGAGGATGAACTTCTGCAGGTAATGGATGGAGTGAAGGAGGTATACGATGCGTATTACGGTGGAGCAGCAGATACATTGAAGCTGAAGCTGGGGGATGACTTTTCGCAGCTCAGAGATAGAGCATGCAGTATGGGGGATATCAATGTAAAAGTCTATGTGTATCAGAATAAACTGGCAGCGGTTGTTGCGGAGGCGGAAAATTCTGATACGGCATTCCGCCTGCTGTTCAAGGGAGGAGAATACAGAATGCAGAATCTGGAATTGCTCGCAGAGGATTTGGAGGGTGAGCATTCCATACTGGAACTGACAGGAAAAGCAGCAGGGGAAGAAGGGGGCTATGAGTTTTTGATTGATAATGGTGAGCATGATATAAACCTTGTGATTTCGATCAGTGGGGAGGTTCAATTTGAAAAAATGAGCGGCGACAGAATAGATGTGGGCAACATGTCTGAAGCAGATCTGAGAAAATTTATTTTGCGTACGGTTGGAACAATCATCACAAGCCACATCAGGTAACCGCAAGACGGGGATAAGAATACCAGTATCCCGGAGAGAGATGTGACAGCAGCCGGGCGTGTGAGTGGAGATGAGACTGTATTACGGTGCACGGAGATTGGAAAGATACAGAGAAGAACAAATATGGCAAAATAAAGCCAAGATGTGTAATTGTTCCACAGTATGGATCTGTCCTATAATGAGGACAAAGAAAAAAGAAAAAAGGCGGCGTCTGACGGGGGAGAAGACGATCAGATGCTGCGGGCAGGGGGAAAACATGGAGAAGTATGGTTTTGGCGTAGATGTCGGGGGCACAAGCTGCAAACTTGGTCTGTTTACAGACAGCGGGAAACTGATGGAAAAATGGGAGATTCCAACGGATACCAGTGAACAGGGGGAACATATTATAGAACATGTGGCAGCCTCACTGGAACGCAGACAGAGAGAGCGGGGGCTTGCGGATGAGCAGATCATAGGCGTCGGCATTGACACACCGGGAATTGCCGGGCGGGATGGAGTTGTCAGAGGCGCTGTGAATCTGGGATGGGAGGCATGTCCGGTGCAGGAGCAGTTAAAGATGCGCCTGCAGAAAAAGGTCTGTGTCTGCAACGACGCAAATGCGGCGGCTCTCGGAGAACTGTGGCAGGGCGGCGGCAGGGGGTACCGCGATATGGTGATGGTAACGCTTGGAACAGGCGTGGGCGGAGCGGTCATCCTGAATGGAAAAGTGCTCGCAGGCGCCCATGGAATCGCGGGCGAGATCGGGCATATGACCGTGTTCCATAAGGAGACCGAGCGGTGTGCCTGCGGAAAATGTGGGTGCGTGGAGCAGTACGCTTCCGCAAAGGGACTGATCCGCATAACGAGAAAATTATTGGAGAAAAAGGATCCCTACACGGTACTCGTCGACACGCCGGAACTGTCGGCAAAACAGATTCTGGATGCGGCAAAGAGAGGCGACCGTCTGGCACTGGATGCTGTGGAGGTTCTGGGAAAAGCGCTGGGAAGCGCGCTCGCAGCCGTGGCGGAAGTGATAGATCCAGAGGTCTTTGTGATCGGTGGAGGAATCGCCGGGGCGGGAGAGATCATCCTGCGTATCGTACAGAAGTATTACAGACCCGATGTACTGCCGGCAGGTGCGGACATTCCGTTTGAACTGGCACGTCTGGGAAATGATGCCGGCATGTACGGCAGCATGAAACTTCTGCTGGATTCCTCAGAAGAAAAATAACTGCCGGATTTCTGAAGCATAGAACGGCATATGTTTTATATGGAGAGAGAGAGAAAACGATAAGTTCCAGATGCAGCCGGCAGCGGCATTCTTTGGAGTAAAATCCGAGTATTTCTTCCGTGCCGCGTCGGACATCGAATTCTGTGTCTTTCCACGTTTGGACAGTTCACGGGGAGTGTCCGACAAACCGCAGACAATGAGCGGACTTTCTGGTGCCCCTAGTGGCACCGCTTCACAGACAATATAAAACCGCGCGAACCGAACTCGTTATCATCTGCTATTGAAAACAGGGCAGATGACAACTCAGACAGCGGCTTCGCGCGGTTATGTTTTGTTCAGTGGTGCCACGAAGGGGCACACACAAAAGTCCTAAAATTGTCTGCGGATTGCGGACACCCCCCGTGGAATGTTCCAAACTTGGAAAAACACAGATCATCGAGGATGTTCGACGCGGCATGGTTAGAAATACCGGATTTTGCGATCAGAATGTCGCTGCCGGCTGTATTCTGGAACTTCGTATTTTCTGACATCTCCATCATAAAACATCGTCCATTCCGGCTTCAGAAATCCGGCAGTTATTTTTGGGAGAGGGTACATGCCGGATAAACTTGTGAAACATGCCGCGACAGTGTACAATAGAGGTAATTAACGCAGAACGGAGAAGATGCAGTTTGAAATTTATACATATCGCAGATGTACATCTCGGGGTAAAGCCGGATCAGGGAAAGACGTGGAGTGAGCTGCGGGCGCGGCAGATCTGGGACTCTTTTGCAGAGGTGACCGAGGTGGCAAAAAGAGAAAAACCGGAGTTTCTGTTTGTGACGGGGGATCTTTTCCACGCACAGCCGCTGAAAAAGGAGGTGCGGGAGGTCAGCCGCCTTTTTGGGGAGATTCCGGACACACAGGTCCTTTTGATTGCCGGCAATCATGATTATCTCAGGGAAAAGTCGTATTACCTCGCGGATTTGTGGCCGGACAACGTGACAGTATTTAAGAAAGAGGAAGCGGAAGCAGTCGATTTTCCGGAATACAACACGACCATATATGGACTGAGCTACTGGCACAGGGAGATCCGCGACAGACGGTATGATGATCTGCGCCCTGTAAACCGCAGCAGGCGCAACATCCTGCTGGCGCATGGCGGCGATGAGCGCCATATTCCGTTTTCGGCGGAGCGGATATTACAGAACGGATTTGACTATATTGCGGCGGGACACATTCACAGGAGCGGCTGGCTCATGCCGCACAAGGCGGTAATGGCGGGAAGCCTGGAGCCGACAGACTGCAACGACACCGGGCCGCACGGATACTGGATGGGAACGTTAGGTGCAGCGGGGGCAGATGTGTATTTTTACCCGCTGCGCCACTGTGAATATTGTCATGAGATGTATCAGGCAGACCGGAACACGACAGACCGTATGCTGTGGGACTGGGCAAAGGAGCTGTTGGAGCAGAGACCGGAGTATCAGTATTTCCGTCTGTATATCAAAGGGAAAAAAGATCCGGAGTATTCCTTTGATGTGCAGGAGATCGGGAAGCTCGACCGGATTGTGGATATTACAGACCAGACGGTGCCGGATTACGATTACGGGAAGCTGCTGGAGGAGCACGCGGATTCGATACTTGGGGAATACATACGCAGTATGCGAAAAAAAGAACCGGGCGTCTGCACCGCAAAGGCACTGGAGTACGGTGTGAATGCGCTGCTCGGCTATGACTGCTGACGGAATGCCTGAAGTATGACAAAGAGCAAAGGATGGGACAGACATGCAGATTGACAGAGCCGCAATTTTTCGCTTTGGAAAGCTGGCAGATAGAACCGTGGATTTTGCCCCGGGGATCAACATTGTATATGGGAAAAATGAAGCCGGTAAGACGACGCTGCACGCGTTTCTGACCGCGATGCTGTTCGGACTGGAAAAAGGCCGGGGACGGGCAAAGGGGACGGAAGGTTATCTGCGCTACGAACCGTGGCATGCACCATCCTATTACAGCGGTGCGCTGCAGTTTAGTGTCGGAGGCAGACCGTTTTATCTGGAACGCAATTTTTACCATAAAGAACCGAGAGCACGTCTCTGCAATCTGGCGGACGGGGAGGAACTGTCCGTCGCGTACGGAGATCTTGGAATGCTTTTAGGCGGGGTTACCCGGGAGGCGTATGAGAACACCTGTGACATTCCGCAGTGCCGGGCGGTGACGGGAGCAGAGCTGACCGGACTTCTGGCAGAGTATCTTTCCGATATGTCGGATGGGGGCAATGCGGGAATCCGAGTGACGCGTGCCATAGAAAAACTCGAGCAGAAAAAGAAAAGCCTGCAGACGCAGATCAAGAGCGAACGGGAGAAGCGGGAACAGCAGGTGCAGCAGCTTACCGTGGAGCAGCGTATGCTCGAGGAGGACTGCGGCAGGCTTCGTGGGCAGATCGAGGAGGCGGCAGCGAATATGCGGGCATATGCCGGGATGCACCCGCAGGTGAGGGACGGACAGCGACCGGAAAATGCCCGAAATACGGAAAACGCGGGAAGTGCGTCAGACAGGGAAAGGAAAACTGCCGGTAACGGTTTTCCTGTGAGAAGCCTTTTTCTGGGACTGGCGGCAGCAGTGGGACTGGCAGGAAATGCATGGTGGCATCACCGCGCGGGTTATGCGCCGGAGCTGTTTGCAGCGGTGGAAGGCGTCCTTGCCATTCTGCTCGGCATCGGAGTGGCAGGCATACTGCGCCATAGGAGCGCGGGGCAGGCGCGTGCAGGAGAAAATGGGAAGGAGACGGCGGAGGCGCCAGAGAGCGCGTCAGCGGAGGACGCGGTGCGCATCCGGCTTGCGGAGTCGGAAAAGCAGAGCAGACGCCTGCTTGCAGGGTTGGAGGAAACACTCGCGGAGAAGGAAACGAGACGATGCAATCTGGCGGAACAGCTGGAAGCATGCAGCGGAGCGGGCACACGGGAGAGAGAACTCCAGCTGGAACTTGATGCCGTCGAGATGGCAAAAAATGAGATCATCCGCCTGTCAAGGGAATACGGGGACGAGCGGAGAGATGAGATCAACAGTGCGGTATCCAGATATGTCTCTGCGATTACAGAGGGAAAATACGATCTGGCGGAAGTGGACGAAACGGGAAAGCTCCGCGTGCAGACGGAGGGAAGAGAGGTTTTGCCGGAGGCGCTCAGCAGAGGAACGCTGGAACAGTTCTATTTTGCGTTCCGCATGGCAGTCGGAAGCATTGTAACACAGGAAGAACCGCTGCCGCTGCTTCTGGATGAAACCTTTGCAATGTATGACGATGACCGTCTGCGGCAGACGCTGCGGCTGCTGGTGGCGGACAGGACGCAGACGATCCTGTTTACCTGCCAGAGACGGGAGCAGAAGCTGTTGGAGGAACTGGGAATCTCATATCACATGATAGAGTTATAGTACCGTTTACGTTGTATGAAAAGAGGGGCAGGACGGCACAGCGTGACACGCGAGAAAAGGGCAGGGAGGAATACGGTGGCGGCAAAGAAAAAGAAGAAAAAATATCGGGGATTCTGGATATTTGTCAAAGTACAGTTTGTCCTTTCCCTGCTGGTGCTCGGCGGGCTGGGCTACTATGTCCTTGGCGGATATGCCTCAGAGGTGAGCAGCATCCGCAAGGAAGCGGACAGTCTGGTACGGAATTCGACGGAGGAGACGTTCCGGAGATACCGCACAAGCGTTGTGTATGCGGCTGACGGCAATGTGATATCCAGGCTTAATGACCAGGGAGCGTCCTGCTATCTAAAGCGCGACGAGATACCGCAGCCCGTGATCGATGCGGTGGTCTGTATGGAGGATCAGCGTTTTTACCAGCACAGAGGCGTGGATTTCAGAGCGCTTGTACGCGCGGCAAAATCACTGCTTGAAAACCGGAAGATCACGCAGGGGGGAAGCACGATCACAATGCAGCTTGCCAGAAATGTATTTCTGACGCAGGAGAAGACCTGGCAGCGCAAGGTGGAAGAGATTTTTATTGCACAGAATCTGGAGAAAAAATATACCAAGGATCAGATTCTGGAATTTTATCTGAATAATATTTACTATGGCAACGGGTATTATGGAATCGGAGCAGCAGGCAGCGGCTATTTCGACAGTGAGGTCGGGGATCTGGATCTCTCGCAGATCGCATTTTTATGTGCGATTCCCAACAATCCAACCGTGTATGATCCGGTTACCCATATGGATCATGCAGTCGAGCGGCGCGACCGGATTCTGGGTAAAATGCGGGATGACGGCAAGATTACACAGATGGCATATGCGGCGGCGGTAGCGGAGAACATTACCTTAAAGCGGCCGGAGGCGATGGAAAAAAATAATTACGTGGAAACGTACGCCTATTACTGTGCGACCCGTGCTCTGATGGAGCAGGAAGGGTTTGTGTTCCGATATCAGTTTGCAACGGAGGACGAGAGGGAGGCTTACGAGCAGGCTTACAGCGAATCCTACAGCGAGTGCCAGAAGCAGCTGTACACGGAGGGCTATCAGATTTATACGTCCTTTGACCTGCAGCTTCAGGAGGAACTGCAGGCGGCAGTTGACGATACCTTATCCGGTTTTACGGAGAAAAATGACGAGGGTGTTTATGATCTGCAGGGGGCGGCAGTCTGCATTGACAACGATAACGGCTACGTGCGCGCGATGGTGGGCGGCAGGGAGCAGGATTTTGACGGATACACGTTAAACCGCGCCTACCAGAGCTACCGTCAGCCGGGAAGTGCGATTAAGCCGCTCACGGTATACACGCCGTCGTTCGAGCGGAATTATACGCCGGAGAGCATTGTTGTGGATGAACCGGTGGAAGACGGACCGAAAAATGCGAACGGTACCTACCTTGGAAATGTGACGGTGCGCACCGCAGTCGAAAAATCAATCAATACCATTGCGTGGAAGCTCTATGAAGAACTGACGCCGCAGGTCGGTCTGTCCTATCTTGAGAACATGCATTTTTCCAGGCTGGATGCGGCGGATTATGTACCGGCGACGGCGCTGGGCGGCTTTACCAACGGTGTGTCGCCTCTGGAGATGGCAGCTGGATATGCGGCGCTCGCCAATGACGGGGTGTACCGCGAGCCGACCTGTATTATGCGGATCACCGGCGATGACGGGGCGGATGTTTATCTTGCAGCGCAGGAGGGGCAGGAAGTCTACCGGCAGAATGCGGCGCGGATGATGACGGATGTTTTGAAGGGAGTTTTTACCAACGGTACGGGGCGCGGACTGGGACTTTCAGATATGCCGTGCGCCGGAAAGACGGGAACGACCAACGACCACAAGGACGGCTGGCTGGTCGGCTATACGAGATATTACACGACCAGCGTGTGGGTTGGATACGATATGCCAAAAGAGATGGACAGCCTGATGGGTAATACCTATCCGGGAAAAATCTGGCAGACATTTATGAAGCAGGCGCATGAGGGACTGGAATGGCTGGATTTTCTGCCCTATACGCAGATTCCGGATGCTTCTTCCGGGGAGATGGAAGCAGAGGATGCAGCGACGGATGAGGGAAATGCACAGGAGGAAACGCCGGCGGAGAATGGAGACACACCGCAGGAGAATGTGCCGGATACAATGGACACGCCGCAGGGAAGTACGGCGGATGCTCCGGCATCCTCACAGGAAAATACATCCGACGTATCGCAGGAAAATACAGCGCAGTCATCCGGGGAGAATGCTTCGGATACGCCGCAGGAGACAGCACCCGAGGCACCTTAAGAGAATACACCTTAACATTGACAGATAAGACTGGAAACGTTATCATAAGCATGGGTAAAGGCATCGGCAGAGTACATAACGGACAGGAAACGATGCAAGGATACAAATAGGGAACAGGAGAATGGAAGCATGAAAAAATATGCATTTGGAGTTGACGTAGGGGGAACGACCTGCAAGATCGGCTTTTTTGAGACGGATGGAAAGCTCATTGACAAATGGGAGATCAAGACGAACAAGGATAACGGCGGAGCATCGATTCTGCCGGATGTGGCGCAGGCAATTGATGGAAAGCTGACAGAAAAGGGAATTTCCAGGGACGATGTGCAGGGAATCGGCGTCGGCGTGCCGGGACCGGTAAAAAATGACGGTGTGGTACACCGCTGCGTGAACGTCGGCTGGGGTGTTGTAAATGTAGAAAAAGAACTTGGAGATCTGACCGGACTGAAGGTGAAGGCAGGAAATGATGCAAACGTGGCGGCACTCGGCGAGATGTGGCAGGGTGCGGCAAAAGGTTGCAGAGATGTCATCATGGTAACGCTGGGAACCGGAGTCGGCGGCGGCATTATTGTCGACGGCAAAGTCGTAGCCGGATTCGACGGAGCCGGTGGTGAGATTGGTCATATTACAGTGAATGCACACGAGAAGGAGCAGTGCAACTGCGGACAGTGCGGCTGTCTGGAGCAGTATGCATCTGCAACCGGAGTTGTGCGTGTGGCGAAGCGTACCCTCGAGAAGACGTCCGAAGATACCGCGCTTAGAAATCATGCAGATCTGACCGCAAAGGACGTATTTGACGAAGCCAAAGCGGGCGATAAAGTAGCGCTTGAAGTTGTGGATGAGGTATGCGGCATTTTAGGTGCAACACTTTCCAATATCGCATGTGTTGTGAATCCGGAGATCATCGTAATCGGTGGAGGCGTCTCCAAAGCCGGTGATATTCTCACGGATGCAGTGAAGAAGCACTTTGCTGCCACTTCATTCCACGCATGCGCCAATACAAAGTTCGTACTTGCGGGACTCGGAAACGATGCCGGAATGTATGGCTGCGTAGAGATGCTCTTAGATTAAAATGGACGGTCGCCCGCGTGCACTGCACTATAAACGGGATACGTTTTATTATAAGAATATTGGAGAATATGAAGTTCCAGAATGCAACCAGAGGCGGCAATTCTTTGAAGCAAAATCCGAGGATTTCTTCCTTGCCGCGTCGAACATCGAGTTCTGTGTCTTTCCACGTTTGGACAGTCCCCGGGGTGTGTCCGACAAAACACAGACAATGAGCGGACTTTCTGGTGCCCCTAGTGGCACCGCTTCACAGACAATAT
>OHAF01000918.1_pt1 | contig 29997 bp, 48 predicted proteins | sample 1577041 | NCBI WGS metagenome assembly OHAF01 (sample SAMEA3541495, study PRJEB24748) | human gut metagenome | biome: human gut; feature: human-associated habitat; material: faeces | place: China | collected 2012
TATCCCCGTTAAGTTGTGTAATCCAATCATCCAACGTGAACGCGATAAGCATATCAGTGTTCGGAGTGTAGATTTTCCCATCACAGTAAGTCACAGGCCACTTAACCTGCCAACCTGTCAACAGGCCATAGCCGGCTCTATAGGCTGGGTTACTCGTGGATGGGCTGCTATAAATGCTTTGGAAAGTGCCATTGCCTTGCGAGGTTGAAAAATCGAACACGAAACGCAAAGAGTTAGCCTTGCGATATGATTCGTCTTGGTTGAAGCTACACTCGATAGCATTGTTTGAAACGTATTGATGATATCCGTAGCTCAGTGGAGTGCCGTGAATCACACGTTCCCGAGTATTGACAGGCCCCGCGTAGTCTGTCAGGATAAACGCACTGTTAAACGCATACTGTGGAAAAACGGAAACAGTATGAGACAAGGTTTCTTTATCGGATAACATCATGAATTGCGCGTTAACATACTTACGCAACGCGTCATATACGAACGGGCTGACATAATTATCATGCTCAGCATGGTCTACAATCCGCCCGGCCTCCATCACATCAACCGACACGTGACCTTTCACGTGCGGCATGATATTCAACCGTTCCACTGACTCGTTCAAAATATTTTCCCTCACTTTCAAAGCGTCACCGTGACACTCACGTCAAGTTCCTTTACCATAATTTTAGTCGAACCAGTCAAACCAAGCGTACTCAAGTCAAACATTGTAGCCCCGTCAACAACAGCAGACATTTCACGTTGACTCTTGTCCGGCAGGATAAGCGTAAACACGGTATCATCCTCGGCGTTAGTGATTGTGAGCGTCTTATCCTCAAGCCACACAATCGGATTAACAACGTCTTCAGTTTCACGCCACTCCGTCTTAAACCGTTCCACAGTTTCCGCAACAGTAGTGTCGTTGCGTTCCGGGAACATTATAGACGTCGTATCCTCAACGTTACGCCATTCGCGTTTAAAACGTTCCACAGCGTCAACCACACGCCGGTCAGGACGTTCGTTAGTGATACCACCATACGCGCCCTTAGCGCTGATATAAATTTGCGCATCATTGATGGCGAGACTACCAGCGCCACCATGCTTAAGATACAAGTCAAGCGTTGTCTGGTCATTACTACTCACGTTCGTAATCAGGAATGGAAGGCCGATAGTGACATACCCTTCAGGGCATGTCTGCATGATACGCGGGCCAGCCTTTTCACCGTTCAAAAGGAAATAGCCTTCGAGTAGTCCCGCCGTCGTGGTTTTGACGGTTAGACATAGATTACACTCAAGCATGGTATCCGAGTAAACATTGATACTTAAGGGTAGTACGCGTGTGGCCGTATCACCGAGCGTATATTCCGTGTCGTTGAATGCTTGGAATACGCTAGCTTCGGTTGTGGACGTCGTATCTCCGGTAGTGTCATCGGTCGCAATGGTGAACGATGGTGGCACGTAATCCAAAGTCACACTATCGTCATCATGCACGCTGGACGTGTGGATAACACTAACAGTTGTCAACACGCGCACGTCAAGCACATTATCCCAAACGTACGCTTGCTGACCTAAACGTAAATCGCTGATACCGTCAACAGCTGTCAAATCGTAAGATAGCGTAGGATATGCGGACACGGAGAGTTTCTTCCTCGCGTCATCCAGCAGATTCTGCACGACGGTGTAACGTTCGTCCTGCCATTCCTGCCGTTTCGTGAATCGGGCGCGTGCCTCGTTCTCAGTCATGCCGAGTGACGTGTACCAGCCGAAATCTTCAACTAGTTCACTTCCATGATTTACGTTTGCCACAGTCAATCCATTGGCTCCGATAGGGTGCAGGACGGTGCAGGTCGGCGGCGTCTCAGTCTTCTTAATATTGGACATGTTGATGTCGTAGTTGAACACGACACCGGAAGGTGTCATATCCCGTTTAACGAATGAGACTTTACGCTGGGCGGAATCGAAAGACAATACTTGGTTAGACTGATTAGCCAACCACGTCAACAATTCCGTGACCTTTTTGCCTTGAAGGTCGGCGTAAATCGTGCGCGTATCATCCTCAATCGTTCCAACCGTCCAAAGCGTGTTAGACAACAATTGCGTGACTGCCGCGCTCAACTTCGCCTTTTCAACTTGGAATGACTCAACCTCGATTGAAGCCATTTCAGCTTGCGCTTCATCCGCGACAATTTCACACGTCTCCGTGTCGCGCGTGCGGTTCACTTCGTTAATGACGAACCGACGGTGTTGAAACAACAGTTCCATGTCCCCCACAACGTCTGTGGCTTCGTCAGTGCCAACAGTGACGGTGAGCTGATTCGTAGAGTCAGAACGCTGGTCAAACGTCCATTCCGCGTGCGGGCTGAGCGTGCGGAGTTCATGGCCTTGCAAACCCACAAGGGTAATAGTGTCTTCTGCCAGCATCACAGCCACCTTGCAGTATACGAACCATTGCCGCCGCATTCAGGGTAGAACCTAATCGTGTTCCCAGTCTGCCTTAATTTCGGGAACGTGCCGGACGTTTCCAATACTGTGAGCTTGTTATTGACGGTGACAGTGCGTGCCTCACTGTTGATTACGATTACGTCACCTTGATTCACTTGCATGTCCAGCTCAAGTGTGTCGCCGTTAACGTTCATACTGAAATTGTTGGCGGACTCATTCACCACCAGATTAAACACCGGTTCCACATTGTAATTGGTGCGCAACGTGTCAGTCGGGAGCGTGCTGAAATCAATATCATACACGACACCATGACGGAACGGGTCAGGACACGTGAACGTGATAGTACCACTCGCGTAAGTCTCATGCTCTTCCAAGTCAATCGCACTAACGATAGCCTGATACGTGCCCTCTTGGTCACTGAAAGAAAGACTAGCGGGCACGTCGGTAGCAAGCACGCTCATAAGCTTAGACGCGTATGATGGCATCATCTGAAAGCAATAGCCGATAACGGTTACTTCCACTTGAATATCACGCGCGGGATAACGATTGCCTACGAATCGGCTACCATGCGCACCCTTATACGCTACCGTGGTCACGTCAGGGCTGACGAACTCACGGCCCGTCACGTTACCGATATAAAGCACGGTGTCAGGTAGGACGGTAGCCAAATCAGTGTTATTGAAAACGATTCTCAATTTCACACCCTCTTCAAGTCACGACGTTGCAAACGGTTCAATTCCTGAGCAATCAGACGAATATCATTATCAGAACGCACCTGCATTTTCTCAATCACAATATTAGTGGACGGCAATGCGGACGTGACACCACTCGAAGAAGCATCAAACACCGGCAGTGAGCCAGTAGTAGTAGTCGGCACCTTAACCGCGTCCACCATATCCAAGCTCAACGTGTCCAACGAGTCCATCAAACCACTAGTGTTAGCCTTGATACCCATTTCAATGCCGGACGGAATATACTTGCCAACTTCTTCGGCCATGACTCGCGACGGGGAGTGAATACCCAACGCTTGCTTAGCCCACTTGACGATGTTTCCACCGAAGCCGAGAATATTATTACGCACCCAATTAAACATGTCACTAATACCATTCCACAGGCCGCGAACGATATTCCCGCCAGCATCCTTAAGCCAGTTCACCGCACCATTGAAACAATCCCTGATTTTACCGGGGATACCCGTGATGAAGCCCACAGCCTCATTGAATCTGTTCACAATAGCGTCTTTGGCTTCTTGGAACTTGCTCCCGAACCATGCGCCAATATCGTTGAAGAAACCCTTGATTCTGCCGGGGATACCACTGAACCAATCTGTGACAGCATTCCACGCGTTTTGAATGTTCGTCCCAGCGTCGGTGAAAAACTTAGTAATGTTATCCCAAATGTTTTGGAAGAAGTCGCAAAGGTTTTGCCACAAGTCTTGCATGGTCTGACAGAAGTCCTGCCATGCTTGCTTACCCGCGTCAGTCTGTGTGAAAAAGTAAACCAAACCAGCTACGAGCGCCGCCAATAGCGTGATAACCAACACCAGCGGATTAGCCGCCATAGCCGCGTTAAACAGCCATTGCGCTACTGTAGCGGCAGTCTCCGCAAGACTGAACGACTGAAGAAAACCGACCACGCTACTGATAATTTGCGCGGTCTTGAACACAGCAAAACCGGCACCGATACCAACAAGTGTTGAAACAATCCACGTACTATTCGCACTAAACCAATCGGAGAACATTTTAAGCAAATCCAATGCGGGTTGAATAGAATTACCAATAACAGTAAACACGCCACCAATGGCAGTGCCAAGACTCCCCAAAATATTCGCTAGCCCGCTCCAATCGGTATTGTTCACGAAGTCGGTAAACTTCTTCGTCATATCAGTTAAACCGTCTAGGAAGCCCTTAACAAATGGTGTGAACGCGTCACCCAGTGTGCCACTCATAGTACGTTTGAACGCTTCCCACTGTTGACCGATGCTCATTGTGCTGTCTGCGGCTTCGTCTGTAGCACCCTTGATATTTTCATAACTGTTCGGCACGTTTCCGAGAGCTTCAATCATACCAAGCGCGTTATCCTCGCCAAGACTAGACCATAAGGTTGACGCTAGACTGGCTTCCTTGGTTTTGTCGGTCATGGTGCCCATCTCACCGATAACCGCGTTCAACACGTCTTCCGCAGTGGCCTTACCACTCTTGAAGCTGTTGAAAACGTCCTGAGTACCCTTCGAAAACTCTCCAATACTCTGCTCTATACGCCCGTCCGTAAGGGAGGTAAGGAATTCGTTAAGGAAGTCTCCCACCTTGTCCAATTGGTAGGCTCCACTATCCACGCCAGCCTGAAGCAGTGAGAAATATTCTTGCGCGCTCGTTCCGGCTTCAGCCCACCGGCCACCATACTCGCTCAGGTTGTCCGCGAGTTCGTCCGTATAGTTCAGACCATTTTGCATACCTTTGGTCATAAGGTCGGTGGCATCCTGCGCACTTAAACCGAATTTTTCCATAAGGACTTTTACGCCACGCACGCTCTCGCCCGCGTCCGCGTCAAAGGTTTGCGCCCACACTTCCGTTGCCTTGGTGACAGTGTTTAAATCACCCTCACCAATGCCACGAATCACAGAACTGACGTTAGACGCGACATTAGCCACGTCTTCCAAACTCTCACCCCAACCTTGCCGGTACAGTTCACCCGCTACCTTGCCAGCGTTTTGAGCGGCCACACTACCCTTACCTAACTGGGCGTCCAAAGTGCCTTGCACGTCAATCTGGCTAATAGCCGTATCAATACCCGTTTTGAACACGCCACCGACTGCGGCAAGAGCACCACCAATACTCGCGACCTTAACAAGCTTGCTAGGCAGGCTCAACCCTAGCCCGTCCGCCAGTTCGCTAATCCCGTCGAACGTTTTACTGAACGCGTCCTTAATACTCGGCGCGTTCTTACCACCGTTCTTGCCAACGTCTTCGGTGGCCTTGTCCGCCTGCTCCGCTGACTCTTTAATATCATTTGTGGCGTTCTGGATGTCCTTGACGCCTTTTTCATAGCCGCTAGTGTCTATAACGGCATCGAAACGAATTTCACCCGCTTGCGCCATATCACATACCCCGTTCCAATTGCTTCACGTATTGCTTTAACACCTTGTCTCCCTTTTTGGCTTGCAACGCTCCAACCGCAACATACATATCATTCACGTGTAGTATGCGGTCACGGATTGCGAGACTCCGCCCAGCGTTCAATAAGGCTATGAAAGTCTCGTAACTCACCTCGTCAGCTAGCACGTCACGTATCGCCTGCCAGCCATAATATTTGCCGAACTCGGCTAACAGTAGTTCGTCATCACGAAAAAACGCCGAAGCCTTAGACTTGCTCTCAGCCTGCCGCATGGCCTTAAGCTTCGCTAACTGCTCCGGCGTGAAATCGTCAATGACCTTATGCACCGTCATTGACTACCCCCAATTAGAAATACGTTTTACCGAAAACGAAACGCATAATCTGACGCATAACCGCCTGATATGCTAGCGGGTATTTCTGTTCCGCTTCCTCAGCCCACGTTTTAAACTCGTCGGTCGGGGAGACGAGTGGGATAAGCAGATTGCACAAGTCGTTTTGAATCTTCAGCAATTGCTTACTACTCATATCCTGAGCGTTCAATGCTTGAAGGGTTTTCACCTTGTCCATGAACTTCAGATACGTGCCCGCACCCATAGGATTCACAGTGAACACGGTACCTTCGGGATTATTGGAGGTAATCAGTTTGAAAGTGTGTTCCTCGGTCTGTTCGCGAGTATCGATAGTAACGATTTCACTCATTGTTTAGGCTCCTTACTTCTGAACGGTGTTGGCTTTTGCCGAGTCCACCACGTCAACGTACTTCTGCTGTTCCGGGTCATACTTGGTACGCTTAGACGGGTCACTGCAACCGAAGTTCACATAACCCTTCTCGTCAGGGAGCATGGTCACGTTAAGTTCGATAGTCACCGGGTCACTCGTGCTACCGATAGTGAACTCGCCGCCATTTTGAATCAGAGCGGCGGGGATATACACGTCGTTCGTACTGTCCGCGTCGCAAGTGTTGTGAATAACGATAGGCTCACTAGTGATGGCGGAGCATTCACCCGCACCGAAAGTAACCTTGGTGCCTGCCGTGCCCTTAGTAGCAAGACTTGGGAAGATACGGCCAAGCACTGCCATGTTTGGAATGATGAGTGGAATAGTGGCGCTAATCTCGCTATAAGTGCCGGTTGGGATACTAATAGTTCCGGCTTGAGATTCCACGTCCACCGTGTTTGGGGTGAGTGTGATGGTGATACCATCGGAGCCGACGAGTTCTGGTGCGAATTCTTCTTGCCCGATGTATACGGTTTTCTTGCCGATTAGACTGTAGTCTGTGGTGGCCATGTGGTGTTACTCCTTATTGAGAATGATTATCGTTTTCTGCTTAGTTCCTAGTTTATCACTTTTACCCCGTTTAAATTTGGGAGTGGGTAGGTGATGGTGAAGTGGATGCTTTTCACGTAGTGGCCTTCACTGTCTACCGCGTCTAGGTCTATACTGCTTGCTGGGCTTATGGTGAGTTTGTTGTAGACTATGGGACTTTCGGGTTGGCAGCTTAGCGTGCATTGGTCTACTAGTTGAGTGTTGATGTATTCCATGAGTTTTAGTAGGTATTCGCCTTGTCGGATTACATCGTAGAAGCGGGTGCTTATGGTGAGTTGGTCAGTGTAATGCCCGTTGCCGTTGCTTACGGTGGTTGAGGTTATCCATATGCCATCCTTACTGCTAACTGCGCCCGTGTCTAATATGGGGCTTTCGTTTACGAATATGGTTTCCCCATAGGTGCCGAAGCCGTGTTCTGCTAGGTCTAATGCTACTGCCAGTTCAATCATTTTAGTATCCTTTGGAAATAGTTGTCCGCGTGTGCTTGGGCTTTAGCTACTGCACGATGTAGGTAGAGTCTTGTGCCGGGGTGTCGATGGTTTTCGTATTCTCGTCGTTTGGCGTATGGGATTCTGCCGCCACCGAAGGCGACATAGCCTTTCATGCCTTGGAGTTTGAAACGGCCTGAATCTTTCAATAGTCCGGGGTGTTTGTCTTCGGGTGCTTTGCCGATTGGGGCGTTGGTTACTGCATCCTTGTGGATATCGGTGAGCATGTGGGCTAAACCATTACGCATGGCTTGACGGCCTTGCTCATACACGCCTTTATTGATTGTGACGTGTAGGCTCATAGTGTGCTCCTTCCGTATGGTTGAGCGTAGACGGTGATGAACTGTGTTTTCCCAGTGGTCATGTCGTCACCTTGACTTGCTTGAGTGATTTTGAACGGACGGTTTTTGGTTTTGACTATCAGGTCTAATAGCATGTCCGGGTCGCGTAGGTCTGTTGGTATGTCTTCGGCTTGCAGGTGGAATCGGCGAGTGGCGATACGCACGCCATAGTCTCCGAACGCGTCCGAGTTGGTTGAACGCTTGATTATCGCGTGTACGTCTGCCAGCTTCTTGTTGTTTCGTTCACTGCTCGCATACTTCCAGAGTTCGACGGTTTCCACTTGGTCGGGAAAAAGTTTGAATGGATTACAGTTCAAGACCGTCACCGTCCCCAATCCAATACGGCACTACTGGCAGTGTGTTGGGTGTCGCGATACCTCCCACGCCTAACGGCTTCTCACAGAGACTCCACATGTTAATGACGCTTAGATATGGTTGGATTGCTTGAGTGAGCGTGTCGGTGGCTGTGTTCCGTTGGTAGGACACGCTAACGTCTTCGATACTCTTGCTGGTGATTATATCCGTTTCGTCCGCATGTCGTTGCATTGCACTGGCCATACCAGACAACACAGATTGCAGACTAGCCGGGAGGGTATCGAAACCATATGTTCCTGCGACGGTTACGACAGTGCCCGGCTCTTCCTTGGTTTCTAGGGTGAGCGTGTTGCCGTACATTTGTTCAACTTGGCCGGTAGTGTAATCCATGTCGCCCACAGTCGGATTGAATGTGAATGCGACTGGATTATCGTTAACCGTCACTCTGGTAATACTGCTATACCATGCGGTTAGAACAATTGTTTGGCCATCTTCACTCACGATGGCTGGGTTGACTCCGGTAGCTTGAGACACCATTGCTCCACATAAAAGTTTCTGCAATGCGGGCAGTATGGTCGGCAACCATTTACGAGCATTATCGCCACCAATATTTTCAATCGGGATAAAAGACATTTTTCCTCCAAATATGCGAAAAGGGGCACCCCACATTGGGATACCCCTACTATTCTACCGGTTACGCATTGGACTTGATGGCGTCAAGAATCGCGTTCACGGTGGTGATAACGTCCGCCAGTTTCGCGTCACTCTGCAACTTGGTAAGCTTGCGGAGATTCGTGAGCACGGTTTCCGTATCCTCAAGTTGGGCGCTGATACTATCGTCCAGTTTGACCCCGGAGCCAATATCATCATCGGCAGTATTATAAGACTTCAACCCGTCGCCAACGTTGAAGCCGATACCATTCACGGTTCCGCTTGCCGTCTTCATAAGTGTGGGGTATACGGTTTTGCCGCTGTCAAGCATGGCGGTTGCATGATTGAGTCGCACTTTGAGCGGGCTAGTGCTGGTACCATCGCCGGTGATACTGTTGTCATGCGCTACCTGCGCGATACCACCGCCAGGTCCAGCCCCAATATCAATGTGTTTGCCAGATTCGTCCACGAAGCTTACTTCGGTGACATGTTGGGACTTGGGCGCGTCACCGTCAGCAAGGTGAGCATAAATGTTAGTCATGTTTTAAATCCTTATTAATGAGGGGGTAGAGTATCGCACCCTACCCCCATTAGTCTGTCTGTCAGACGCTAGCCTTCGGGGTCAGCACACCGGCACTCTTGACCTTGGTCAGAGCGCCACCAGCAAAGATTTCCGACAGGTATTCCTGCTCATTAGTCTTCAGCGCAAAATTAGTGAAAGCGCTGATGGAAGTATCACCGACCACGCCATAGGCTTCCGGCACGATAATCACTGCGCGGGTCTTAGCGTCGTCCGCATCAGTCCACCAGTCCGGCGTAATGACCTTATCTACGCCAAGGTAGGCGGCGAGATTATCATTACCGTAGCCGACGAGCGGACGGCCAATGCCATCAGCCGCGGTGATAATATCAACCTTGGTGTCAGGACTGAGCACAAGCACCTTGGTACCGGTGGCGGTAATCTTGGATGCAAGGCCGACCACATCAAGCACGAGATTAGCACGAGTACCCTCGGCCGCGCTCAGAACGAAATTCTTCCCCGCGAACTCGCTGGAAGTGTCCTTAGCATCGGTCTGCACGGAGCGGAAGAAATCAAGGTCGGTATAGCCGCCAAGAATAATCTGACGGTCGATAGCGTGCAAAATATAGTTCGGCATCTCGGCCAGCAGATACTTCACAAGTGCGCCCGGCTTATCGGTACGGCGAATATCACCCTTGTTAAGCACGGCATACTTCACCACGAAATCTGCGGCAATCTTACGCTCCACAAGATTAAACTTCTGCGTCTTCTTCGAGGTGCCATAGTCAGCCACCTTATAACCGTGAGCGCGAGTATCATCGGTCAAGCCTGCCAGCTGAGCGCCAACGGTGAAGCTGTCCACATCAAGCTTACGATACAGCGGCCACAGTTCGCTAGCCTTGTTGAGAACGTCTTCAATCTCCGTAATAACGCTTGCCGGGACGAGCTTGCCAACACTAGCTTCATCAATAGAAGCATTGTCGGCATAGGCGTGGCGTGTCAGTTCCTCACGCCAAGCAGTCTTAAAGCCCTGCACGCCCTGATTATCGGTACGCCACAACGCCTGCTCGTAAGCCTTGGTAGCATCCTCGCTCTTCAACCAGTCCTTCAGCGGGTCACTGGTCTTGGCGAGAGACTGACGCGCACCGCCCGCGCTGTTGATGATGATATTGGTTCGACCATTAGCCACGGTGCCACCCTCCTTGCTATTTTCTGCCTCGTTGGACTGCACCGGTTCTTCCGGCTCGGTGTTGTCGTCGTCCTTTTCGGTCAGTCCATTGATAGCGTCCGTGATTTGGTCAATCAGGGATTGTGCTTCATCCTTGGTGAGGTTATTCTTGAGTTTCATTATTTTCCCTTCGATATTGTTTAGACTACGGAATACGGCTTTACTGTCGGCACCTCGATAGACCACGCTGATTTCGACTAGTTCGGCGTTATGGATTACACCGTTTTCGTCGGGGTCATTGTCGAAGTCGATTGTGATGCTGAAAGAGTTCGTTAGCATTCCTTCACTTGCCAACTGTTGCACGTTCTGGCCTTGCTCATTGTCGCTTAGTCGAGCCTGAGCCATTAATCCGTCATCATCAAACCAAAGTTTCTTGACGATGCCGACTTGAGCCGTGATGCTCGGCATATGGTCGAGCAGTAGCGGCAAGGTCAGTCGGTCGGAGTCGGTCAGGTCGGCTACGAGCTTGAGTTGGCCGTCGTTCACGGGGGCTTGCAGTGTTGCAAGGTCTACCGTGTAGCCATTGGTCATGCGCGTACCGGAGTTGGCAAGGAACGTCAACGTGTGGCCGTCACTGCTGACATTGTTCGCGTCGCAGGTGAGTGTCTGTTGCATTCCTATTTCCTTACGTTTTGAGCGTCCTTACGGGGCTTTATTTGCTCTACACTGATTCTAACACTATTAATGAGAATGATTCTCACTAAGCATGGTGATGTGATAAAGCAGATAAGCACGGCAGTTAGGACACTTGAGCATAAGACGGATACTATGCTCCGTCTCGCCTAAAAACCTTCCGCACTTCTTGCACTTGATTTCCATTTTCACGCCACCTCGTAAGTCTGCGTGCAACGACAGCGCGGGTGAGCCGCCGCCGTAACCATCGAAACATAATCATTGGTGAAGGTCTCACCGTCAATATCCACGGAATCACCCTCGTCCATGAAGCTTTCCGCGAGACCAACCACCTTGCCGTCCATATGCTCGCAGAACAGGCACGGCTCCTGCTCACTGCCAGCGTCAAGACCGCTAGTATGCCAGACCTTTTTCAAGGTCACGCCGGTTTTCTTACTTAGATTCTGCGCACTATAGAGATTGCCCAAACGTTCCGCATTCCGCAGTTCATTCCCGGCCAGCAATTCGGCTCGGTCATCGTCAAGCAACCCGTACAATTGGTGTACAAGTTCCTTATAATCTAGCTTATCCTTGATGCCTTGCGCGATAATCTTGGTGATACTCTTATTGGCTGTACCCGTCACAGCGGCCACAGTCTTGGTCAACTGCTTCCGGTACGCCTTCTCGAACGTTTCCGGCAGAGTCTCCCAGCCGACAAGTTGGGCAATCTGCGAGGGCGTCCAAGCGTCCAAAATCTTGGCAATGTCCGGATTAGTCTTAGCCAATTCCTGCATGGCTTGAATAATCGTCTTGCCAGTCGAGTTAGCATATGCGACAATTTCCGGCTCATAGACAGCGAAAAGGCCGTCTACAAGTTCGGCTTGAATCTCCCCACTGTCCACTTCTGGCTTAGCGAAACTGTGCGCCGCTAGATTAAGGTCAATTAGGTTACGATAGTATTTGCGGACTAGCTTAGCCGCCTTGCCTACCGTGGCATCCTCAACGTCCGGCTTGACCGGTTCCGTGTTAACATCATCATCTTTCGCGGCCTGAATCTGCGGCACAATCTGTGGGACAACCGGCGTTTCATTCTTGTGAAACAGTGCGGGCGTGGCCGGTTCCAATTCCAGCGCGTTATATTCGTCGGGCAAGTGCAACGCCTTCACAGCGTTTTCCACACTCGCCCCAGCGTTGATAAGCTTGATAAGCGTATCTACCTGCACGGCCTGAGTGTCGGCCTGCACCTTGCGCACATCCGTCTGCGCCGGAATATCAAGCGTGAAATTAATTCCATAGCCTAGCCCGCCGGTAATGCGGTCAAGCTCGAACTGGAATTTGTCCCACACAGTCATGCAGAGAGGTTTCAAAGTGTTTTCAATGAACGCGCGTTCAGCTTGCTCGGCATTGGCATAGGTCTGGCCATTATCGATACCGCGCACAATATCCGGCACGGCCAAAGCGCTTGCAAGTCGATTGTTTACCACATCGTTAAGGCTGGACAAGTCAAGCGAATTATTAGCCTGCTGGAATGGAACCCACACCAATTTACCGGTATCGGACGGTTTACCGCTCAGAGGGTCTACCGGAATCATGTTATAGACCACGCCGTTATTGCGTCCGGCGCCTTGGAACGCCCGCTCAAGCTGATTCTTGGTGCGGGTGAAATCATCGGCGGTAGCGGACACAATACCCATCATGCCAGCGGGGACAGCGCCGTTGGCGAAGAAGCCACGCTCGTAATCCGCTATCATGTCATCGACGTTTGCCCACTTGCGTATGGTCTGCGCGGGACTTATGCCACGAGACGGGTCAAGCGGGTGAGTGGAATAGCTGAGTGCGATAGTCTCGTTACGTGTAAAAGTACGGGTTTCCAAACGTCCGTTAATGGTCATGGTGACGCGATGCGTCCAAGTCGTATGACTGCTATCCCACTGCCTACTATCTTGTGGGAGGAAAGTATAACCAGCGATATTGTCCGGCGTAATCTCGCCGCCCGGCTGAATATATCCGCCTTGATTCGTCCAGATTAGGATATCAAGATGCGACTGGGTGAGAATGCTATTGGCGATGAATTTCAGGAATTCAAGGCAAGAAAATTGGTCATTAGGCGCGTACAATGCTTTAAGCGCGGGAGGCGCCGGGTTGATACGCTCGCCCTGAGCGTCAACCGCATAAGGAATGATAGTTGCGAAACGTCCAGCAATGGCGTTGGAATATGGAAAAATCTGCGCGTAAGCGTCATACGGTGGAATCACTTGCGTTCCACTGCCGCTAACCCTAGTCCATCCTTCAGTCAAAGCGGGGGACGTTGGACGCGTAAAGAAACTTCTGATTTTATATCCGAGTTTAGACAATGTTACCGTCTTTCAATAGGCTTATTGATAACGGTTCCCATTATACTAGGAAAGCCCCCGCCATCCCAGCGAGGGCTTACCAATCAACCAACCGCCGGTAAAGAAAAAGGACCAAAGCTTTACCGGCGTTCTCTATAATACCTCAACATCCCAACTTGTCAACTTAACCGGCGTGTACACACTCAATAGTGTAGCGTCCGCAAGGTCAGGTGAGCCAACGTTATTTGCCGCCTTGTAATCCGCTTTCGCTTGCACCTGACGTTGATTCTTCGTGGTCAGTTTCCATTCACGCGTGCTTAGTTCTTCGAACAAATCGTTTTTATCGGGCAAGGAGTTAATAAAATGTATGTCACCGTTCGTGAGTTTTTCCGCGAAAGTAAACCACATTTCGCTATTGATGTTCGGATATTTCGCATTGTCTTTGGCACGGGAAGCGGAATTAATCGGCTGAACCGGTAACCCATCGGCAATAAGCATGTCGGTTAGACCACCGCCAACACCGCAGTCATCAATATTAATAGCGACAGGATTATACCGGTCTGCCAGTTGTCTAATGGTCTGCGCTGAGTCCGTTAAACGCGTGTGGTTCCAGCTGACTAAATCGATAATAGTGCCGCTCTTATTGACTGCTACGGCTGTCCGGTCGGCTCCAAGTCGTGCAACGTCAACGCCAAAGGTTATGCCACCGTCAGGCATGATATTGGTTTCAGCGGACTGCAATTGTTGCCACGACATAATACGATTAAGCACGTTATCGGTCGGCTTGCCCTCCCAGATGTGTGCGAAGTCGGGAGACCCTTTAGCTTCCTGCACTTGTTGCAATACTTCCCGCGGTAGTAGTCCGGCCTTGAGCGCTGTACGGTAGGTGACGTGCTTATGGATGGTTCGCGCCTTGACTTGTTCGTTCGCATCCCATACGAAGCGTTGCATAACCTCGTCTTTAGGTGTCAGCGGGTTCATGGCGAAAATAATCGTACTGTTTTCCTTGCGGATAGTCGGCAGCAAAATATCAAGTGAATGCTTCGAAATGAATTGCGCTTCATCGATGAAACAAACGTCAATACCCTCCAAACCTTTAACTGTGGTTTCGGGGTCATTATGCAGACCCTTGAAAACAAAGCTAGTACCGTTCTCGTGCTCTATCGCATCTTTCGTGATAGTGTACCCATCCAGATTCAACAGTTGTATCGAGTCTTCTAGACTCTTCTTCACTGATTCATTAATCGAGTTTTGGTACTCTCGCGCACATAGAACACGGATAGGCTGGACGGCTCCACGCAATACTAGCGACTGGCATATGGTAGTGGTTTTGCCTGAGCTACGCCCCCCCTCGAACACGTAATAGCGTGCGGGCGGGGTGAGCGAGTGAGTCCACCAGAAAAGGCTAGCGTAATCGTCTGGAATCTTCATACCACGTATTCTAGTAATTGATATGGAAACGCCCCTCTAATCGCGCGAGTAGAGGGGCTGTGATTTTACTTTACATGCCATAAGATTATCACACGCATAAGTTGCAATCTCATGCCAGCCAGTGCTTCAGGCTGGGAGCATTTCGGCGCATTCCATTATCTCTCATGCCAATAATGTTCATAGGCGCTCGGCTCGGGGGCTGACGAGATTCGAACCCGCGACATACAGACGTGACATTTAGCCATGTTGTAACACGACCAATAACCGCGTCCCGTTCTATCCACTGAACTACAGCCCAATCAACGACATAATAGGCACATGCCCCTATTATGTCTAGCTCTCCCGTCTGGACTCGAACCAAAACGAGCAGTTCCAAAGACTGCCGTGCTACCCATTACACCACGGGAAAATTGGTCAGCTTGGATATTGGCGTATTACTGCCGCCATCCTATCGACCGCCAACCGGTAGCCGGAGAGCATATGTTACCTCACTATCGACCATGCTCGCTAGCCGCCCTTTTATATTTCGTCTGAGTCACTGCAAGAGTAGTGTACTCAACCGCCTAACGCTTATACCTAGGCTCACGTTAGGATTGCGGAACGTGAGGGATTCGAACCCCCGAACCGTTGCCAGTTACCACCTTAGCAGGGTGGCCGCTTAAACCACTCGCGCAACGTTCCAGCCCCGTCTAGCGCAAAATGAAAGGAAAAAACTAGACGGGAATTAAATTATATATATAGATAGATGGCTCAATTTCTTTTCTTGCCAAGAAATAATATACATTGTCTTGCGCGATAATGCAACTCAGCGTGTCGTAAAAATCAGCTGATATAGCGACGGCTGAAATCTTTCTCACGCCAAACAATGTACATACGGAGTATATACGCCTTTTGGCTACGCGGGTATGCTTTCATCAGTCCAGACCGAACACCATTGATATTACGTCTCACCATGCTGACAGTCTTCGAGCCGCGCGTAAGCCGCCAATTATCCCACAGAAACCGACCAAAACGAACCGTGGCATAACTCATGTCTTCCGCTGGATGCTGGACGAATTCAAGCCATTCCCGCACAGTCCAAAAATCATTCTTCATCTTCATCACCCTTGACAAACTCGATATTAATAGTGGGCGGAACATAGCCGTTAACCGTCTGTTCAACCGGTTGCAACGCCTTGCCGTCAACACGGTCAACAGTGTCCACTAGCTTCTTCCACCCTTCATCTTTCTTCATGTCAAGGACGGTTTTCAACGCGGCTTGCTGGAATTGGGTAAGCTCCCCCGCTTTGGACTTCAAAATAATTTCTTGAAGTTCTATATCCGTCATGCGGCCAAACTTATTAACGTTATAGGTGTATGAGTCTTCTTTCCTCCACCTACCATTACACGCGTTTTCCGGGTGGTCTCCGAAACCACCCTTGCCTGTCGGATTGTTAACCATTCCTTTTTTAACACCCATATTCGAAGTCCTCCAATTCCATTTGCACACTATGCGGCTTACGGCATTCCGCAATCATGGATTTAATCTCAGGGTCATTCAAGTCAATCGGCGTAGAATTATGCGGAATACTCAGCGCCTCTAGCTGTTTCCACGTTAAACTCATAAACCTAACACCTTTAGAATGAGTCGAAACAGCATGATACATGCAAGAAGCATCACCAACGCAAAATCAATCAGCACTAGCACGGCCGCGATACTGCCAATGATATGGCCGATGTTCTGTTTAAGCTTCTTCACTTGCCAGTCCCTCCACTGTGATATGCGCGCCAATATGGATACCGGACGTGTAGATTTTGGTTGCGCCTAGGTCAACCACCTGACTATCATCCACCCACACCCCAGCATCAGTCAAGGCGTCCAATACGGCACGACACAGTTTGTCAATGTCCGGCGGAACGGTAGGCATATGACGTTTCACGGTTTTGGGCCGCGGCATGAGAAACGTGATACGCACCGACACGGGCACATCCTTGTCAAACTGCGTGAATTGTTCCCGCTTCATAGCAATACGTGCATTGTCGGACACGAGGTTACGCCACGGCTTCTCACGCTTGCTCATTGGGATGGCGTGCCCCCGTACGAACCGGTAACTACCTTTAGGCGCGGGGGTCATGCCATACGCGTTAAACGTTAACGTTTTGGTTTTCAAAATGCGGTTTCACCCCAAGCGTCACTATTGCCGAAATCATCGAAATTCGACGGGCTACCAGTGTTCTGCTGTTGCGGTTGCTGAGTCTTCGGCGGACGGGGCGGGTACACGGTAATCTGCGGGAATCGAGCGTCGAAATACACGCGCGGTTGCCCGTTCTTGTCAGTACCGCAACTGTAGTTGAAAGCGGTTTCCAAACGCACTTCGCTACCCTTGTGCAAGACTTTTTGCAGGGCTTGCGCGCGGTTAACGTCCCATTCAGTACAACGGATGAAAATCTGGCAATCATCAACATACTGGCCGGTATTCTTATCCTTATGGAAGCCATTGCCAGCCACCGTGAACTGTAGAATCTGCTTGCCAGTCTTCGTGGTCTTCATTTCAGGCTCACCGGTAAGCCTACCGTGTTCAATCAGCAGCATAGGGTCATTCATTTGTTTTGTTCCAATCTTTTCGAACGTTTGTATTCGCGTATCTGCGCTAAACGTTCCTCGTATTTTCTGGGATATTCTTTTTTTATTCGCGCGTATTGTTCGCGGTCATGTTGCAACCGTTCCTCACGGTGGGCTTGATAGTAGCGGCGTTTACGTGCCCGTTCAAGCTCGCGTTGTCGAGCGGTTAGTGGGCGCTTCCGTTTTGGTCTGCGGTATGCTTCTATTTGCTCTTGCAGTGTGGTAAGGTCGTAGTCCTGCTTCTGGGTGATGTGTGCTTTCAATGCGCATTCAATTTCACCTTCAGCGGATAACCTACTCACTTGGTTTTCCTTCGTGGTTTCGTGGTTAGGAATTTTTGTAGATTTTCCTCGCTAATTCTCCATTGGTCGCCAATCTTAAAGGCTTCCAGTTTTCCTTCATGAATCCACTTGTTTACAGCGGAGATGGTGACACCATAAGTGTTAGCAATATCACTTGTTGTTAAAAAACTCATGTATATATTATATCACACTAGTTGTATGTTTTGCAACTTTTAAGAGATGTAACACAATGTCGCATAGTAAAAAATAAGTATCCAGTTACGTATTTTTGACTATGGTGGTCAAAAATGTGGAATTAGTGGTGGTCAAAAATAAGGAACGTAAGAAGAACCATTGTTTTAAGCTAACACATTGAAGAAAACACATATTGCACAATTCCAAAAGTTGTGATACAATCAACAGTATGAACGATAGAGAATCAGGCTGGACAGCCATACGACACTGGGTCATACGAGGAGACTACTTCGACACAATGAGCGAAGAAGTTGTGTATATCACGCTCGTAGACCATTCCGACGCCAATAACCTTTGCTATCCAAGCATTGCTCTTCTAAGCAAAGAGTGCAAGTGCTCAAAGCAGACCGTTATCAATGCTCTTAGAGGGCTTGAAGCAAAAGGACTTATCACCAAGGAAACTCGCTTCTGCGAGGATGGCACCAGAAAAACCAACTTGTATCACATCACACAAGAGCCACGACACGTATCCCTAAAGGAGAAAGATAAAACGTTTTACCAAGCTCCAGAATCGACTACCACGGTAGAACCAACACGCGAACCCGCACCGACGGAACCCGCGCCACATAAGCGCGAAGAATACCCGACAGCGTTCGAACAACTGTGGACAATCTATCCGAAGCATGTGGCCAAGATGGCCGCTTACAAGGCATGGCGTAAAGCAAAAGTAGGCATGAACAGCGCGTTTCTTCTGGCCAAGGTGCAAGCATTCGCCGCGCAGTGCGCCAACACGGAAACGCGGTTCATTCCGAATTTTGCCACATGGCTCAATGGCGAAAGGTGGAATGATGAATACCGGCCCGACCCTCCGCAAGCCCGCAAGCCCGCCACGAACGCGGAACGTAATATGCAGAATCTCACACAGGCGATGCAGTCGCAAACTGACCTCTTCGGCTTTCAGATTGAGTCCGGCGTGTCACGTCCGTAATCATGTATAATCGATAGTATAAGACAAACCAACCAACGAAAGGGCATAAAATGTCGATACAGGTAAAACACCAATCATTCGCAGACGGCGAAACATTGGACATTTCCGGCGTCAAACGAGGCAAAGGGAGTCCCGCGAACATTGTGCGACTGAAATTCGACAACTTGCAGGCTTTGAAAGAATTCCAAGACAAATTAAAACAATCTTTTCCCCGAAAACGTCAACGTAGATGAAAACTTCAAAGAACCAAAAGAAGAAGGGTATTACCTCTCGCAAACGGGAATACTACTCTTGAAAGATGAATGGGGGTGGAGCATAATACGATTCAGAGACTCCACAGCACCCTATCTTGCATATAGCACTGCCAACTTGCGTCTAATCAACGAGACGCATTGGCATAAGGTCATTGAAAAATTAACTAAAGTTGCACTACCACTAACTCGTGTAAACATTACCCCGTTTTCAGAATGAAAGGACAGAAAAATGAGTATCACAGTATCCCGTTCCGTTTATGCGAATGGAGTTAACAGCCTCCGCGTCGGGGGTGTTAAATCGGCGACTATAAACGAAAATCTGAACTCACAGCATACAAGGTGTCTAGATGTTGAGTTTTATTCAACAGAAGATTTACAGACACTCCAAAACGAACTCGACAATATTTTCCCGGAAAATATCAAACTTGACAAGAAATTCAAGGAACCCGAAGAAGAAGGCCTATACCTTACCACAACCGGACTGCTTCTAAACAAGGATAGCGAGGGTAGTTGGAGTATTAGAACATTCTACGGCGGTGAGCCATACACTTGCCCATCGCTAGCGAACGTGTTGGGAGAAGACGAAGAGGATTACGAGGCCGATTGGCTCAAGATAATCAAGAAGCTTGGAGCCAAAGCGTTCCCGCTGACTCATGTGAGTGTCACCCCAATTTATCAGTGAAAGGACAAAAATGATTAAGGTCACAGCGTATACGAACCCGGAAAGCATTGTTATCAATTCACTGCGAGACTTGGCCGCTACTACGACGGAAGACGGGTGGAAGGTCGTGCTAAGGTTCCGGGACGAAAACGAGATGAAAGCATTGCAAGACGAACTCAATTATCGTTTTCCCGAAAACGTGAAGACGATGCAGGAAATGCCAACGGAGGAGGGCTATTACATCACCCAGACCGGCACACTGCTCTACTGTGACGGAGCAGGGGATTGGAGTGTGCGCCGTCCCACTCTTGATGACGGAAAGTATGGGACTGAGCCGCTAAACCGTGTTTGGAGCGATGGATTACCCGCGTCGCATGTTACATGGCCTCTTGTTGTCTCGACGTTTGGTGCTGTGGCGTTCCCGCTAGTGCCGGTCAAGTTCGCTTATTGATAATGATTCTCATTATGCCCGCTGATTTGTTTCGGCGGGCATTTTCTGTTTTCCGGCGTGTCGCACTCAATAGTGATGTATTATGTAATTATCAACCAAACAAGGAAGGACAAATCAAAATGACCACCGAAAACCTCCGATTCAACCTCTTCGAAATCTTCGATAACATGATGGGCGACAAGAAGAAGCTCCGCATCACCAACAACCTCGACGTGTACACCACACGCACGGGAGACATTCACAGAGTAATCCGCGTCCACTGGGAAATCTCCAAGACAGAAGAAGAAATGCGTAGGGACTACAGAAAGCTTGGCAATCATTATGGTAGCCACTGTTATAAGAAACTTTTCCCCTACACCACCGAAGGAATGTACGCGGCAATAGACTACCTCGAAAAGCTCCCCGAAAACGCAATTTAAACTACATACCGCCCCGCCCACAAGGGCGGGGCACCCAACGAAAGGAAAATAAAATGCTGACACTATTTAACGATATACCCCCGTACGACATGCATTCCGTTGCAATCTGCGTCAACCAAGAAGACACGGCAATCTTCGAAACAGCACTAACCATACAAGACAATCAAAAAATAGCACGCTACAGAGTATGGCTATTAGCATGGAAAGGCTTAGAAAACCGGCAGAGAAGCGGAGCACAATCTAAAAGTTACATGATGGACGCAGTAGCTCCCCCAGACTGGACGATTGATAAAGTCCACAATACGATACTCGTATATCTCGCTGGGATTAGGTGGCTGAAATTTTCAAGCGGCATTCAATGGCAACACGGCGACTACCAGACACAGGCGCACGATTCCGCCCAAGAAGACTACATTCTTTACCTTGACGATTTTCTGGACTCAATCACACCGCAATTTTAAAAGGAAGCAATCATGGACAACGTTAATCATCCAGCACACTACACCGACAACACGAAGCCTTGCGAATGCATTGAAGTCGCGCAATATCACAGTTTTTGCGTAGGCAACGCGATAAAATACGTGTGGCGACACCGACTCAAGGGGCGCCCCCTCGAAGACTTGCAGAAAGCAGAATGGTATCTACAGAGGGCTATCGACAATGGCGAGAAATGCCGTTTGCAAATCGATGGCGAACCATTGGACGCTCACAATCTCATGCAAGTGGGGAAGTGCTGTCTCTACATGGACGCCATGTTAGACCTTGCTCGGCAAGCCACCACCTATGCGGAAGGTCTTTTCTGGATGTACCTTCGAAAAAGTGACTTGGACGGCATGCTAAAAATCGTAAAATTGATGCAATTGGAATTCAAGGGGGCACGAGGATGAATAAACTGCAAGTTCAAGCGCTCCTAACCTATGCCAGCGCCTTTGATAACCGTCTTGTAACCGAAATGCAGGTGGCCGCATGGATGGAAGCGTTAGCCACTGACATGCGATTAGACGTGGCGAAAGAAGCGATACGCCAATTTTTCGCAAGCCCGGAATATGTGAAGAAGCGCCCGTATCTCATGCCAGCCGACCTGAACGCGTTTTGGAGCAGATGGAAGCGAGACCATAATCCGACAGAAGGTGACATTATGCATGAAATGCGTGCGTTAGGCATCGAGGGTGATGCAAGTTGGGAGTATCGGCGCAACCGGTTGAGCGGGCGGACGATTGGTGAATCTGCGCAGGCCGCTAAGCGGTTCAGGGGGTTAGATAGTGCGCGGGGGTTGAGTTGTTTGGGTGAGATTATCTCTAGTTCGGCGTGTCGCACTCAACAATAATGTATTATGTAATTACCAAACAAAGAAAGGACAAACCAAAATGTCATACATCTACCACGAAAACATTACACATCACGTCGATTTCAACAATGTTGATAATCCACTCGCTAACAGTCTGTGGGAACACTACGCGCACACGGCGATGTCCACAGGCAATATCGCTAAAATATACAACTACCTGATAATCTCGAATGTTAACCCGATGCATCGAGTTGAACAGCACATGGAAGAGCTCGCAGAAACCGAATGCGCATACGGTTTTTAAGCTTGTCAAAATATCGACACCCCGCCCACGCGGGCGGGGCACCATCTAACGAAAGGAACAATAATGAAACTCGAAGAAAAATATATGGCAGTCCTCAACGAAGTCCCCAACTTCGTCACCGACCTGACAGCCAACGCTGGACAACGCACCTACAAATATCTGAATCTCTCCACCATTCTCAAAACCATCAAGCCTATTTTCGCCAAGTATGATTTAGCCTTCCGGCAGGTGGTGTGCATGGGTGCGGTAGGTGACAAAGTGAGCTACGGCACGGTCGAAACAATCATTTTCGACGCTGAAAAAACCTTGAATGTGGGGGACTACCCATTTATTGTGGTGCCCGACCCGCAGGCAATCGGCTCCGCAGTAACCTACGCGCGACGCTACTCCCTCTACGCGGCCCTTGGTATCTTCCCCGACAAGGACGATGACGGTGCCGCCATGCGCGACTATTCTGCACCACAACAACCACGGAAGGCCACGGCACAGGAAGTCGACGACCTTAACGACATGGCTCAGGCCGCTGGAACCAATCTAAGGTTTTACGTCAACGCTTTGGCATCGCAGTTCGGCCATGAGGTGCGTAAGCCTCAGGACTTGACCGAGCATGACGTTATACTTCTCCGTCAGGCCATCAGTAAGGGCGGTGCCAAGTGAAAAAGATTGCTATGTTTTTCGGGTTCTTGGTGCTTACGATTGTGTCCGCTGTTGCTTTGGGCGTGTCATTGTTTTGCGGGGACAGTCGTACGGTACTTCTCGCATTGGCTGATATCCTTATTGGTTTGGCGGGCATAGGTTTCGTTGCCATGGATTATCTCTAGTCCGGCGTGTCGCATCAAACAATAATGTATTATGTAATTACAAAACAAAGAAAGGACAAACAAAATGACAATCAACCTCAGTACAGCAGAAGCCTACATCATCAGCTATCTTGAAAACAGCGGACAGGATGACGGCAATTGGGACACCTACGGAGCCGCGAAAGACCTCCGCACCATCTGCGACATGAACGGCTACACCGATTATGAACAGGTAGACACCGACGAGTTTACCGAACTGCTCAAGGAACACGCACTTTAAACCAAACCACAGCCCCGTCCGCAAGGGCGGGGCACCATCTAACGAAAGGAACAATAATGAAAGATACAATAACCCTTGCTCAATACGTCAAGTTCCTCAAAGAGACGCTAGACCAGCTTGACAAAGTGGCTAAAGACTCACCAGACATTGAACTAAAAGACTGCACGCAGCAAATCGCAATCTACCCAAATTCCAGAGAGGACGCACTAGACTTGCTCTACTTGGCTAGAATCGAACCGACAATTTATAAAAGCATTGTGCGAGGGCAATTCCACACTGTCAACGGAATCGCATACGTCTACTATGATGAAGAGATTGCGGGAGAGGATAAATGAGACTCACACTATGGCCGGGAGCTATGCCCATCACATTTAAAACCGTCGCCGGAGAGCGAGAATACAGAGTCAAGGAAGACGTTTACGCCTACCTTATCCAGTCAAAAAACGGTAACCTATTCACACTCGACCATGAAAACAATCTCCGCACCGTCAACAGTCGGAATAGTTATCTTGACTCTTTGGATGACAGCGAATTGTTGAAATATTTGCGCAACGCGTTCGGCATTAGCCAGCGTGAGTTGGCGAAAATGTACGATGTACGGCAATGCCAAGTCGCGCATTGGGAAAACAAGTTCCGACGCATCCCGCCCGCACGACGTCAAAAAATAGCGGACACACTGATGAAAGCATACATGCTCGCCACCACGGAAGACGGATTACCGGTAAGGAAGGAAAACTAAAATGAAGATTCTGAACGTTTCGCAAGCGCAGGACACGCAAGCATGGTTAGACGCCAGAATTGGCAAAATCACTGGCACCAAAGCCGGAACACTCTCCCTCGAACATTACGCCCAAAAGGACGTAGCAAAGCTCGAAGCCATGGCAGACAAGGCAAAGACCGAAGAAAAGGCCGAAGAATACAGAGCGAAAGCCGAGCAAGCCACACGAGATAACGAACGGTTGAAAGTCAATCTAGATTTCTGGCAATTCCTCGCCGACATGATTGCGGAACAGCCGGACGGAGAACCGCCAATGGAACGCGGCCACCGACTCGAAAATACTAATATTATGATGGCGTGCGAGAAACTTGACATTTCCCCGGACATCGTGGAATTCGACACTGGAATGTGGGTAAGTGACGTGGATGACCGTATTGCGGTCAGTCCTGACGCTCACGCTAAACCGCAAATCGATATTAACGGGCTGGAATATCTTCCCCCATTCGCGTTCGAAGCGAAAAGTCTGGGAACGAAATACCATTTGCAGACTGTTGTCCCGTTCCGCGTATTCCAGATGTTGAACGATTCGGAAACTCCGAATAGTCAACGTGATGAATTGCAGTCGTTGGCTCTCAAACTATTCCCGGAGATTCTGGAATCACGTCGTGAGTTCGATTTCATCCCGGAGCAGTATCAGCCGCAAGTGTTGCAATATTTTGTCGTTAACCCTGACTTGCAGACATTGCATTTCACCATGTTTGATGACAGGGTTTACGGCAGTCTGCAACATGAGGTGTTCACTGTCGAACGCTTGAGCGTGGTGGATGAAATCGAAGCACAGGAGACAAAGGAATTACAGACATTGGCACTTATTGACGAACTGCAAAAACTGGGAGGTGTGGACTGGTGAGCATTTCACGACGTGTCATTTACGCGGTTTTCGACGATTGCGCGGGATGCAAACACCGTGAATTGATTGACGAACTACGCAAAATGGTGTTGCGCATCAAGAAGAAAACGGGCGTAATGCTTTCGCTGTTGGTTGTCCAGCCGGGCAATAGCCGATATTGGACGCTACGCAAGGCTCACAAGTATTCTAGCGCGCCTTTTTTCGTGTTTGACGGTGTGTGTTACCGTCATGTGGATGCGCTTGAGGTGCAGTGCTTAGCGTATTGCAGTCGTTGAAATTCAGGGGAACCTACGAAGGAATTTCGTTGGTTCCCTTTTTTTATTTTCGGCGTGTCGCATAACCAAGTAGTGTATTATGTAATTATCAACCAAGAAAGGACAAACAAAATGGACACCGAAACCAACTACAAAATGAACACCGAAACCAACTGCTTCAATGGATACAACATCAAGGCCACCACCAACGAAGACGGCACGGTAAACGTCGAAACATGGTGGAACGAGAACGCCACTGGAGCATGGTGGAACGGTACCGAGCATGCACAAGGCAAGTTCAACACCAGAAAAGAATACCTCAAGTGGCTCACTGACAAGTTTGCAGAAATCGTCGGAGAATAACCACCCCGCCCCGCCCGCAAGGGCGGGGCACCATCTAACGAAAGGAACAATAATGAATAAAAACGACGGATTCGTAGCGATACTCTTTCTCTTCGGAATCGTATTATCAGCAAACGAAAATCTGAACTTCATCAACATTATCGGCGTCGCATGTATGTTGGCGGCGTTTTACCACTACCGCAAAGGAGCAAACAAATGAACAAGGCAGTACAGGCGGGACTAGTCGCCGGGTACTTCAACACTTGCGTCCAGACAACGGACGGTTTTGGACACAGCCTTAAAGAGTTACGTAGGGCATGGCTCGGAGCCTGCAACACGCTCGAAACGTACTATGGGAACGAAGGTCAAGCCCACAAGGCGTTACAGGCCGATAGTCTGCGTAATCTCGCTACGTGCGGTTGGTGTCTCGCACCCTTCATAACTTTCCCCGTGTGGCTTCTCATGGCGAGGAAGACGGGATTACGTGGCTATCTGACGGCAGTCAGCGTATGCGCGTTCACCCGACATATCGCGGAAATGTACTAAAAGGGGGATAGGATGAAATATCGGAACGTTGACGCTTACGATTATCGCGTGCAGTCTCATTATTCGGAAAACGGTGTTGTGTGGGAGGTGTATGAGAGGACTAGCGACGGTTGGGAGAAACGCAAACGTGGCTATGACAGGCGGATTGCCGAAGCAAGGGAGAGAGCGCACGCGGTTATCGCTCGGCTTGCCGAAGTGCGTTATGGCGCTGACTATCGCGTGTCCCGGTTGGTACCATTGAAGTATCCGATGTGTTGGGGTGTGTTTGTCGAACGTCGGCGTGTCGCATAACCAAGTGATGTATTATAAAACTATCAACCAAACAAGGAAGGACAAATCAAAATGACCACCGCAACAATCAACATCAGCTACTTCGACGGAAAACAAACCATCGACATTCCAGAACTTGACGCCTTCTACACCTTCCACAGTGAAGCGGTGGAAACAAAGAACATTCTCCGTTCAATACGTCGCAAATGTGAACGCAAATACGGCTTCACGTTCGGACGCGTCAACAAGTTCCATGAAACCAGCTATGACACCACATATGAAGCACAGATTGAAGAACTCTGCGACTGACACCACCAGCCCCGCCACGCAAGGGCGGGGCACAACTAACAAAAGGAATAAAACATGTATGTAGTAAGATTCAACGGCGTCGATTATGTATGCGCCACATTCAGCCAAGCCGTAGCAACGGCAAGAAAAACAGTGAAACACGGAGACGTTGCAACAATTTTTGATGACGAAGGCGAACAAGTTGCATCATTTCAACCAAGGGAGGAAACAAAATGAAAAACATGCCAGAATTTATTGTACATGTCAGCGTTGAACTAGCCGACTCAATGGTGGAAGAAAAACTACGCTACACCCCCAATAAGGAAAAACAAACCTACACGATTGGTACAGCCGAAACCCTCAGCAAGAACAGCTACGCCATGCTGGAAGGTCCACTCGTGCAATTAGCAGAATTTTGCGCGAACCAAGTGGAGGAATAATGCTAGCGAAAGAAGGCAAACCAAAAGAGAAGAGTCCAACCGAAGAAACCCGGCGTAACGTCTTGGAACGTGACCACTACCGGTGTGTGAGATGCGGACGGGACGTGAGATACACGCCCTTCGGCTACTCAATCCACCACCGGCGCTTACGCTCGCACCCCTATGCTGAAATGCATTCCAGTTCGAACCTCATAACCCTCTGCGGGTCAGGCACAACCGGTTGCCACGGTTGGGTGCATGAGAACGTGAAAGAAGCCGAACGGCTGGGATTAATCGTTTCAGGATTCGTACGACCCGAAAGCATTCCAGTGCAAACGTGGGACGGGTTGAAAGACATTTAAAAAAGGAGAAGCCGCACGGTGAAAGGAAACCGTGCGGCTTATCAATGACAGCACTAAAAGGCAATCGCCAAAACTTTCAGCACCTCACATTATACTAGGCTAACTCGTTTTCGTCAACAAACGTTTTCCCAAGCTTGCCGCCCATCACCTGATTAACAGCAGTGTAAACCGTCTGCGACACACCAATCACAGCAACAAGCAGAACACCCCACGTATAACCGTGGTTGAAACCGCCCACAGCCGCGATAGCCAACATGCCCAAAACAATGCTAACCGCGAGACTAAACAAGGCGGTCATGTTATCCGGCAGAATAGGTTTAACAACCTGCACGAACACTGGAGCAACCAAACCGACGATAGCAACCGCGATAGTCTCAGCCTGAGTAATATCCATAATTTACTCCAATCACCAATACAAGGTTTCGCCCGGATAAATCACATTAGGATTGCCTGAACGATAACCCTTAATCTGACTTGCATTAATCTTATATCGCGCCGCGATACCGCTCAACGTGTCACCAGACCGAACAGTGTAACGACGTGCTCCACCGGTGGAAACGCCAGACCCGCGACGGCAGACACGCTCACCCGCATAAATGATGTTCGGATTGCCGGAACGGTAGCCCGTCCACTCATTCCAACTACCACCATAGCGTGATGCAATCGAACTCAACGTGTCACCAGACTGGACGTAAACGCATTGCGCAGACGATTGAGACGTACCACAGCCAAGACGATTATTAACAATCCTCATGACCGAATCATAATAACCGCCCAGCAAGGCGCGGCGTGTCGCCCCATTGCCATATTTCCCGGCTATCACATCATTTGCCATCTGATTCACGTTACCGTTAGGTGTGGTGTTCGGTGTGTCATGCCTGACCGTCGTTATGGTGCCAGTATTAGCGAACGAATTAGGCACGCACCCACTACGCTCACCACAGGCAATACGCCCCCACGCGGTCTTATCCCCGAAGAACAAGTCAAGGTCAAGGAACCCACCATACCCATTCAACATGCCATGAGACGTGTATTGCAACATGCCCTCACCTGCACTGCCAGCATTCCACGGCTGAGACTGATAGCCAGTGACGGCATTGCTCGCATACTGTGCCTTCCACAGCATGCAATGTTGGCGCACGTCTTGCGGAATCTGCCATACGGCGGACGCTTGCACATAAACCACAGGCCAGACACTAGTACGTTCATGCACTCGATTCACCCAATCGCGAACCCAATTACCGTTACCCCATGACACGTTACGGTAGCTTTCCCAGTCCAATACCAGCATGGAACGACCAACATACGAGCCGATAGTGTTAACGAAATAGTCGGCTTCCGCAATCGCACTGCCACCATTCGCATAATGGTACAACCCATGAATCTTGCCAGTTTCGATAGCGCCAGTAATCTGGCTAACCCACGAAGTGTTAGTGAAGTCCACACCCTCGGTGGCCTTGACGATAGCGAAATCAGCCGGAATGGTGCGCGTGATGTTTGCGGGTTGCCATCCGCTCACGTCCACTCCATTCATATTCGCCAATGCGACACTAGGTGACAGCATGATAGTCGCGCTCAATGCCAAACCAGCTACCGGCCTGACCATGCTCCGCTTGATACGCTTATGTTTAGGTGTTCGTTTCATTTTTCCCCCTTACTGCTTGCGCAAGTACGAATCTTGTTAGTTATCTCCGTGCCCACACCATTACCCCCTAAAGCATGGTAGGCGGTGTAGACGCGTTCAACTGTTTCCTTATCCGCGATGGGCACGAACCCGTTGCGTTCTCGTTGTTCGTCAAACTGTTTCAGCTTGCAAAACAAGAGTTCTTTCACACCCTCGCGTAATGGGTTGCGTTTCGCATCGATTTTGCTTAACACCCATTGTACGAGAATAGTCACCGTCTGACTGCCGAGGATGGCGCATAATAATGCCGTCTCCATCAATGCTCCCAATCAATCGGGAGCATGTTGAAATCATACGTGATTTTCATTGTCTGCCTACTGTTCTTCGTCACTGGCTTGTCCAAGCGGGCACGACTGAAATACTGCGAACCCAAGTACAGTCCGGTATCCGCGTAAGAGCCGCCATAGGCTAGAGCGAAACCGCCTATGAACGTCATACAGTCAAACGGTGAGTTTGCCTCCCATCGTGCGCATGGTTTCAACGCGTTAGCATTATCGTCAATGTCATACACTCGATTGCCGAGTAGGATACTGTTTTCCTCCGGCATAGCGGAAACATGATAATAATCACCAGTGAAAGTTTTCTTAAGCTGGAAAGAAGTCGAATACTCCCTGACCTCATTTTGGAAGAGGATGAAAAACGAGTCACGGATTGCGGAGTAAGAAATCGCTCGGCAATAATCTCCAATATTGTGCGTTGTCACGTCAGTCAGGTCAGACACCGGCGCACTGCAAATAGACTGACTGTTAACCCAATAAATTGAATGATTATACGCGGTTAACGTCGTATAGGAGTCTAATCCGGCGTTTGGCACTTGCGTTTTTACTCTATCCCACGTATCCCCGTTAAGTTGTGTAATCCAATCATCCAACGTGAACGCGATAAGCATATC
>OHAF01000958.1_pt1 | contig 29230 bp, 28 predicted proteins | sample 1577041 | NCBI WGS metagenome assembly OHAF01 (sample SAMEA3541495, study PRJEB24748) | human gut metagenome | biome: human gut; feature: human-associated habitat; material: faeces | place: China | collected 2012
GCGGGCGAACGCCCGCCCCTACCTTAAGGCTTCTAAACATTGCGCCGCGCACGGCGCAAAAATCTTGATCTGTATTTCTGACGACCTGTGCGTCAGAAATACACTTTACAGGCTGCAAACGTGCGAGCGCAGCGAGTGCGCTGCCGCAGCCTGAATCCTACTCAAAAATTCGCTTCGCGGATTTTTGAAGTCTTACTGCTCGATCTGTTCCATAACGTACGCTTCAACGATATCGCTGACCTTGATGTCGTTGTACTTTTCGAAGCTCAGGCCGCACTCGTAGCCCTGCGCGACTTCCTTGACGGAGTCCTTGAAGCGCTGGAGCGAGGCAAGGTGACCTTCGTGGACGACGATGCCGTCGCGCACGATACGCACGTCGCACGCACGCTGGATCTTGCCGTCGGTGACATAGCAGCCTGCGACGGTGCCGACGGACGAGACTTTGTAGGTCTGGCGAATTTCGGCGTGGCCGATGATGGCCTCGCGGAACTTCGGCGCGAGCATACCCTTCATAGCGGCCTCGATCTCGTCGATGGCGTCGTAAATGACGCGGTACATGCGCATGTCGACATGGTTGCGGGCCGCGCTGTCGCGCGCCGCGGCGTCCGGACGAACGTTGAAGCCGACAATGATGGCGTTGGACGTGGCCGCGAGCATGACGTCGCTCTCGTTGATCGCGCCGACCGCGCCGTGGATGACGCGCACGCGGACCTCGTCGTTAGAGATCTTCTCAAGCGACGCCTTGACAGCCTCGACCGAGCCCATGACGTCCGCCTTGACAATGATGTTGAGGTTCTTCATTTCGCCCGCCTGGATCTGGCTGAACAGGTCCTCGAGCGAGACCTTCGTGATGGGGGCGTTGGCCTTGCGCTTTTCCTCTTCCTTGCGCTGCTCCACGAGCTCGCGGGCAAGGCGCTCGTCGGCGACGGCGTTGAAGTGTGCGCCGGCCTCGGGCACTTCGCCAAGGCCCGTAATCTCCACAGGCACGCTGGGGCCCGCGGTGGTGAGCTTCTGACCCTTGTCGCTCATCATCGCGCGCACGCGGCCGACGGCCGTACCGGCAATGATGATGTCGCCCTGATGGAGCGTGCCGTTCTGGACGAGCAGCGTTGCGATCGGGCCGCGGCCCTTGTCAAGGCGCGCCTCGACCACAGCACCGGACGCGGCACGGTTGGGGTTGGCCTTGAGCTCGGCGACTTCAGCGGTCAGCGCGACCATTTCGAGCAGGTTGTCGATGCCCATGCCGGTCTTGGCGGAGATGGGGCAGACAATGGTGTCACCGCCCCAGTCTTCAGCAACAAGGCCGTACTCGGTCAGCTGCTGCTTGATGCGCTCGGGGTTGGCGTCGGGCTTATCCATCTTGTTGATGGCGACGATGATGGGAATTTCGGCGGCCTTGGCATGGTTGATGGACTCAATGGTCTGCGGCTTGATGCCGTCCTCCGCCGCAACGACGAGGATGGCGATATCCGTGATCATCGCGCCGCGGGCGCGCATGGAGGTGAACGCCTCGTGGCCCGGGGTATCGAGGAAGGTGATGGGCTTGCCCTTGATCTGCACCTGATAGGCGCCGATGTGCTGGGTGATGCCGCCCGCCTCGCCGGAGGCGACGTGGGCATTGCGGATATAGTCGAGAAGGCTCGTCTTGCCGTGGTCGACGTGACCCATGACGACGACGACCGGCGCGCGGGGCTGGAGCTCGTCGGCGCTGTCCTCGTGATCGTCGATGAGCTTTTCCTCGATCGTCACGACGACTTCCTTTTCGACCTTGCAGCCGAGCTCTTCAGCGACAAAGGACGCGGTGTCGAAGTCGATCATCTGGGAGAGGGACGCCATCACGCCGTTTTTCATCAGGCACTTGACGACCTCGGCGCCCGTCTTCTTCATGCGGGAGGCCAGCTCGCCGACGGAGATCTCGTCGGGAATTTTGACGGTCAGCGGCGTCTTCTTCGCGATCTCAAGCTGCAGGCGGCGCATCTTCTCGGCCTCCTCCTGCTTGCGCTTGCCGGAGAACGGCTGCTGACGGTTGTTGCGGTTTCTGTTGTTGCGGAACTTTTCCTTGCTGCCGCGCTCCAAGTCGCGGCGGTCACCGGAGCGCTCGGCCATGTCCTGCAGCTTTTCGTCGTACTTGTCAAGGTTGACGTTCGTGACCTTGCGGGTGTCGACGATCTTCTTTTCCGGCACGCGCGTCGTGGGATGCTGCGTGGCGGTGGACTTGCTCTGCTGCTGCACCGGCTGGGTGTTCTGCTGCGGCTGGGCGGGCTTGCCATGCTGGCCCTGCTGGGGCTGGGGACGGCTGCCGCCGTTATTGTTTCTCGGCTGGTTCTGAGCGTTATTCGCCTTCGGCTGGTTCTGCGCGGGGGCGGGGGCAGCCTTGGGCTCGGGCTTTTTCTGGGGAGCGGACTCGGCGTAGATCGACTCGATCTTCACCTGATGCTTCTGCGTCAGATGCTCGAAGATCAGGTTGACCTCGTCCGCGGACAACACCTGCGAAGGCTTCTTGCTCCCGTCCTCATAGGTACTCAGAACGGACAGAATGTCCTTCGACGTAAGGCCGAAGTCCTTTGCCATATCGGATACCTTGTTCTTGTTCATTGTAGTAGCCAAATTATTGCACCTCCGTGTGTTGTGATCTCTGCTTACTGTCTTTCTTGATGCTGCCCTTGCCCTTCTTCACGGGGCGGGAATGGGCAAAGCGCCTTGCCGCGCGCTGCTTTTCCGCGGCGCGGTGCGCCTTTTCTCTCTCGGCGCGCGTGCGTCCGTGCTTGACCGCGCCTCTCGGGCGCTTGCTCTCGCTCTTTTCCGCGCTCTTGGCCTTTGCGGCGGGAGCGGGCTGCGGTTCTTCCTGATGCGGCTTTTTCTTGCCGGTGCGCACATTTTTTTCGTGCTGCCTGAGCTCTTTCCTCCGCTCGGCGGCGCGTGCCGCCTTGATCGTCAGGCGCTTGGCCGCTTCACCGTAGTGCGCTTCGTCACTTTCCGCCAGCTTTTTCGCCACGGCCTCGGCAAAGCCGATGTCCGTCAGCGCCAGCAGCGCGCAGGATGTGCGCCCCAGCGCTCTGCCGAGGTCCTCCTTCGTCGGCGGGATCTCAAGGCAGATGCACTCGCCCGCCTCGCCGAAGTGGAGCGCGCGGCGGCGCGTGTTGTCCGCCGCATCCGAGGCGATGAGGATGAGCCGCGCGTGCTTGCTTCGTGCCGCCGCGCCGACAGGCTCTTCACCGACCTCCAACTTTCCGGCCTTTTTGGCAAGGCCGATCAGATTGAGCAGTTTATCCACCGTTTGCCATCTCCTTTTCCATTTCTTCGTAGACGCTCTCGGGGATGGCCGTGTCCAGCGCGCGCTCGAGCGCGCGGGATTTGCGCGCCCGCTTGAGGCATTCGCTGTTCGGGCAGACGTAAGCGCCGCGCCCGGGCTTTTTGCCCGTAAAGTCGAGCGACACCTCGCCTTGCGGCGATTTGACGGCGCGGATGAGCGCGCGTTTGTCCTTCATCTCGCGGCAGCCCACACACTGGCGCTGCGGGATCTTCTTTACTTTCTGCATGAGCCGCCCTCCTCTTTGGCGCTTTCAGCGCCTCGGACTTTTTTGCGCCGCGCACGGCGCAAATGAACTGAAATCGTTTTTACTGGCGACCGGTGCGTCAGTAAAAACACTTCTCGCCCCGCAAGTGTGCGAGCGCAAGCAAGTGCGCGCAGCGGGGTGCAAATTGAAGCTCAAAAATGTGCCTATGCACATTTTTGAAGATCACTCTTCCTCGCGATAGCTCTCGGGCTTGATGTCGATCTTGTAGCCGACGAGACGCGCAGCTAAGCGCGCGTTCTGGCCCTCCTTGCCGATGGCAAGGGAAAGCTGATCGTCGGGCACGATGACGCGGCAGGCCTTGCCCTCTTCGGCAAGGCGCACGTCGACAACGTCCGCCGGAGCGAGCGCCGCGGCGATGTACTCCGCGGGATCGTCGCTGTACTTGATGATGTCGATCTTTTCGCCGCGCAGCTCTTCGACGATGCTGTTCACGCGCTGGCCGTGGGGGCCGACGCACGCGCCGATGGGGTCGACGTTCTCGTCGTTGCTCCACACCGCCATCTTCGTGCGGGAGCCAGCCTCGCGGGCGATGGAGCGAATTTCGACTGTGCCGTCGTAAATTTCGGGCACTTCAAGCTCGAAAAGGCGCTTGACGAGACCCGGATGCGTGCGGGAGATCACGACCTGCGGGCCGCGGGACTGGCGGCGCACGTCGACAAGGTAGACCTTGATGCGCTGGCCCTCGACAAGCGTCTCGCCCTTGACCTGCTCGCCGGCGAGAAGAATGGCGTCTGTCGCTTCCGTGCCGGTGCCGATGCGAAGGGACGCGTTGCCCGTGCGGGGGTCGATGCGCGTGACGACACCGGTGAGAATTTCATGCTGCTTGGAGTTGTATTCGTCGTAGACCATGCCGCTCTCGGCTTCGCGCAGGCCTTGGATGATGACCTGCTTGCCGTTGCCCGCGGCGATGCGGCCGAATTCGATGTTGTCGACGGGAATGTTGACGATATCGCCGACGTTGTACTTGGCGGAGATGGCCTTCGCGTCATCGAGGCTCATCTGCGTGCCGGGGTTCTCGACCTCATCCACGACCTCCTTCTGCACGAACATCTTGAGCTCGCGCTTGCCCTCGTCCACATCGACCACGACGTTTTCCACGCCCTCGTGGTCGCGCTTGTAGGCGGTGGTGAGTGCCTGAACGATCTTATCCATCATAAAGGTCTGAGAAATGCCGCGTTCCTTTTCCAGCATCGCAAGCGCTGCGAAGATTTCATCACATTTCATGGGTATGCTCCTATTCTGTATAATCAAAGTAATTGGTATTCTTTTTGGTTAAAAGTCGCAGCGCAGGCGCACGAGCGCGACCGCGTCCTTTTCAAAGCGCTTTTCCTCTTCGCCGATGCGAAGCGTGACCGCGCCGTTGTCGTAGCCCGCGAGGTCACCGGAAAATTCCTTGCGCCCGTCCACGGGCTTGTAGGTCTTCAAGAGCACGGGCGAGCCCATGAACTGTTCAAAGTCACCGGGCCGCTTGAGCGGGCGCTCCGCGCCGGCGGACGCGACCTCGAAAATGTAGCTCGACTCGATGGGGTCGGCCTCGTCCAGAATATCACTCAGCGCGCGGGAGATGGCCTCGCAGTCGAGGATGTTCACGCCGCCGTCCTTATCAATGTAGATCCGCAGATACCACTGTCCGGCCTCGCGGACATATTCCACGTCCCAGAGCTTGCAGCCGTTCTCTTCGACCACGGGGAGCGCCAGTTCGCGCACGGTCTCTGTCACTTTCTTCATTGTATCCCTCGCAATCCGTGTTTTTCCCGAAATTTGCAAAAGAAAGAGCGGGCCAAACGGTCCACTCTGCGTTTCCTGCATCCATAACACAAGCATACTATCACACAAAGCTGCGGAATGCAAGCGTTTTTGCGCGCAGTTTGCGGCTTTTTTGAAAAAATTTCCGCTGTTTTTCGTTATTTTTTGCGCGCCGCACCCTTCCCGCTTGCAAAGCGGGGAAAAGTATGCTATAAGGATAGGACTCTGAATAGAGAATGAGAGAGAGGGATATTTTATGGCGCGTTCCGCCACGCTCGATATGACGCAGGGCAGCCTTGGCCGCCAGATCATCGGCTTTTCGCTGCCTCTGATGTTCACTAACCTTTTGCAGATGCTCTTCAGCATGGTCGACCTTGCGGTCGTCGGCCGCTTTTCAAGCTCCGCCGCCATGGGCTCGGTCGGCTCGACCACGACGCTCATCTTCCTGTTCACGGGCTTTCTGATGGGCCTTGGCAGCGGCGTCAACGTGCTTGTCGCCACGCATTTCGGCGCACGCAGCGAGAAAAACGTGCGCGAGTCCGTCCACACGTCGTTTCTTGTCTGTCTGATCGCGGGCTTTTTGATGCTGGCGCTGGGCCTTATCTTTGCCCGCCCGCTGCTCGAGCTTCTGAACACGCGCGACGATCTGATCGACGGCGCGGAGCTGTACCTTCGCATTTACTTCCTCGGCATGCCCGCCGCCGCGCTCTATAACTACGGCAACGGCGTTCTGAATGCCATCGGCGACACGAAAACGCCGCTCATCTTCCTTTCCACCGCGGGCGTGCTCAATGTCATCCTCGACCTTGCGTTCGTCATCGGGCTCGGGATGTCGACCGACGGCGTCGCGCTCGCGAGCATGCTCTCGCAGTGCGTGTCCGCGGGGCTCATCGTCCGCTCGCTCATGCGCAGCAAGGAGATCTACAGTCTCAGCTTAAAAGAGATCCGCTTCCACAAGGACAAGGCCATCCACGCGCTGTCTGTCGGCGTGCCGGCAGGTTTGCAGAACGCGATCTTCTCGGTCGCAAACCTCTTCATTCAGGCGGGCGTCAATTCGTTCAGCACCGTCGTCGTCGAGGGCAACTCCGCGGCGGGCAATGTGGATAACCTCGTCTACTCCGTGATGAACGCGTTTTACATCGCCTGCTCGAGCTTTGTCGGGCAGAACTACGGCGCGGGCAAATCGCGCCGCGTGCTCAAGAGCTACCTGCTGACGCTCTGCTATTCCGCAGTAGCCGCAGCGGTGCTCGGCGGGCTGTTCCTGCTGTTCGGGCACCAGTTTCTCTCGCTCTTCACGTCGGAATCCGACGTCATCGAGGCGGGCCTCGCGCGCATCTGGGTCATGTGCTTCTCGTTCCCGATCTCGGCCACGATGGACTGCACCACCGCCGCCTCGCGCGGCCTTGGAAAGGGCCTCGTGCCGATGATCTTCGTGTTCCTCGGCTCGTGCGTGTTCCGCGTGGCGTGGATCTACACCGTGTTCGCCCACTTCCATACGATCCGCTCGCTCTATATGCTCTATCCGTTCTCGTGGGTACTCACGGGCGCGGCGGAGATCGCATACTTTTTGTATTGCTATAAGAAATATGTCAAGCCGCTGGATGCGTCCCACGCAGCGGAATGAAAAAGAGCTGTCCGAAGGCCGACTCCGCATAAGAAAACATGCGGTTTTGCCTGCGCCTTTTTGGCTGGAATACAACCGAAAAAAACTTCCCATACGCCAGTATGGGGAGTTTTTTTCAGCTGATTTCATCTCAAAAATTCATTGGCAAAACTGCTTTGCACCGAAAAAGAGCAAATTTTGTGCGGAGCTGAGGCGCGACGGCGCGGGCATGCTGACGCATGGCAAGACGGCGCAACGAAGGAGCCCGTGCAAAATTTGCCTTTTACGGCGCATGTTTTCTTATGCGGAGTCGGCCAAAGCCGCCCTGCTTGGTGCAAAGGGAATGTGTTACGGTAGCGGGATCTCCTTGCTGTCGAAGAGCGTCTTGAGCTCGATCGAGGTGCGCGAGTCGCCGAACTTCTTGATGAGGGAGAGAAGCTGGTCGAGCTGCTGCGTGTCGCGCACGGCGAAGCGGAGCAGCGCGTTGAACTCACCCACCACGTGATAGTGGCTGATGATGGCGCTCTGCGAGGCGCAGAAATCGCAGAATTTGTCGTACTTGTCCGGCTCGAGCGCAACAGAGATAAAGCCCGTGATGTTGCAGTCGAGCTTCGTGCGGTCGATGTCGATGTGATAGCCGCGGATCACGCCGCTTTCCTCCATCCGGCGAATGCGTTCCGACACGGCGGGCGGCGTCAGCCCCACAAGGTCTCCCATGCGGCGCAGCGTGCAACGGCTGTCGTCCTGGAGGAGGTTGAGGATTTGGTAGTCAGTCCGATCCATCATGTTCTCCCTCTACCGTTCTCTTACACGATCTCGCCGCGCTTGATGACGGTTTTTGCAAGATTGCTGCCAACGCGGTAGCAGATGTAGTCGAGGTCGGGCGCGTCCCAGATGACAAGGTCGCCCAGCTTGCCCTCTTCGACAGAGCCGACCTTGTCGGCAAGGTCGATCGCCGCGGCGCCGTTGAGCGTGACAGCCGTGAGGACCTCCTCCGGCGTCAGCTTGTATTTGAGGCAGCCGAGGTTGATGACAAACTGCATGTTCAGGCACGGGCAGGAGCCGGGGTTGAAGTCCGTCGCCATTGCAACGGGCACGCCGGCTTTGACCATGTCGCGCGCGGGCGCGAACACCGCGCCGAGGTTGAAACTCGTCGCGGGCAGCAGGCATGCGATGACGCCGCCCTTGGCCATGGAGGCAATGCCCTCCGGCGGGCAGACGATCAGGTGCTCAGCCGAGATCGCGCCGATCTCACCGGCGAGCTGGCTGCCGCCGATGGCCTCGATCTCGTCGGCGTGGATCTTCGGGCGCAGACCGTACTTGAGACCCGCTTCGAGCACCTGACGGGACTCTTCGACGGTGAAGGTGTCGGCCTCGCAGAAGACGTCGCAGAACTTGGCGATGCCCTGCTCCTTGACCTTGGGCATCATCTCCTCGCACACGAGGCGGACGTACTCTTCGCGGTTGGACTTATATTCCGCGGGGACAAGGTGCGCGCCCATGAAGGTCGCGACGAGGTCCATGCGGTGGTGGTCGTTGAGGTCCTTGATGACCTCAAGCGCCTTGAGCTCATGCTCGGTGGCAAGGCCGTAGCCGCTCTTGGCCTCGACCGTGGTGGTGCCGAAGCCCATCATCTCGTCGAGCGCCTTGGAGGCCTTGGCGGCGAGCTCCTGCTCGCTGGCCTGACGGGTGGCGTTCGTCGTGGACTGGATGCCGCCGCCCGCGTTCTGAATTTCAAGATACGTCGCGCCGTGGAGCTTGAGACCCAGCTCGTTCTGGCGCCAGCCGCCGAAGATGAGGTGGGTGTGGGCGTCGACAAGGCCGGGGGTGACGAGGTGGCCCTCCGCGTCGACGACTTCCGCGCCCTCGACGGCGGGAACCGCGCCGGTACCGACGGAGGCGATGACGCCGTCCTCGATGAGCACCCACGCATCCTTTAAGAATTTGATCTTGCCCTGCTCCTCGCCGCGATGGGCGGATTTACCCTCCGGTGTCGCCAGCAGGCCGATGTTTTTGACCAGTAACTTTTTCATAGTAAATGTTGTCCTTTCCCTAAATAAAAGGAATTAAAAGGGCGTCGCAGACTTTTACCCGCAAGGGGTACGCGGCATCCGTGAGGCGGCAGAGCCGCCAACGGCTGCCCAGGCCGCCCGTAGGCGGCAAATAAATTGAGATCATCTTTCCGACGACATGTGCGTCGGAAAGATTCTTTGCGCTCCGCAAGTGTGCGAGCAAAGCGAGTGCGCGCAGCGGAGTGTATCCAGCTCAAAAAAGGGGCTTTGTAAAAAGCCCCTTTTTTGAAGTGTTTTCTTAGTGCATGTATTCCTTCACGGCCTTCTCGCAGAGCTCTTCGTCCGCGACGTAAGGCATGGTGATGTGATCCTGACCCTCGTACATCTTGTTGTACTCGGCGACAGTGGTCATGGCGTTCTCGTTGCGCGCCCAGCTGCGGCGGGCAACGCCGACCATGGTATCCCAAGGCATGGACATGCGCAGGATGGTGTCGACACGCTCGGAGCCGTCGAGGACCATACCGAAGCCGCCGTTGATGGCGCGGCCGATGCCCGTACCACCGCCGTTGTGCAGGGCGATGTAGCTCATGCCGCGGGCAGCGTTACCAGCGTAGCACTGGGTCGCCATCTCGGCCATGATGTTGGAGCCGTCCTTGATGTTGGAGGTCTCACGGAAGGGCGCATCGGTACCACCGGTGTCGTGATGGTCACGGCCAAGGATGACGGGGCCGATCTCACCGTTGCGAACCATCTCGTTGAACTTGAGCGCGAGGTTCATACGGCCCATGGCATCCTGATAGAGGATACGGCACTGGGTACCGACGACCAGCTTGTTCTTCTCGGCATCGCGGACCCAGACATAGTTGTCGTAGTCCTGATAGCGACGGTTGTGCGCCTTGATGTACTCGGCGGCAGCCATGTCGGTCTTGTGCAGATCCTCGGGGTTGCGGCTCAGGCAGCACCAACGGAACGGGCCGTAGCCGAAGTCGAAGAGGCACGGACCAAGGATATCTTCGACGTAGGAGGGGAAGATGAAGCCGTCGAGGTCGTTCTCGCCGTTCTTGCAGATGCTCTTCACACCGGAGTCGTAAACAGCCTTGAGGAAGCTGTTGCCGTAGTCGAAGAAGTAGGTGCCGCGCTCGTGGAACTTGCAGATCATCTCATAGTGATGCTGCAGCGTCTTGTCGACGAGGACACGGAAGCCGTCGGGATCCTTGTCGAGCATTTCGGTGCGCTGCTCGAACGTGAGGCCCTGCGGGCAGTAGCCGCCGTCATAAGGCACGTGGCAGGAAGTCTGGTCGCTCATCAGGTCGACATGGACGTTGTTGTTGTACAGGTACTCGAGCAGGTCGACAATGTTGCCGCAATAGGCGACAGCGCAGGGCTTGCCTTCCTTCTGGTGGTCGAGAGCGATCTTGGTGGCCTCTTCGAGAGAGTTGGTGCGGTGGCTGACCCAGCCCTGGGTGTAACGGGTCTCGATACGGGAATCGTCGACCTCGGCGATGATGGAGGCAGCGCCGGCAATCTCAGCAGCCTTGCCCTGAGCGCCGCTCATGCCGCCAAGACCGGCGGAGACGAACAGACGGCCGGCGAGGTTCTGATCGTTGGGGATGCCGAGCTTCAGACGGCCGGCGTTGAGCAGCGTGTTGAACGTGCCGTGGACGATGCCCTGGGGACCGATGTACATCCAGCCGCCGGCGGTCATCTGACCGTAGTTGGCAACGCCGAGCGCGGCAGCGCGGTTGAAGTTCTCCTGGTCATCGAAGGTACCGACCATCAGGCCGTTGGAGATGATGACGCGCGGAGCCATCTTGTGGGAGTGGAACAGGCCCAGAGGATGACCGGACATGACGACGAGGGTCTGCTCATCGGTCAGCTGCTCGAGGTACTTCTTGATCAGGCGGTACTGCATCCAGTTCTGGCAGACCTGGCCGGTCTCACCGTAGGTGACGAGCTCATAGGGATAGAGAGCGATATCGAAGTCGAGGTTGTTGTCGATCATGACCTGAATGGCCTTGCCCTCGATGCACTTGCCCTTGTACTCGTCGATGGGCTTGCCGTAGAGCTTGCCCTCGGGACGGAAGCGGTAGCCATAGATACGGCCGTGCTCTTCGAGCTCCTGCGCAAACTCCTTGGCCATCTGCTCATGATGGTCGGGGTGGATGTAACGCAGAGCGTTCTTGATGGCGAGCGCCTTATCGGCCTCGGTCAGGTGGGATTCGCGGCGGGGTGCGCGACGGTAGCCCTCTTCGAACTTCGGATACTCGGGAAGCTCGTAGTCCAGCTTGATCGTCATCGCATCGTCTGCAAGATTGATCATGGTGGGTTCCTCACTTTCATAAAAATATTTCTGTAAAAACCGATAAAAATGAAAACAGAATTCTCACTTTTCTTTACAACTTGCATTATAGCAAAGATGTGCTATAATGAAAAGTACTTAATTTATCTGCATACCATACCGCAAAAGTATGACATGGAGGACAAGCGATGAAGCTCAGACAGCTGGAATACTTCTGCGCGGTGGCGGAGGAGAAAAGCATCTCCGCCGCGGCGCGCGAGCTGCACGTGGCGCAGCCGCCGATCTCGCGCCAGATCGCGCAGCTCGAGGAAGAGCTCGGCGTGCAGCTCTTCCTGCGCGGCAGCAAGGGCATGTCCCTCACCGACGCGGGACAAAGCCTGTATCAGCAGACGCAGCAGATCTTTCAGGACATCCGCCGCGTGGAGGACAGCGTGCGCAGCGTGGGGACGGGCATGAGCGGGCGCCTCAAGCTCGGCGTCATCTACTCGGCGATGTCGTACGCGTTACATTATATAAATGAATATCACAGCCGCTATCCGCAGGTGGAGCTCTTCATCCGTGTGGGCTCGCCGCAGGAGCTCATTGAATCGCTCAACCGCGGCGAGCTGCATGCACTGTTCCTGCGCACCGCCGCGCGCGAGCCGAGCGGATTGCAGGAGCGCATTCTGGGCGAGGATAAGCTCGAGCTCATCATGCGCGAGGACCTGGACCCCGCGCCAGAACTGAACGAGGTGCCCATCGAGCGGCTCAAGGGTGTGCCGATGTGCCTTCTGCGCTCGGACGACCTCTGGAGCTACAACGACTTTTTGGTGCAGGAGTGCCAGCGCAGCGGCTTTACGCCGAATGTGACCTGCCACTGCTACGATACGCCCATGGCGATGCAGGTGGTGCTCTCGGGCTTTGGCATCAGCTTTCTGCCAAAGTCCATCCTGAGCACGCATCCGGGCGCGCCCTTAAAGGCAAAGCCCGTGCGCGGTCTGCCGATCCGCTCGTATGCCGTTTTGGCATGGAACAGCGCGGTGCTCAGCGCCCCGTGCGTGCAGCGCTTCGTCGAGGAGAAGATGACTTAAAAAAATTAAGCCCGCACTGAAAAAAGAGAAAGAAAACCTGTTTACTCCCCCGTTGAGCCGCGATATAATGGCAACGCTGAACAAAAATGGACGGGCGCAGCGCGCCTGTCTGAGCAAAATGACGATACAAAATAAATTGACGGAGGAAAACAACCATGGCAAAGTTGATCGAATGCATCCCCAATTTCAGCTGCTCCAAGGAAAAGGACGAGGCCACCTATAATGCCCTCGTCGAGACCGCCAAGAGCGTTCCCGGCTGCACCCTGTTTGACGCCCAGACCGACGGCAACCACAACCGCTGCGTCTTCACCCTCATCGGCTCTCCCGAGGCCATCGAGGAGGTCGCCTTCCAGCTGACGAAGGTCGCCACCGAGCGCATCGACATGAACAAGCATCACGGCGAGCACAAGCGCATGGGCGCTACCGACGTTATCCCCTTCGTTCCCCAGATGGACGTGACCGTTGAGGAAGCTGTCGAGATGTCCAAGCGCGTTGCCCAGCGTATCTGGGACGAGCTGAAGGTCCCCTCCTTCCTGTATGAGGACAGCGCCACCCGTCCTGAGCGCCGCAACCTCGCTACCTGCCGCAAGGGCGAGTTCGAGGGCATGCCCGAGAAGCTCCTGCAGGAGGATTGGGCTCCCGACTACGGCGAGCGCAAGATCCACCCCACCGCCGGCATCACCGCCATCGGCGCCCGTATGCCGCTGGTCGCGTTCAACTGCAACCTCGAGACCTCTGATGTTGAGGTCGCCAAGAAGATCGCCAAGGTCATCCGCGGCTCTTCGGGCGGCTTCCGCAGCTGCAAGGCCATGGGCTTCATGCTTGAGGACCGCGGCATCGCGCAGGTCTCCATGAACATGGTCAACTACGAGGATACCCCGCTGTATGTCACCTATGAGATGATCAAGGCCCTCGCCGAGCGCTACGGCACCCGCGTCATCGAGAGCGAGATCGTCGGCCTGACCCCGGCCAAGGCCCTGATCGACTGCGCTGAGTTCTACCTCAAGGCCAAGGACTTCGACTGCAAGAACCAGGTCATGGAGTATCACCTGATCGACATGGAATAAAAAATTCAAAGAAGCGGCGCTGCCGCTCCTTTGAGAGCCCACTCAAGGCGGCTCGCCGCCTTGAGTGGAATTTTCAGCGCGCGGCATTCACCATGTCGCGCGCTGCGAAGTATCGCTGCGGACGCGCAGGTCGTCCTCCGCGATGAATGAAAGCTATTTGCCGCCGGGAGGCGGCAAAGGCTGCGACGCTTTTGGCTCGTGCGGGCGTTGGCTGCTCCAGGAGGGGCGGCTGACCGTAAAGGTGCGGCGATGCCCGCGCGGGACGCAAACGGCGCGAAATGATGAAAGGAAATATTCAACATGATGAAGTTAGCTGATATGACCGTTACCGGCTTTGCCGATACCGTTGCCTCCGATGCTCCCGCGCCGGGCGGCGGCTCCTGCGCCGCACTCTATGGCTCCATCGGCGCCGCGCTGACCGCGATGGTCGGCGGCCTGACCCAGGGCCGCAAGAAGTATGCCGAGTATGCCGAGCATGCTGCCGAGGTCGAGAAGAAGGGCAACGAGCTCAAGACCCGCCTGCTCGACGTGATGGACCGCGACACCGAGGCGTTCAACGTCGTCTCCGCCGCGTTCGGTATGCCCAAGGCGACCGACGAGGAGAAGGCTGCCCGCTCCGCCGCCATCCAGGAGGGCTTGAAGGGCTGCACCAAGACCCCGATGGAGATGATGGAGCTCATCGACGAGACCCTGACGCTTGCACAGTCCCTGCTGGGCCGCTTCAACGACACCTCCGCGAGCGACCTGGGCGTTGCGTTCCTGTCCCTCAAGGCCGGTATCCAGGGCGCATGGCTCAACGTGCTCATCAACGTCGGCTCCCTGAAGGATCAGGAGTTCGCTGCTGAGTACCGCGCCAAGGGCGAGGCCCTGCTCGCGCACGCTCTGCCCCTTGCCGACGAGTGCTACGCTGAGATCGTCAAGCTCATCGAGGGCTAAACGAAAAGATTCATCAAAAAATGGCTTCGGTGCGCGCACACCGAAGCCATTTGCAGTTTGCAAAGGAGTTGTATTTCCATGACCATCCAGCATTTAACGCCGAGTGACTACATTACGACCAAGTGGTCTGGCGGCCTGACGACCCAGCTCGGCATCGCGCCCGCGAGTGCGGTGTACGCAGACCGCGACTTTTTGTGGAGACTCAGCTCTGCGACCGTTGAGGACGCAGAGTCCGACTTTACGGCGCTGCCCGACTATGAGCGCCTCATTTCGACGCTTGAGGGCACGATCGAGCTCAATCACAACGGCGGCGAGAAGCTGACGCTGAACCCCTATGAGGTCCATCGCTTCGACGGCGGGGACAACACCCATTCCTGGGGCTGCTGCCGCGACTTCAACCTCATGCTCCGCAAGGGCAAGTGCGAGGGCAAGATGCGCGGCGAGCACCTTGCGGCGCTCGAGCACAAGACCGTCCACGGCTGCGAGGGCATGACGCTCATCTACTGCGGCGTGGGCGAGGTTCACGTCATCGTCGGCGACGAGAGCGTTGAGCTCAAGGCTGACGAGGCCGCGCGCCTCGACGGCTACGCGGGCGAGATCAAGCTCTGCTCCAAAACGGGCGCAAAGCTGATGCTTGCCAAGGCGGAAGCGGTCTAAAAAGAAACGAAAAGGAGAGGCAAAAGCCTCTCCTTTTTCAGTCTTCAAAGTCGTTCGGGTCTTCGTCGGTCTGCTTGCGGAAGCGGTCGAGCGCGACGAGAACGGCGGCCGCCGCGGCGATGACGGCAAGGACGCCGATGAGAATGGATACGCATTTTTTCATAATAATTCCTCCTGTTGTGATAAAGTGTGGAATGGGTTACGGTTCAGCGGAAATGATGTCATAGACCTGCTGCAAAAACGCCTCCTGCTCGCTTGTGGTGCAGCGGAGCGTTTTGCCGTCTATGGAGGTGAAAACGCGCAGGGCGCCGTAAAAATCCCTGCACTGGATGAGCGTGCCTTTGCCGGTGCTGCCGTCGGGGAAATCGGTCGGGCCAAAGTTGAAGCTCAAGTCCAAGATGAAGTCGCCGTCTTTCGGCCGGTGGGTGCTGCCGCCGTCCGGCGACAGCAGATTGATGAGCGAGCGGCGGAATTTCTGCTGCGCAAAAAGGTCAATGAGCTGAGAGCGGCGCGCATCATCTGTGGAAAGCTCAAACGAGGTGAACTCCGAATCGGGGGCACGGCGGTGATAGCCGGAAACGGATTCGCATTGTGCGATATCCACCTTGCCGATCTCTTGCAGCGTCATCGGCCGCGTGTAGATCAAAGCTGCGAGGACGAGAACAGCCAGAATGCCGAGGAGAACAATGTGTCGTCTTTTCATAAAAATGACCTCCTGATTGTTACGGAGTGTCAGAAGAGAGCATGTCATAGACCTGCTGCAAAAATTCCTTCTGACGGCTCGTGGTGCAGAGCATGAGGTTATTGCCGGTGGTGGAGAAAAGGTTCAGCTGGCCAAAAGAGCTTTGAAAATAAAGATAATCCTGCCCGTCGTTGAAGGAAAAGTCGGCGTCAAAGATCAAATTATTCTGCGGCATATCGCTCGTCGTCTCCAACGGCAGGAGGTTTCGGAGCGAGCGGCGGAATTTCTGTTGTGAGAGAAGTGAAATCAGCGTTTCCGTGCGCTCCTCGCCGCGCAGCCATTCTGAGCTCTCCACGCTGCGGCCCGGTTCGTCGATGGAGACCGTAAGATAGTCAGTGTATACCAGTTCACTCTGCGTAATATCCAGCCCGAACATCGCCTCAAGCGTCATCGGACGCGTGTAGATCAAAGCTGCGAGGACGAGAACAGCCAGAATGCCGAGGGGGAGAAGCCGCTTTTTCTTCATGGGGAAACCTCCTCAAAAGTACTTCTACTCTATTAGACGCAGAAAATGCAAAAAAGTGTCACAATTTTGCAGATTTTTTCAATGAAGTATGGAACAGGCTACTACCATCAACATAACATGAAAAGCTGTGCTTTGCAAGTTTGCAGGCGCAGCCTTTCAGAAAATTTAAGAAGTGGGTCATCCCCGTCCGCGGCCGATCAGGCAGCAGAGGAGGAACGCCGCAAGGTCGCAGACGACGACCGTCGCGCCCACGGGGGTGGAGAGCAGATACGACCCCGTGAGCCCGAGGCAGAAGCACACGACCGAGAGTCCTGCTGCAAAGCACACGACGCTTCGAAAGCTTTTGAAGACCCGCATCGCGGACAGCGCCGGGAAGATGATGAGGCTCGAGAGCAGCATCGCGCCCATCATGCGCATACCGAGCACGACAGTGAGCGCCGTTAGAACGGACAGGATCGTCTTGTACGTGCCGACGCGCACGCCCGTCGCGCGGGCAAAGGACTCGTCGAACGTGACGGAAAAGAGCTTGTGGTAGAAGAGAATGTAGAGCGCGAGCACGCAGAGCGCGAGCGTGACGCTCAGGATGACGTCCGAGCGCGACATCGCGAGGATGCTGCCGAACATATAGCTGTCGACATCCGTGGTCATGCCGGTCGTGAGCGAGGTGACGATGACGCCGATGGCGAGCGCCGAGGCTGAGAACACCGCGATCATCGCGTCTGCGCTGACGCGGCTCTTTTCCGCGACGTGCATCAGGATGAACGCCGCGATGACCACAACGGGGATGGAGAACCACAGCGGCGCGAAGCCGCATGCCACCGCGACCGACAGCGCGCCGAACGACACGTGGCTCAGCCCGTCGCCGATCATGGAGTAGCGCTTCAAAACGAGCGGCACGCCGAGCAGCGACGCGCACAGCGAGACCAAAATGCCGACAACAAACGCGCGCACGATGAAAGGATAGGCGAACATCGAGAGAAGCAGCTTCATGTGCGCTCACCTCCAAACCGTTTGCCGGCGGGCGACGATAAAAACTCGCTTACCGTGCCGTAAAAGCAGCCCGCGCGGTCGACGCAGAGGATGTGCTTGGCCTCGCGCAGGGCGTTTTCAATGTCGTGCGTGACCATGATGATGGCCATGCCCTCGCGCTCGTTCAAATAGCGCAGCGTTTTGTAAAGGTCCTGCATGCTCGCGGGGTCAAGGCCCGTGACCGGCTCGTCGAGGATGAGCAGGTCATTTGCCGCGCACAGGGCGCGCGCAAGCAGCACGCGCTGCTGCTGCCCGCCGGAGAGCTCGCGGTAGCACTTGTCCTTTAATTCCAGCACGCCGAGCTTGCCGAGGTTCATCAAAGCCGCCGACTTCTCCTCCGCCGTGTAGAAAAAGCGCGCGCGGCGGTTCGAGAAGCCCGAGAGCACGACCTCCGTGACCGTTGCGGGAAAGTCGCGCTGCGTGGGCGTCTGCTGGGGCAGATATCCGAGTCGGCCCTCGCGCTGGGCGGGGCAGTCGATCTTGCCTGCGAGGGGCGAGAGAAGGCCGAGGAGTGAGCGCAGCAGCGTCGATTTGCCGCTGCCGTTTTCGCCGACGATGCAGAGGTAGTCCCCCGCGCGGACGGTGAGGGTCAGGTGCTCCAGGAGCGGTTTGTGCTCGTAGCCGAGCGTGACGTCCTCGCACGCGAGGACGATGGGCGATTCATTCATTCGTTGAGCCCCTTTCTGAGTGCTTCGTAGTTGCGCTCCATGAGCGTGAGGTAGGTCTCGCCCGCGTCAAAATCCGCGCGCGAGACGGTCTGCATCGAATATAGGGTGTCGACCGCTGCGCCGGTGCACTCACTCACCACAGCGGCGACCTTTTTCGTGCCGAAGTCGATGGTGTAGACCACGGGGATATCCTCGTCCTCCACCTTGTCGATGAGGAACTTGATCGTCGCGAGCGACGGCTCGGTGTCACCCGAGCAGCCGTGGAACGCCGCGCGGTAGTCCAGGTCAAATTCGCGGCAGAAGTAGAGCATCGGGAAGCGGTCGGCGAAGACCAGAAGCTTGCGCGGCGCGGACGCGCAGAGGTCGGCAAAGCGCGCGTCGAGTTCTTCGATCTGCGCGCAGTAGCCATCACAGTTCGCGCGGTAGAAATCCTCGTTTGCGGGATCGGCCTTGCAGATCGCGTCGCAGACGGCGCGGCAGAGGACAACGGCGTTTTTCGGCGACGTCCAGATGTGCTCGTCGTATTCGACCTCGTCGCTGTCGTGCTCATCCTCTTCATGATCGTGGTCATGGTCATCATGGTCATCGTGGCTGCCATGCTCATGGTCGTGGTCATGGCCGTCCGCGCCCTGCATGCCCTCGACATATTCCTCGTCGAGCGCGTCGACGTAGTCCATCATGCGGGCGATGACGGCGATATTTTCGCCCGCGGCGCCCAGCATGCTGTCGACCCAGTATTCCCCCTCGCCGCCGTTGTAGAGGAAGACGTCGGATTCGGAGATCGTGACGGCGTCGAGCGGCGTGGGCTCGAAGCTGTGCGCCTCGCGCCCCGGCGAGAGCAGAAGCGTGACGTCCGCGCGGTCGCCGACGATGGCGCGGGCGAAGTCATAATAGGGGAAAAGCGTCGCGACGATCTGGATTTTGCCGTCGTCCGCCTTTTCCACAGGCACGGTGCAGGCGGTGAGGGAAAATGCCAGCGCGAGCGCCAAAAAAAAGGAAGCAATGCGTTTCATGCGCCCTCCTGACACTCGCGGCACAGGCCGTAGAACATCGTCTTGCGGGGATTGATGGAAAAGCCGTGCTCATGCTCCAAATGCTCGTAGAGCGGCGCGAGCTGGTGGCAGTCGAGGTGCACGATGCGCCCGCAGCGCTCGCACTTAAAGAGGCAGCAGTCCGATGCGCAGCCGTGGGTGCAGAACTGATAGTATGCGCCCTCATCCGTCGTGACCTTGTGGACGCTGCCCTGCCGCTCGAGCTTTTCCAGCTGCCGGTACACCGTCGCGATGCCGATGTGCTCGCCCTGTTCGCGCAGCGCGTCGACGATCGCCGCCGCGCTGACCGGCGAGTCCGCGCGCTCGGAAAGGCAGTCGAGCACTGCCTTTTGCTGTTTGGTCGTATAGGTCGCCATAGTGGCCTCCTGAATTTGAAAATGAAAATCAATTTCAAATTATAACCGAAAATTTTCGCCTGTCAAGTATTTTGTGCAGGCAAATCTTGCCATTTTTCGGTAAAAATGGTAAATTTAAGGCGAAAGCATTGAAAGTGAGAGACTGCGTACAAGAAGAACATCCTGTGGAAAAAGAAAGGAGATTTCGCATGAACTGTCCCTACTGTGCAAAAGAGATGGAGTCCGGCTACCTGCGCGGCGGCAGCGGCTACGAGCTTCTGTGGACGGAAGAGCCGTTCAAGATGACCTCTCTCCCGACCGGAAACGATTTCTTCGTCTGCAAAGCATCCGACGTCTACCGCCCCATCGCCCACCTCTGCCGCGCCTGCGGCAAGATCGTCCTGGACATCAAAAAATAAGAAAAGCACCGCGGCCCAAAGCCCGCGGCGCTTTCCACAAGGATTTATCATGCCGCATTCGCCGCACCGCGGCGAACAGGCCCGCGCACCCCGCCGCATTTGCCGCCCGCAGGCGGCAAACAGTCTCCGGCACTTCGCGCCGCATTTTCTGCCCCACAGGCAGAAAACAGACCCTCCGCACTACAATTGACGCAAAGACTTACATCATAGTTAAGCCTCGCAGAGTTTCGCGCCGCGCACGGCGCGAAAGAATTTTAATCATAAATCGCCGCGACATGCGCGTGGCGATTTATTCTTCTCGCTCCGCAAACGTGCGCGCCTACGGCGCGTGCGCTGCAGCGGAGCGCACCCCCCTTCAAAAAAGAAAGGCTGTCCTTTCGGACAGCCTTTCTTTTTTGAAGTAAAATTATTCGTAGATGGGGTACTTCTTCGTCAGGGCGACAACAGCCTCCTGAGCCTTCTCCTTGCTGCCCTCGAAGTCGCGGGCGACCATACCCATGATGCGGGCGATCTCCTTCATGTCCTCTTCTTTCAGGCCGCGGGTGGTGGCAGCGGGAGTGCCGACGCGGATACCGGAAGTGACGAACGGCTTCTCGGGGTCGTTGGGGATGGCGTTCTTGTTGACGGTGATGAAGCACTCGTCCAAGCGACGCTCGATCTCCTTACCGGTGATGTTGAAGTTGCGGACGTCGACGAGCATGAGGTGGTTGTCGGTGCCGCCGGAGACCAGACGGAAGCCTTCAGCCTTCAGACCCTCGGCAAGAACGGCAGCGTTCTTGACGACCTGCTCACCGTAGGCCTTGAACTCGGGCTTGAGCGCCTCGCCGAAGCAGATGGCCTTGGCAGCGATGATGTGCTCGAGCGGGCCGCCCTGGGTGCCGGGGAACACGGCGGAGTCGATCTTCTTGGCCAGGTTGATGGTCTCCATCTCGCCGGTCTCGATGTTCTTCTTGGTGATCTCGTTCTTGCACAGGATCATGCCGCCGCGGGGGCCGCGCAGGGTCTTGTGGGTGGTGGTGGTGACAACGTCGGCATAGGGCACGGGGCTCTCGTGAACGCCAGCGGCGACGAGACCGGCGATGTGGGCCATATCGACCATGAAGAAAGCGCCGACGGAATCAGCGATCTCACGGAACTTGGCGAAGTCGATCTTGCGGGGATAGGCGGAAGCGCCGGCAAGGATCATCTTGGGCTTGCACTCCTGCGCGATGCGGTAGACCTCGTCGTAGTCGATCATTTCGGTCTCATCGTTGAGGGAGTAGGGGACCTGATGGAAGTACTGGCCGGAGATGTTGACCGGGCTGCCGTGGGACAGGTGGCCGCCGTGGGCGAGGTTCATGCCCATGAAGGTGTCGCCGGGCTGGAGCATAGCCTTGAACGCGGCCAGGTTGGCGGAAGCGCCGGAGTGGGGCTGGACGTTGGCATGCTCAGCGCCGAACAGCTTACAGGCGCGCTGACGGGCGATCTCTTCGGTCTCGTCGACGCAGTAGCAGCCGCCGTAGTAGCGCTTGCCGGGATAGCCCTCGGCGTACTTGTTGGTAAGGCAGGTGCCCATAGCCATCATGACAGCCGGGGAGACGATGTTTTCGGAGGCGATCAGCTCGATGTTGCGCTGCTCGCGGTGATACTCCTTCTCAATAGTGGCGCCGACTTCGGGGTCATACTGGGACAGGAATTCCATGGTTTCTTTGATCATGGTGCGTGTTCCTCCTCTGATTTTTCAGTCGATTGATACATTACCGGCGGCTAAGCTGAAAAGTGCGAACTTATGCCGGTTCTCTCACACCTTAGAATAGCAAAAAAAGTAAGGCCCTGTCAAGGAAAACCGGGCCTTGGAGGGACTGAATTTATTAGGGAAAAGAGGAATATCACCTTAAAAACGTAAAAGTGTGCAAAAAGGGGCGAAAAGGGATTGACGTGCGTTGTGCAGTCTGCTATGCTGTGCCTGCATGAAGTTTAAATTTTGAAGAGCTTTATGCATCGGCAGAGTAGGAAACCATGTGTTTACGCGAAGAGCGAATAGTGCCGTTGGGATGGGAAGTTGCCCACGGACGAAAAACCCATGGTTTGCAGTATGGTTTCCGCATCCGCTTGCCACTCAGAAGAGAGTTTAAGTGAGGCCTCTCCTCCGCGTGGTTCCTGCCATCCGGAGGGAGAGGTGTTTTCTTTTTTCACCGGATCAAGCCGTTCCGCGCGGCACCGCAGCCGCGGGAAGATCTTTTTATGAAAAAAGGAGGTCCTCACAATGTCCCTTCAGATCGAAGCGCTTTCCCCTATCATGTGGACGATCATCATCGCGGTCGCCCTCGTGCTCATCGCCGCAGTGGTCTTCACGTGGAAGTCCTCGGCCATGTCCACGCGCAAAATGGTCACCATCGCCATGCTGACCGCAGTCTATGTCGTGCTGAACTTTGCCGGTACGGTGCGTCTTGGCTGGATCAACATCTCCGTCGCGTCGCTGCCCGTCATCGTGGGCGCGATGCTCTACGGTCCGGTCGGCGGCCTGCTCGTCGGTCTTCTCGGCGCATTCATGGGTCAGCTTCTCACCTATGGCGTGACCGCGACCACGATCCTGTGGATCCTGCCGCAGGCGGCGCGCGGCCTGCTTGTCGGCGTGTATGCCAAGCACTGCGGCTATAAGTTCTCCAGCGGTCAGCTCACGCTTGCGCTGATCGGCACGGCGCTGGTCGTGACGGCGCTCAACACGGGAGCGATGTATATCGACAGTGTGATCTACAACTACTACAGCTACGCCTATGTTTTCGGCGGCCTGGTGGTGCGTATCATTTCCGGCGCGGCTACGGCGGTGCTGATGGTGTTCGTGGCCCCGCCGGTCGTGAACCTGCTGAACCGCTCGCTCGACACGGTGCGCACGGCGCAGTAAGATAACTTCAAAAAAGGAACCGCAGTGAATTTCACTGCGGTTCCTTTTTTGAGTGGGGATTGCACTCCGCTTCGTGCCTTGCCGCCCGTGGGGCGGCTGCGACACGCGCGGAGTGAGAAGAATAAATCGCCACGCGCATGTCGCAGCGATTTATGATTAAGATTTTTTCGTGCCGTGCGCGGCACGAAACTCTGCGAGGCTTATTCCCTGTCATTTTCGACGAGCGACAGGAGAGTCTGCTCGAAGCCGTATTGGTCTTGGAGACGGCGGGATTCGGCGAGCTTTTTGGTGCCGCGGTGGCCGGTACGGTGACAGCGGAGCATCAGATTTTTCGGCGAGTGGGCGAAGTCGATGAACTCGATGACGTCGACGTCGTAGCCTTCGTCCTCCAGGACCGCTGCGCGGATGGCGTCGGTCAGCAGCGCCGAGAAGCGCTCCTGAAACAGCCCGTGGGAGAGCAGAATGTCGAAATCGCCGCCCTTGTGGATGGTCTTGTTGACCTCGTGCTGGCAGCAGGGGACGGAGAAGATGTGCTCGACGCCGCGGGAGATGGCGTAGTGCAGGGCGTAGTCGGTCGCCACGTCGCAGGCGTGGAGCGTGACAAGCATGTCAATGTGCTCGCTGTAGAGCACATCGCGCGTGACATCAGCGACGATGAAATGGAGGTCCGTATAGCCGTAGCGCGCGGCGACCTCATTGCAGTGCTCGACGACATCCTCTTTTAAGTCATAGCCGATGATCTTGGCGCGCACGCCGCGCTTGACGGCGAAATAGTAGTACAGCACGAACGTGAGGTACGATTTGCCGCAGCCAAAGTCGAGAATGGTGATCTCGTCGCGGCCGTAGGCGCGGAACGCGTCGTCCACCAGCTCAATGAAGCGGTTGATCTGCTTATATTTGTCGTATTTCGCCTTGACGATCTTGAAGTCCGGCGTGAACACGCCGAGGTCGACGAGGGCGGGGATGTTCTCGCCTTCCTGCAAAATGTACTCTTTTTTGCGGTTGTGCGAGGCGGTCACGGCGGCGCGGGCCGCGCCGGACTTGGCCGTGCACTTGTACGCGCCGTTCGTCTTGCGGACGTACTGGCGCGTCTCCGTTTCGGTGCAGAGTGTGACAGAGCGGAACAGACCGTCGAGTTCCTGCTCGAAGGTCTCAAGCAGCGCGCCGCGCGCGACGTTGCGGTGCGCGACCTTCTGCCCCTGCTGGTATTCGAGCTGGAAAAAAGCCTTCCCGCGCAGCGTTAAGGGCCGCACGGTGACACGCGAGTGCCCGATGCGCGCGACCGGCTCGGCGAGGACGAGCTTGGTGAGCGTGCCGAGGCGTTCGGAGAGGTCGGAGACTACGATGCTCATGCGCCAAACCTCTCTTTGAGCGCAAGGTGCGCAGCGTACAGCTCGTTTTTGCTGTAGGTGTTGTTCTCGTCCTTAAGGAGCATTTTGATGGCGTCCTTGGCGGTGCAGTCACTGCGCACCATGCAGTCGACGAGCAGCGCCTCGGGGGAGGTGATGTGCTCGACCTCGCGCAGGCGGTAGTCATCGCAGACCTCGACAATGAGGGCATATTCACCCTTTTCGTAGGTCTCCTTCGCGATGAGCTGATCCTTGACCTCCTGCGGCGTGCCGCGGAAGGTCATCTCGTGGAGCTTCGTCATGTCGTTGCAGAGGCACAGGCGCAGCTGCGCGTTTTCCTCGATGAAGAAGTCGATGACGCTCATGATGCGCTTGGGAGATTCGTAAAAGGCGTAGGTCGCGGTGTCGCCCTTGCGCATCATCATCAGCACGCGGCGGCGGTCGGCCGTCTCGCGCGGGAAAAAGCCATAGAAGAGGAAGCTCGAGAGGTCAAAGCCCGAGATCGACAGCGCGTTGACCGCGGCGCAGCAGCCGGGCACGCCGACGACGCGAATGCCGTTTTCGACCGCCGCGCGGATGAGCTCGTTGCCGGGGTCGGAGATGCAGGGCGTGCCCGCGTCGGTGATGACGGCGATGTCCTTGCCGGAGGCGAGCTGCTCGATGAACCACTTCGCCTTGCCGTATTCGTTGAACTTGTGGTTGGCGCTCAGGCTGTTGCCGCGGATGCCGAGCTTGTTGAGCAGCACCACGCTGCGGCGGGTGTCCTCGGCGGCGATGATATCGGCGGTGGACAGGATTTCGCGTCCGCGCTCGGACATGTCGCGCGAGTTGCCGATGGGCGTTGCGACGATATAAAGGGTTCCTGTGGTTTTCTGCTCGTCCATAAGATCCTCCGAAAAAGCAAAAATTTCTCATTATGCTGACAGTATAGCCTATTTTCGCCTGCTTGGCAAGGCGGGAGAAGCGGCGGGATTTGCGATTGCTTTTTGCCGCGGGCACGGTATAATGGAGAAAACTGCCGAACAAAGGAGAATCGGGCATGAAAAAGAGACTGTTCCGCCTGGGCGCGCTCTGCTGCGTCGCGGCGATGACAATAACGACCGGTGCGCAGGCGCTCAGCGTGGAGGAGGCCTACGACATTTTGCAGCGCAGCTATGTTGATAAGCTCCCGCGCGCCGCGCAGGACGCGAAGTCGCTCGACGAGCTTTTTTCCTACACGGACGACTACACGTACTATATGACGGCGGAGGAGTATCAGGCGTTTTTGCAGGGCGTGGAGGGTGATGTGAGCTTCGCAGGCATCGGCGCGGAGATCACCTATGTGCCCGAGGGCATCCGCATCGTCTCCGTCCTCAAGGGCGGCGGCGCGGAGAAGGCGGGCCTTGCCGCGGGCGACATCATCATCGCCATTGAGAGTGAGTCCTGCGCGCCGGGCGGCGCGGAGCACCGCGCCAAGCTCCTCGGCGAAGCGGGGACGAGCGTGACCGTCACCGTCCGCCACGCGGACGGCACACAGGCGGATTATACCGTTACGCGCGCGCTCGTCACGCAGACGAATACGACCGTCTCGGTCACGGGCGGCGTGGGCTACATCGACTGCGACAGCTTCGGCACGCAGACGGGGACGTATTTTCAAGAGGGCGTGCGCGGGAATGACAGCGCTGTGCGCGCGTGGATCGTGGACCTTCGCGGCAACGGCGGGGGGCTGACCTCCGCGGCGGTGTCGGCGCTCGGCGCGTTTTCGGGCAAGGGAGACCTCATCTACTTTGTCGATCAGGATGGCGAGAGCACCGCGCAGAGCTATTCGGGCAAGGACCTGACGGACAGGCCCGCCATCGTGCTGATGGACAGCGGCAGTGCCAGCGCGTCGGAGATCTTTGCGGGCGGCGTGCTCGGCACGGGCAGCGGTATCGTCATCGGCACGCGCAGCTACGGCAAGGGCGTGGCGCAGGTCTTATACGATGAATCGAACTGCCCGTATCTGCACGGCGATGCCGTGAAGGTGACGGCGTACCGCTTCTACTGCGCGGGCGGCAACACGACCGACCGCATCGGCGTGGTGCCGACGCTCTACATCCCGCAGGATCAGGCCGTTGCGGCGGCGCGCCTGCTGAGCGGCGAGAAGACGAAAGACAGCGCGTATCTCCGCCTGGTGCTGAACGGCTGCGACTTTTACATCGACATTCCCGCGGCGAAGGAGAGCTCTTCCGCCGCACTGGAGGCGATTTTGACGGCGCTGACGCCGGACGCCGAGCTCTACTGGGGCGAAAACGGCGGAGAGACGAAGCTCACGCTCGCGCAGGCGCGCGAAAAGTGCGGCTTTGCCGCATCGTCCGCGCTCGACTTTTCCGACGTGGCGGACAGCGAGTACGCGCAGGAGATCGATTCGCTTGCGGCGAGCCGCATCGTCTTTGGCGATGGCGGCAAGTTCCGCCCCGACGCGACGATGACGCGCGCGGAGGTCTGTGCGCTGCTCGCGCAGGCGCTTGACCTCTACTCCACGGCGGACGGGTACTTTACCGACGTTGCCAAGGGGAGCTGGTACGCGCCCTCTGTGAACGCGATGGCGGCCATCGGCCTTGTCTCCGGCGTGGGCGGGGGAAAATTCGACCCGAACGCGACGATGACACAGGAGGAATTCATTACGGTGCTGGGCAGGCTCGTGGAATTCGTGAATCTGGATGCGCGGGAATTTTTGGACAAGAACCCGCTGGCCATTTTGCAGCCGCTACCGAAGTATAAGAGCTTTTCACACTGGGCCATCCGCAGCGCGGAGCTTTTGACGAATTCCGTGTTCGATGAAAACGGCGATGCTGTGAATATGTACTGCATGAGCCTTGAAGAAATCGAGCCCCAGGTCCCCATCCTGCGCGAGCAGGCTGCGGCGGCGCTCTATAACGCGCTGCGCACGACGGGCGTGCTCAAGTATTGAGATGGACTGGTACGTCTACATGCTGCGCTGCGAGGATGGCTCGCTCTACACCGGCATTGCCTCAGACGTGGAAAAGCGCTTTGCCATGCACAAGAGCGGGCACGGGGCGAAGTACACTCGCTCGCACCCGCCTGTCGCGGTCGTGTACTGCGAGCAATGCAGCGACAAGGGCGCGGCGCTGCGGCGCGAGGCCGCCATCAAGAAGCTGCCGCGCGCGAAAAAACTCGAACTGACGGAGGAAAACTGCGATGCGTGAAACGATCGTCGACCGCGCGTATGCCAAGACGCTCCTGCCGCCGCGCAAAGAAGATGGGCACAAGGGCGACTTCGGCAAGCTCTTAGTCCTCGGCGGCAGCGTGGACTATACGGGCGCGCCGTATCTGGCGGCGAGCGCGGCGGTGCATTCGGGCTGTGGGCTCGTGTATCTTGGCGTGCCGGAGAGTATCTGGGCGGTCGAGGCGCAAAAGTGCGTGAGCGCAATGCCGTTCCCGCTGCCGGAGATGGACGGAAGGCTCTGCCTCGCCGCGCTCGACAAGATGCAGGACAAGCTCAAAGGCTGTGATGTTTTAGCGCTCGGTCCCGGCCTTGGCCGCGGAAAAGAGACAGAGCAGCTCGTCCACGCGCTTTTGTGGCAGGTGAAAGAGCCGCTGGTGCTGGACGCCGACGGTCTGAACGCCTTACAGGGCTGCACGGAAAAGCTGGACGTCCGCCGCGGACGCGTGACGATTTTGACGCCGCACGACGGCGAATTTGCGCGCCTGACGGACCGGACGCTCCGGGAGATCGCGTCGAGCGAACGGACAGAGCTTGCGAGCCGCTTTGCCTGCGAGCACGGCTGTATCTTAGTGCTCAAGGGGCACCGGACGCGCATTGCGCTGCCGAACGGGCGGATGCTCGTCAACACGAGCGGCAGCTCGGCGCTCTCAAAGGGCGGGAGCGGGGACGTGCTGACAGGCTTGATCGCGTCGCTTCTGTGCCAGGGCATGGGCGCGGCAGAGGCCGCGGCGCTCGGCGTGTGGCTCCACGGCCGCGCGGGAGAGCTTCTGGCGCAGGAAATGACCGCGTATTGTGCGAGCCCGCGGGAGCTCGTGACGCGGGGACTGGGCCTCGCGTTCCGGGAGCTGCTGGAAGCGTGAAAAGGCAAAGAGGAACAAGGCCGCCGCATCGAATGATTCGGCGGCCTGTTTGATAGAAGTGAAGACAGGAAAAGCGCCCCCGAACGAATCAGGGGCGCTTTTGCCTATTTTAACAGAGGATGGAAAGGATCACTTTTTGCCGGGGATGCGGTTCGGGTCATCGGCGTGCTTGACCACAAGGTTCGTCAGGGCGAAGAGGGCGATGACGTTGGGGATGACCATGAGGTTGTTGAACATATCGCTCAGCTCCCAGACGAGGTCGTTGGCCATCATCGTGCCAAGGAAGATGAAGATGAGCGCGAGGATGGTGTAGACGATGACGCTCTTCTTGCCGAAGAGGTAGGCGACGTTGATCTTGCCGAAGAGATTCCAGCCGAGGATGGTGGAGAAGGCAAAGAAGAACAGGCACACCGCGACGAACATGTTGCCCGCAGTCTCACCGAAGACGACGCCGAAGGCGGTCTGGGCGAGGTTGGCCTTGCCGAGCGTGGTGGACGCGGCGGCAGCACCGCATTCGTGGAGGGGACCGCCCTCAGTGTAGAGGGTGGAGATGATGACGAGCGCGTTGAGGGTCAGGACGACGAAAGTATCGATGAACACACCGATCATGGCGACAACGCCCTGATCGTGCGGGCACTTGACGTTCGCGAGCGCGTGGGCGTGCGGGGTGGAGCCCATACCGGCCTCGTTGGAGAACAGGCCGCGCTTGGCACCCTGAGAAATCGCGGTCTTGATGGCGTAGCCGAAACCGCCGCCGATGATGGCCTGGGGCTGGAAGGCATACTTGAAGATCATGCCGATGGTGGCGGGAACGTACTTGATGCGGATGATCAGGACGATCAGGCCGCCGAGCAGGAAGATGGCCGCCATGACGGGGACGATCTTTTCCGTGACGGAGGCGAGACGCTGCACGCCGCCGAGGAAGATGAAGCCGCAGATCGCGACGAGGACGATGCCGACGATCCAGGAGGGAACGCCAAAGGCGGTCTGCATCGTGGAGCCAATGGAGTTGGACTGAACCATGCAGCCGAAGAAACCGAGCGCCAGCGTGATGGCGACGGCGAAGAAGCCAGCGAGGAACTTGCCGAAGCCGCCCTTAAAGGCCGTCGTGATGTAGTAGACAGGGCCGCCCTTGACGTTGCCGTCCTTTTCGACGATGCGGGTCTCCTGGGCGAGCGTCGCTTCCGCGTAGATCGTGGCCATGCCGAAGAAGGCGATGATCCACATCCAGAAGATGGCGCCGGGGCCGC
>OHAF01000966.1_pt1 | contig 29071 bp, 25 predicted proteins | sample 1577041 | NCBI WGS metagenome assembly OHAF01 (sample SAMEA3541495, study PRJEB24748) | human gut metagenome | biome: human gut; feature: human-associated habitat; material: faeces | place: China | collected 2012
AAAGTTCTAAATATAAAAAATAAGAATATAATAGATTTGTGTGGAAAGCCACTTATAGCACATACAATAGATGCTGCAAGAGAGTGCAGATATATAGATGATATAATTGTATCGACTGATAGTAAAACAATATCAGATGTTGCGGTAAAATATGGAGCACATGTACCTTTTATACGACCAGATAAGTTGGCACAGGACCGGTCAACAACACTTGATGTTGTGTTACATGCAATAAATGAGATGAAATGCAGAGGTTGTGAGTATGATATTCTGATATTACTTCAACCAACCTCACCGCTTAGAAATACAGATGATATCAAAGGTGCAATAGAGGAATTCTGTGATAAGAAAGTGAAATCGCTTGTATCTGTAAGTGAGGTTAATGATTCGCCAGTGCTGATAAGACAGATAGATGAAGATATGAAGCTTGAAAAACTGTTAGATTTATCAAGTACAATTCGAAGACAGGATATGAAAAAATATTATAGGGTTAATGGTGCCATATACATCAATAGGATTATTGATATTAATAATGAAACAAGCTTTAATGATAATGAATATGGGTATATTATGGATAAGAAACATTCAGTTGATATTGATGAAATGATGGATGTTGTGTATGCAAGGTTGTTAATGGAGAATAACCAATGAAGAAAGGATAAGTTATGCAGATACCAGAAGGATATCTTGAAGGAGAGATAAGAGATGGCTTTTATATAGAAAGTATGATGAAGAAAACATGGGCAGCCCAGATGAAGGTGCTTATGGAAGTTGACAGAGTATGTAAAAAGAATGGAATACAGTATTTTGCTGACTGGGGTACACTTCTTGGTGCAGTGCGACATCATGGTTTTGTTCCATGGGATGATGATATGGATATTACCATGAAAAGACCAGATTATAACAAGTTCTGTAGTATAGCAGAGAAAGAGATGCCAGGTTACAACATAGTTAATATACATACAGACGAAGGCTGGGAAGCCTTTACATCAAGAATAGTAAATGGAAAGAGAATAAGATTTAGTAAAGAAGAACAGGATGAGTTCTATGGATGTCCATATATAGTAGGACTTGATATATTCCCACTTGACTATGTGGCGCCAGATAAAGAAGAGGATGAAATACAGTGCCAGATATTAAAGGTGCTTGATATATTTGGACAGCTGGTTAATGAGGAAAATAGAAATATGCCAGAGGTACAGAAAAGCATACAGGAAATAGAACGGCAGTATAATGTGAAGTTTGATGATAGCAGGAATATAAAGACTCAGGTATTTGAACTTTCGGAAAGATTCAGAATGTTGTATACAGATGCTGATTCCGATAAGGTAGCTATAATGACTGATCATGCCTGTCTGCGCCCTGCAGACGTATATCATAAGGAATATTATAGTGAGAGTATATATATGCCATTTGAGTATATAGAGGTACCAGTTCCTGTGGGATATGAGCCTATACTCAGACAGAAATATGGTGATAGCTATATGACACCGAGAATGGTAAGGGCAGATCATGACTATCCTTTTTATAATAAGCAGAAGAGGGAAGTGTATAGGCAGATGGGGATTGAGATATAAAAATATATTTGAATGATATTTAATTTTGTTAAAAGGGGAGAATTATGGAAAATCAAGAAATTGTAATAAAGGGAACCATTTCAGGAATAATTGCAGTCTTGGAAAAAGATTTCAATATGCCATATGAAGAAGCAAAATTTTTTGTATATGTTCTATTGAATAAATCAGAAGATAGAGCTTGCAATGTTGTAAAACAAGATGAATTGAATCACTGGTATTCAAATGAAGAGGATGATAAATACCAAGGGCAAATTTTACATACACACTTGGTTATAAATTTTGATAATATCAAGAAAGAATTAATTCATAAAACGTATATTTATATTTGGAATTTTTTTATCTCAAAAGGAATAGAACCTGTATTAATAGGAGCGGAATTAATATATATAATAGTGTCAGCAATAAAAAAAATTAAGGATACAGACTATTGTATTTATGCCAAAATAATAGAATTGTGTATAGGTAATAAAAATAGATTGTTTGATATAAGTGAAGTTGTTACAGCTAATAGAGATGGAAAATGTGACTATCAATCTGATGAATGGAAATGTATATATTTATCTCAATATGAGAATTGTAATTGTGATATAAGAAAAATAAAATTATCATTTCAGAGTTTAGAAGAACAAAATGTTATAAAAAAAGTTGGGGAGAGATGGATGCTTGTACAATAGATAAATAATATTAAGGAAGGATGCTAATTATGAAAAATACAAAACAATCACAATATGAAGCTGATGATTATATGAAAAATATTATTATAAATACAGAACCAGAATTGATAACATTCTTATTGGATATATTAGAATATGGTGAGAATATAGAATCAGAAGAAATACTTTTGGAGGATACTTCTTATAAAATTCTTTATTTGCTGTTAAAAAATATTTTGCCACTTACAGTTTTAGTTGAAGAAAAATATATTGATAAAATTTATAGAGATAGTTATTATATGCATTTTTCTTGTAAACATGGTGAATATAGTAGATTTTGTAAAAGGTTGTTTGTATTTAGCGGTAATATATTTGAAAAATTAGATTGTTATAATTTTTGTGATTTAAGTACAAAAAAATTACAGGATAACTTTGTAGGAACGATAGTTATACGACCATTGAGAGGCGGTAAAATAGGGCGTTGCCTTCTTAATCCCCTTTTTTTGTTAAAGGATAAGAATATATATTTGCGATATGCAAGATATTCAGCAACAGTTTATGGAAAGAGATTGCAAATAAATGCATTTCCATTTTCTATGCAAGATGGAGAAACAACCACATGTGCAGAGGTAACTATATTAAATCTCATGGATTATTTTGGGAAAAAATATTGTGAATATAGGAGTATATTACCTAGTGATATCGTATCAATAGTTGAAAAAAATGATTTTGAAAGAGCCTTACCAGCCAGGGGATTAAAATATGCAACAATAACAAAAGTATTCTCAGAAATGGGATTTTATCCAAGATTATATGCAAAAAAATTATTCGCTGATGGTTCTCAGTTTAAAAGAGTAATGCATTACTATATTGAATCAGGTATACCAGTTGCAATCGGGGTTAAAGTTGATGAGAAGACAAAACATTCAGTAGTATGTATAGGTCATGGAGAGATTAATTATAAAGATATTGGTAAAAAAATATATGCTATTTATGATAAGGAAATAGGAAATTATATATGGATTGTAGATTCGTCGGATTTATGTAGGAATTATATAATCATGGATGATGGACAAGTGCCATATGAAGAAATGGAATGGGAAGTAGAAAAATCGCATAATATCAATAAATCAGATAAATACATATTAGGAGATTATGAACCAGAAGTGTTAATGGTTCCGTTATACAAAAGAATGTTTTTAGAGGCTCAGGATGCTTATGATATAAGTACATCAGCTTTAGCAAGTAAAGATATAGGAATACAAAAGTTTTATCCTAATATAGGTTCGAAAGAAAAGCCAGTTATAATACGTCTTTTCATGTGTTCATCAAGAAATTATAAATATCAAAGAATGTCTAATCTAAGTAAAAAGAACGAGTATTTATGTAAAGTTTATAATAAACTCAGATTACCAAGGTTTATATGGGTGTGTGAAATTTATGATGAAAAAGGATATCGTGGAGGAAAAGCAAGTGGAGAAATTGTTATAGATGCAACATCATCACCTGATTATGGTACAAAAAGTATATTATTGTTTCATTATCCCTATTATGTATTAATGTGTCATAAAAACATTGTAAATGTAGGAATGTTGTTTGGAAATGATGAAGTCTTTGAAAAGCTAGACAAATGGGAGCCTATTGATTCTTATAATCACAACTTACATTTGCCTGAAAATAAAATGAAAAATAGACATGAGTAGAATTATTATAATAATTAATTGTTATAATAATATTAAGTTTATTGTTGACAAAAACAATAAGCATAAATATAATAGTTTTATGTGTAGTAAATATACACATAAAGATAGGAGTGATGTATTATGGCTATAAAGAGAGTTAAATTAAATTATGTGTCTGTTATGCCTGATATAAAGCCTGTAGAAAAAATACCAGTTTCAAGTAGTTGTATGGAGGAACTTGATAGAGCTATTAGACAGAAGATAAGGCAAAATGAAGCAGAAAGAGCAGCAAGTATAGAATTTGCTGGTAGATATAATGTACGATAAACATTAACCCTTGTGCCTGGGTTAAGAAAATGTTTAACATACCGATATAATATTATATAAAAGGATTTATAATAATTGGCGTATATTATTTTATAGAGATATAAGCCTGTGCGAATGGAGTCGCTTAATAATGTATTATATTGGTTTATAATAACGATAGATATATGATATGAGATGAAGCCCTGCATTTGTATGCAGGGCTTTTCGTTTTGGAGATAGATATGAAATACGGATTAACAGAAGATTGGAAAAATGTCAAAGAGTTAGTTATATATGGTTTTGGAAAAGTAGCACATGATAATCTACATTTTTTTAAAGATAACTTTCATGTTGTGTGCATAGTAGATGGTAATATTGAAAAATGTGGAGTTGAGTTTAAGGGAATAGAAGTAAAACATATAAGTAAAGCAAAAGAGGAATTAAGAAAATATAAAATAGTAATAATGACTGCAAATCGCAATGCTGCATCAGTTGGAAAAGATTTAGATAAATTAGGACTTCAGGCTGGTAAAGATTACTGTTCTATGGAGCAGTTTCTTACAGAATGGTTCTGGCATTATAAGAAAAAAGTATGCCTTATGGAGGTTCATAGTACAATAACATCAAGATGTACATTGAAATGCAAGCATTGCAATATGTTTATGCCATATTATAAAGAACACATAGATTATACAGCTAAAGACATATTGGAAGATTTAGAATTATTATTCAGGCATGTGGATTATATAGTGTCATATAGGCTGCTTGGTGGAGAACCGCTTATCAATAAAGAACTCGCTGATATGATAGAACAGATTGGTGATAAATATAGTAACAGAATAGGCAATATTGGCATTATAACGAATGGAACTTTATTACCGGATGGCAGACTTATAGAAGTGTCTAAAAAATATGATGTAAAGTATGACTTTAGTGATTATACAGATGTTGTTGACTATAAGACCAGATTTGATGAATCAGTTGCTAAGATATCAGAGGCAGGACTTAGATATCAGGTTAATCGTTCGTTAAGATGGTGTGACTTTGGATTTCCTGTTAATAACCGAATGTATGATTTTGACAAAGTAAGAGAACATATGCTTTCATGTGGACCAATATTCCATGGGCTTAATGACGGCAGATATTATTATTGTCATGTATCGTGGAGTGCGGATAAAGCAAAATTATTAAAAAACGTATCAGATGATTATGTGGATTTAAGAACACTTAATGATGATGACAGCGCAAAAGAAGCTATATTGGAGCATAGTAATGGCAACATAGAAAAAGGATTTGTGAAATTATGTAAAATATGTGGTGGTTGTGGTAATGACAACACAGAGTTTGTAAAAGCAGCAGAACAGATGTAGAAAATAAAGCTGTCTATAAAAACAAGGTTATGCAAATACAGTATTAAGGAAAGAAACATTATGGAACAGAAGTCTAAATATGAGATAGAAATTGAAACTTTTAGGCATATTTTTTCACATATGAAAAATAAGAGAATTGTGATATATGGTATGGGAAGACGAAGTGCAACACTTTTGCCAGGAATCACTGACTTTAATATTGTAGGACTTCTGGATAGAACTGAAAGTAGTCTGGGTAAAGAATTGTGTGGAGTTGATGTCATATCAATAGAACATATAGAAGAAAAGGCTGATATAATAATAATTAATTCAGATCCATCCAATTATGATATTATATATAAAAGAATAGCTGATATTGTAAAAATTCCAGTTTATTATGCAGATGGGAGATTAGCTTGCCTATCAGATAAAGATACAAGCTATGAGCAAAATAAATATTGGAATAGTTCATACAAAGAGTTAAAAGATAAGGTGGATAAAGCCGATATTGTTTCGTTTGATATATTTGATACATTGATAATGAGAAAAATATTTTCTCCAGAGGATGTATTCAGATTATTGGGAGAAAAAGTAAGAGCAGAATTGAACATAGATTGTGGAATCGATAGTATAAGATCACAAGCTGCAGCTCAATGTTGTCCACATGCAACTATAAGTGAAATATATCAGCAGATAAAGAAAACGACTAATCTTACAGATAAGAATATAATGGATATTATGCAATTGGAGAAAGATACAGATATAGATTTATGCATTGCAAGAAGAGATATGGTGGATCTGTATGAATACTGTATATCTGCTGGCAAGGAAGTGTATCTTATAAGTGATATGTATTATACATTGTCGGATATTAAGCGTATATTAGATAAATGTGGAGTGACACAGCCAGATGATGAACATATATGGATATCATGTGAGAAGAAATCGGATAAAATATCAGGTTCGATATGGAAACATTATTCAGAAGTAGTTTGTGAGGCTAATAAAGATGCCAGCTGCCTGCATATAGGTGATAACAAAATAGGCGATGTCCAGAATCCGGCAAAGTATGGAATAGATTCATATTATATCATGAGTGCTAAAGATATGCTTACGAATTCATCTATATCAGAATTAGCATCATATGTTAATACAGTATCAGATAGCATATGTTTCGGATTAGTAACTTCAAAGCTGTTTAATAGTCCATTTGCATTGTGTAGTACAAGTGGTAAAGTATCTTTTGATGATAGTGAGGTTTATGGATATTGTGTTTATGGACCGCTATTAGAAAAGTTTCTTATATGGCTTTATTACAATTCAAGAAAGGATGGAATAGAAAAGTTATTATTCTTTGCAAGGGATGGTTATTTGCTTGAAAAAGATTATAAGATTGTGTCAGAATTGTTGAATGATGGATACAAGCAGGACTGGTGTTATCTTCCGATATCAAGAAGGCTTATATATATGGCAACGCTAGAGAACGAAGAGGATTTTAAGAGAGTTGTAGCTTTCCCATATGTAGGAACATTTGCTGATTATATGAAATCAAGGTTTGAAATAGAGGTGACAGATGAAACCGCTGAATATAATGACAGGCAGATTAATGCAGTAGGAGACAGCCAGAATATAGTGAAGTGGATTCAGCCATATAAAGATAAAATAATGGAACAGGCTAAGATAGAAAGGGAGAATTATCTTAGATATCTTAAAGCTAATGGTGATATGGAAGCATGGTTATCTTATGGAACAGTTGATTTAGGCTATTATGGTACGAATCAGTATTATTTGCAAAGACTAACAGGGCTTAAGACGAAGGGATATTGCTTTTATGCATGCTTATCAGAAGATAATGTGTATATAAATGATATATCTATGTACGGATGTTTTCAGTATGGTGATGATTATACTGCAGAAAAAAGTCTTGCTAGAAAAAAGAACATGTATATAGAAACATTTATTACTGCTCCTCATGGGATGGTTAGATATGTTGATAATCAGGGGGTAAAGTGTGAAACTGATAAAAAAAGCCAGGAATATTTTTATATTAAAAAAAAAGTAAATTGTGGTGTGGTTGATTTTATTGTCGATTACATAAATGTATATAAAGAGATGTTGGCTATAAATAGTGAGAACTATGTAAAGGTGATGCAAGATAGAAAAGAAAGCCTTGAGGATATTCTATTTTACAATATGTTTAATGGAATGTGTGATGTATCAAAGGATATTCTTGAAGGGTTTTATTTTGATAATGATTTTGTTGGTGGGAAAGAGCTATGCTTGGAAATATGATAATATATTTATGTTGCGTGGTATAAAAACTAAGAACGGAGTCTGATTAATATGAACATAGCTGTAATATTTGCTGGAGGAACTGGAACCAGAATGAATAGCAAAGATAAACCAAAACAGTTTCTTAAGATGCATGATAAACCTATTATAATTCATACATTAGAAAAGTTTGAAAATAACGAGAATATTGATGCGATTGTAATAGCATGTATAAAAGACTGGATAGATTATTTATCACATCTAATAGAATATTATCATATGTCAAAAGTTAAAAAGATTGTCCCAGGTGGAGAAACAGGACAAATGTCCATATATGCAGGCTTGAATGTTGCAAAAGATATTGCAGATGGTCAAAATGCCATAGTATTAATTCATGATGGAGTCAGACCATTGATTAATGATGATGTTATAAATAATAATATTACATCAGTAATGAAAAACGGGTCAGCTATCACTAGTATAAAGGTGACAGAAACAATAATGGAGATCAATGATGATGCTTCGATTAAACATATTCCAGATAGGTCACATTCAAGGATTGCAAGAGCACCCCAGAGTTTTTGGCTTGATGAAATTCTAGCTATTCATAACAAGGCTTTGAGAGAAGGTAAGAAAGATTTTATAGATTCATGTACAATGATGAGTTATTATGGAAAAAAGATGTATCTTATAGATGGACCAATAGAAAACATAAAAGTAACAACACCACAGGATTTTTATATAATGAGAGCTATTTTGGATGCTCAGGAAAATTCACAGATATATGGATTGGAGTAACTTATGCTATACAAAAACGAGATTGTACAAAATGAGATAAAAGAAATATTAGGGGATGGAAACATTTCCTGGGAAAAATTAAAGAATAGCTCTGTGTTAATTACGGGAGCTACAGGCATGCTGGCTAGATATATCACATATTTATTTATATATATGAACGAGCGAATGAATTATAATATTAAAATATATATATTAGTTAGAAATAAAGAAAAAGCGATAGGGGATTTTGGTGAATATATAAGATTAGATTATATGGAATTAATAAATCAGGATATATGTGATAAACTTTATTTAAATGATAATGTTGATTATATAATACATGCTGCTGGTTCATGTAGTGCGTATTGCATAAAAACAAATCCAATAGGGATTATAGATGCTAATACAATAGGAGTAAAGAATATTCTTGAATATGCCAAGAATAAAAATGTAAAGAATATATTGTATGTGTCAACCCGTGAAATATATGGGAAAATGCCAGAAAATATTGAATTAATAAAAGAAAGTGACATGGGAATATTAGAACCTCAGGATTCAAGATCGTGCTATCCAGAAAGCAAACGCATGGGAGAGCAGATATTTAAAGCATATAGTGATGTATATGGGATTAATTATAATGTTGTAAGAATGGCACATGCATACGGACCTGGTATGAATCTTAAAAATGATGGTCGTGTGATGGCAGACTTTATGAATAATACTGTTGATGGTACTGATATAGTAATGAAGAGTGCAGGAGATGCACAAAGAGCTTTTTGCTATATAACAGATGCAGTCAGAGCAATGATGATTGTATTGCTAAATGGTGATAAGTGTGACAGTTACAATGTTGCAAATGAAGATGAGCCAATGAAAATAAGAGAGGTTGCACAAATTTTATCTGACATAGCTGGGAATAAAATAAAAGTTATTTATAAGCAAGAAAATGATACAGGCGGTTATTGTAAATATGTAAGAGTTGGTTTGGATACTACAAAAATAAGAACACTAGGATGGAATCCTAAGATAAAATTATTAGATGGTTTAAAAAGAACATATAATAGTTTTATTGCAGAATGATAAAGAAAGCAGTGATATGAAAATAAATGCCTATATATTAAAACGTAAAATAAAAGCAGGGATAAGCAGAATTCCATATTACATATGTGGAGTATTGCCTATGAAGAAAAACAAAATAGTTTTTAGTGCTTTTGAAGGAGGGGGATATTGCTGTAATCCCAAGTATATTGCAGAAGAATTGATAAATAGAGAAAAAAAGACGAATAATTTTGTAAAGTATGATATGTATTGGTTGGTTAATGATATGTCTAAGGATTTTCCACCACAGATAAAGAAGAAAAAAAACAATTTATGGAATAGGGCATATCATTTATCAACGGCTGGAATATGGATTGATAATGCAAGAAAAAACTATGGAACACGTAAGAGAAAGCAGCAACATTATATACTTACATGGCATGGACCGGTTGGATTTAAGCCGGTTGGAAGGTTAAGAGGAAAATTGTTTTCAAGAATAGCTGAAATAGTTAGTGTTGCCGATGCAAAAAATGTTGATGTATTATTATCTAATTCTGATTGGTGTTCTAATATATGGAAAAATGCATTTTGGAATGAGCCAGTTAAGAAAACAGGTTCTCCAAGATGTGATGTATTATTTAATTCAAGAGAAGAAAAAAGAAATACAATTAGAAAAAAATATAACTTATCTTCTGATGCTAAGATTGTAATGTGTGCTCCGACATTTAGGGGTGGAAGTCAAAGTGAGCAGCGTAAAGTATTTGCTGATATAGGAACAATAGATTTTGGAAGATTAAAGTGTGCGCTTGAAAAAAAATTTGGTGGGACATGGGTTGTTTTTGTCAGATTGCATCCACAATTAGCATTAAGAGGAATTTCTTATGAAAATACTAAAGATGGAATAATTGATGTTACAGCTGTTGATGATATGTACGAACTGCTTGCAGCAATGGATGCTTTTGTTTCTGATTATTCTAGTGCTGCATTTGATGCATCATATATGAGAATTCCGGTTTTTCTTTATGTGGACGATCTTGATGATTATGTAGCAGATAGAGGAAAATTAACATGGAATATTGACGAGATTCCATTTCCTATGTCAAAAAATAATGAAGAATTAGAAAACAATATAAAAGAGTTTGATAAAGAAAGTTATCTGGATAAATTAGAAAAAACTTTTGATAAAATGAAGCTTTTGGAAGATGGAAAAGCAGCAGGAAGAGTAGCTGATATAGTGGATAAATGGATACAAGAGGAAGAATATTCATGATGAATTTAAAAAAAGATATAGAGGCAATAAAAGAAAGTAAAGATAGTATATATATATATGGAACAGGTGTATACGGACGTAATATTTATAATTTGTTAAATGAATTTCATATTAGAATAGATGCGTTTGTTGAAACAAAACCTGAAAAAACTGAGTTATTTGGAAAACCAATATATTCAGTAGAGGATATTTTACAAAAAAAATGTTGTCTTGTATTAGGTCTAAATAGATTTAATAGTGATCTTGTACAGAATATTTTACAAAATAAACATTTTGATATGCGTAATGTTATATATGGATATAAATACATAGATAATGGCGGAATTAGAAGTGGTTATGATGATAATACACCAACATTGGAGATAACAACAAGAATAGGATGCAAAGTTAATTGTAGATATTGTCCCCAGAAAACGCTTATATCAAATTATAGTAAAAAAAATAAATCAGATGTTCAGATGAGTATGGAAACATTTATTAAATGTATTGATAAAATACCATTGAATTGTAATATACTTTTTTGCGGAATGGCTGAACCGCTACTTAATCCTAGTTGTATAGAAATGATGAAATATGCGATTTTAACAGGAAGAAAAGTGGATTTATATACTACACTTGTTGGAATTGATGGAAGGCAACTTGAGGAATTATTAAAGCTTCCAGTAGCATTTGTTACATTACATGTAGCTGATAAATATGGTTATGCGAAAATAAAAACAGATGAACAATACTATAGAAAAATAGAGAAGGTTATTAATTACATAAAACAAGATGGAACAAAATTTGTTAATATATGTAATGCGCAGGCTGAACCAGATGAAAAAGTAAGACAGATATGTAAAGGAAAATACGAAATAATACATGAGTTACATGATAGAGCTGGAAATATTAATGATGACAATTTGATAAAAGCCACAAAAGTCAGAAAAGGAAAAATATCATGCAGTTTATGTGGACAGGCTTTAAATCATAATATTTTGCTTCCAGATGGAAGAGTTTTACTGTGTTGTATGGATTATGGAATGAAACATGTGCTTGGAAATCTTACTGAACAATCATATGCGGAAATAATGAATGGAAAAGAAATTGATAAAATCAAAGCTGCTATTAACGGTGATGAAAGTATAGATATTCTTTGCAGAAGATGTTCAAGTGCTACAGAAATATAGTATATAGAAAGAGAATTTTATGGATAATAATGTGAAAATAACAATTGTGGGAATAGGATATGTCGGACTTTCAATTGGGGTGTTATTGGCTCGGAGACATAAGGTTTATATGCTTGATATAGTAGAAAAAAAAGTAAATATGTTAAACAACAAAAAAAGCCCAATAAAAGATGGGTTGATTCAAGAGTATTTGTCTGAAAAGAAATTAGATATACATGCAACGATGAATGAAAAATCAGCATATAAATATGCTGATTATATAATAGTTGCAACTCCAACCAATTATGATAATAACACGAAACAGTTTGATACATCATCTATAGAATTGGTTATTGAAAACATTATGAAATATAATTCATCGGCTATGGTTGTAATTAAGTCAACAGTTCCCGTTGGATATACAAAAAAAATAGCTAGTAAATATTCAGATTTGAATTTTTTGTTTTGCCCAGAATTTCTAAGAGAATCAAAGGCGTTATATGATAATTTGTATCCATCTAGAATAATCATTGGGATTGATAATTCAAATGTGTATATTAAAAAAAAAGCGGAAGAGTTTGCTTTAATGTTAAAAAAAGCAGCACTAAAAAATAATGTTGATATTTTATATATGGGATATACAGAATCAGAGGCAGTAAAGTTATTTTCTAATACTTATCTTGCGTTAAGAATAGCTTTTTTTAACGAATTAGATACATATGCAGAAAGCAAAGGGTTGGATACTAAACAAATAATAGAAGGTGTGTGTTTAGATCCGAGAATAGGACAATACTATAATAATCCTAGTTTCGGATATGGTGGATATTGTTTACCAAAGGATTCTAAACAGTTATTGGCTAATTATAATAATGTACCAGAAAATTTAATCCAAGCAGTTGTAGAGTCGAATAAGACACGTAAAGATTATATTGCAGATACTGTGCTTAAATTAACGCATGGCTATGATTATTGTGAATCTTGTGCATATGATAAAGTAAATAAAAAACATATTATAATTGGTGCATTTAGATTAACAATGAAAAATAATAGCGATAATTTTAGAAGCAGTTCAATTCAAGGTGTTATCAAACGTATAAAAGCTAAAGGCGTAGAGGTTATTATATATGAACCTACATTAAATGATGGGGAAACATTTATGGGCTCAAAAGTAGTTAATGATTTAATTGAATTTAAATCTAAGAGTAATTATATTATTGCCAATAGATATGATAAATGTCTTGATGATGTGAAAAACAAAGTGTATACAAGAGATGTTTTTTTTGTTGATTAATTGATAGGAGAAATTGTTAATGGAAGAAAAGGAATTGATTTCAGTTATTATACCAATATATAATGCTGAAAAGTATTTAAGACAGTGCCTTGAAAGTGTTATCAATCAAACATATAAGCAGTTAGAAATAATACTGGTTAATGATGGCTCTACGGATGGTTCGCTATCGGTATGTTATGAATATCAAAAAAAGGATTCTAGGATAATTATAATCTCTCAGCAGAATGAAGGTGCATTTAAGGCAAGAAAAAATGCAATAAAAATTGCTAATGGTAAATATGTGGCATTTGTTGACGGAGATGATTGGATTGACCAGAATATGTACTATGATTTATTAAAAATAATGAAAGAAAATGATACATTGATGGTTGAGTCTGGAATAATAGATGTGAATGGGAAAAATGAGAGAAAAAAGATAGCAAAGATTGAAGAAGGACATTATAAAGGGGAAGAATTTGTAAATAAAATTCTTCCGTATATGTTATATGATGGGATTTTTTTTGAGTCTTTAATACCAGCAACATTATGGAATAAATTATTTATAACAGATATAGTGAGAAAATTATTTAATATAATACAAGATGGTGGGAAGATGGCTAATGATACAGTAATTACGTATCCATATCTTGTTAATAATAATGATATATATGTTACGCATAATTGTTATTATCATTATAGAGTTGTAAATGGTTCAATTACCAGAAACAACTATAGCGATATAATAGATAAAGTTAATGTGCATATTGATGTTATGAAAAATTTTTTTTTAGAGTCAAAATATAAAGATGAATTAATGACACAGTTGTATATGCATAAAATGAGAATGTATGCTTGGTTTTGTCCAGAAGTGTTTGATTTAATATCCAATAAATTATTGAGTATTTATGGTGGTATAAAAAAGGATGAAAAAGTAGTAATATATGGAGCTGGTAAAAGTGGAGTGAAGGCATATTCATATGTATATAAATATATGAAAAACAATATTATTGCATGGGTTGATGGAAATTATGAATTTTTATCAAAAGAAATTGATGAAAATATAAAAAATCCAACGGAAATTAATTATAAAAAGGTGGATAAGGTAATAATTACTGTATTAAATGCGGATTCTGTTGCATCAATAAAAAGAATGTTGAAAGACAATGGTGTAGATGAATATAAAATAAGTTGGGTTCCACAAGAATATATACAAAATCCTAGGTATGTTTTGGATAAAATTGATAGCGCAAGAAAAAATATTGAAATATAATTATTGCGAAAGGAATAGGTAAAAGATAATTTGATAGTTATATATGGAGCTGGTAAGTACGGGATAGAATTGTTGAGAATCTTAAAAAATCTTAATTATTCGGTTGATTATTTTATACAATCAAAAGTTGAAAAAGAAATTCAAATACAGGGAGTTAAAGTTATATCTTGGAATGAATTAATAAAATATGATGATATAAATATTTTATTTGCAATAAGGGATAAAAGTATTTTAAGTCTTATAAAGAATGATGTTTTATGTAAAAAAAGAAATGATATATATGTATATGATTGTATTGATTTTATTGAAACTAATCAAGGTGTAAAAAAAATAAATAGTATACAAGGTGAAAAAGAATGCATAGTTTGCGGCAACAAAGTTGAGAGTTTTTTACCAGGCGGTATTTGTGCAGATGTTTTCAAAAAACATCATGTAATTGGAGGAGGATATAGAAAAAAATGCATTTGTCCGATTTGTGGTGCATCTGATAGAGAAAGATGGCTACTTTATGTGCTTCAGAATATAATACATATTAATCATATTAGTGGAAGAGTACTTCATTTTGCTCCGGAAATGCATATAATTAGTATTATAAAGAATAATATTAATATAGATTATTATACAGGGGATATTATAAAAGGTCGGGCTATGCATGTAACAGATATAACTAATATGCAATATGCAAATCAATCAATGGATTATATTATATGTAATCATGTGTTGGAGCATATTGTTGATATTAAAAGTGCTATATCTGAAATTAGACGTGTATTGAAAGATGATGGCATGTTTATTTTTTCATTCCCAATATGTAATGATATGAATACATTTGAGGATATTAGTATATCTTCACCGGAAGAAAGATTGAAATATTACGGACAAAAGGATCATGTTAGATTGTATGGTAAAGATTTTGCTGATATTTATACAAAATATGGATTTGATTTAGATATATGTAGACCGAAAAGAGTACTTACAAAAGAACAAATCGAAAGATATGGTTTTATAGAAGATGATGTAATAATAATTGCAAAGAAGAAAAAAGAGATTTAATATAACTTTATTTTCATTTCGGAATTTAAGATACCTGTATAAAGTATTTTTAATTTAGGTTGAATTCTACTTCGTAAGAGGCTATCTTTCAGATGACTCTGATTAATTTGTTTGCATAGTATTTAAGTATATTTTAGCAGAATTAATTTCTGCATAATTGGTATCATAATAAGTATTAAAGATTATGTTGATTTGTGGATTCTTTGATGAAAACGTTTAGAGTTTTAAAATTTATATTATCAAGTTAATAGAGAATGACAAATATTTAGCGGAAATATATAGCAGTTAAGTAGTTGCATCATAGAAAAATCAAGAAATTATAGTAAATGAATTGCATTAAACTAGGATGTTAAAAGAAAGGGAATAATTGATAATTAATTGCTTAGTTTAATTATCAGACAAGGAAAAATAATGAATGTTGTAGTTTTTGGAACGGGTTTGAATGCATTACATACATTACAATTTTTGAATGAAAAATATAATATTTTATGGTTTGTTGATAATAATAAAGAAAAAATTGGAAATAAGATAGGTAATTATGAAATAAAAAGTCCTGAATCATTAAAAAATTATAATGATTATGTAATCATTATAGCAGAAAACCATACGTATGAAATAATGTATCAACTTGGACAAATTGGAATAAAGAAAGATAAAGTAATGTCATTACTATGTACATACTCAGGAGATGATTATTCTATTGATGTGTATCCAATTAATAAAGTTCAATATTGTGATACTGGTAGAAAATTATTGTCATACGATTTGTTAAATAGAATAGAACAATATAAAAAAAGGAAAATATTAATTTTCGCAAAATTTTATTCTGTATATACAAAACAGTTAGTCGAAAATCTGCATAAAAAATACAAAGATATTGAAGTAAGTATATTGACAGGTGCAAAAGAAACTAAGAATATGATAAATAATGAAAGTATTGCTCATATTTATTATTTTGAATCTATGCAGGATATAAATGATATTTTGCATAAACTTCCTCAATATGACGTGGCACAACTCCTATGGATAGAAGAAATATGGGTTTACTTTGCTGAAGAAATACGTGCAAAATTTAAAAAATTGAATATATGTGTAGGCGGAAGTGATTTTTATAGAGCTTCAAAATACGATTTGCTCTATAAAGAAAAATTAATAGAATATGCAGATAATATAAGTGCTGAAACACCACAGACAATAAGTGATTTTGCATTATTTTATAGTTTAAAGAGTGAAAAAATTAAATTACTTCCATTTGGTTTAGAGGTAATTAATTATATAAATTTAGATAAAATATCTAATGAGGAGATAAGAAAAAAATTTAAAATTCCTTTAGATAAAATAATTGTTACTTGTGGACATAATGCAATACAAGCGCATCAACATTTGAAATTAATAGAATGTTTAAAGGGTATTAAACAAGAAATTAAGGATAGAGTTGTATTTGTATTTCCGATGACATATCCCTCTAATAGAGTTGAATATATAAATCAAGTTAGACAAAAGCTTGAGAAGTTCAGATTGCCATATGTGATAATTACGGATTTTATGGATTTCAAGTTGATGGCACAATACGCACAGATATCGGATATAATGATTCATGTTCAGACAACAGACCAACTTAGTTCTACTATGCTAGAAGAAATGTATGCTGGAAGTATTGTTATTACAGGTGATTGGTTGCCATATAAAATTTTACATGATAGAAATTTATTTTTTCTTGATGCAAATAGTATACAAGATGCGGTAAATAAGATGGAAGATGTCATTAGTAATATTAAAATATATAAACAAAGATGTGTAGCTAATAAAGAAATTATATGGAAATATCATTCTTGGGATTCATTAGTATCAAAATGGTATGAATTAATGGAATGATAAATTTAAGTAGGAGAAATAAATCTTATGGAAAAAAATTATTGGGATGAATTTGAATATAGCAAATTGAAATTGTTGATGCATAAAGAAAAAGTAGATTCCATTTTGAATATGAAAAAAGGTCTTATTAAAATGGATAGATTATTTCCAATCAGTGTGGAGATGCATTTGACAGATTGTTGTAATTTAAGATGTGAGTGGTGTACTGATAAGGAATTAAGGAAGAATGCAGCTACCATGAGCTATAATAATGTTACATCGTTGCTTCTTGAGATGAAAAAAAACAAAACAGGTGTAACAATTGAAGGAGGGGGAGAACCTACATTACATCCAGAATTTAAGAAGATAGCGATATTTGGAGAAAAAAATGATGTTGATATGGGTCTTATTACAAATGGAACAAATGATATCAGCGATTGTATATCTGCTTTTAAATGGGTGAGAATATCTTTAGATTCTAGTAATGAAAAAGAATATATTGGTGAGAAAGGTGTAGATAAATTTAACAATGTTTTAGAAAATATAAAAAAAATGTGTGTTAAAAGAAAAGCTAAAGATACATTTATTGGAGTTGGATATGTGTTGACTAAAAGAAATCAGGAAAGTTTATTGGAAGTTATTGATAAGCTAGATGCAATAGGAGTTGATTACATATATTTAAGACCCGTAGAGGAAGCACCAGATATTCAGCCGACAATTGAGAATTTATTAGATTTAAGGAAATTGTTAGCTGAATTTACACAGGGTAAGAGGATAAAATATATGCTGACAATTAATGACAGAGTAATAGATAAAAACGCTGGACTTCCATGTTTTTCACATACATTAACAGCAATAATACATGCTAATGGTGATGTAGCTTTGTGTGAAAAAAGAAGGCAGGATCCAATAGTTTTAGGAAATATTAATGAACATACGTTTGAAGAAATATGGGAATCTGATTATCATATGGAAGTAAGTGAAAAATTGATGAATCCTTGTTCACAAAATGGATGTGCAGCATGCAGAATAACGGGGTTTAATATGATTTTAAATCAACTAAGTAAAGTTCATACAGAAAAATTTATATAAATCAGGAGGATAAAAAAATGGTATTGCCATTCGAAAAGGAATATAGACAGGAGTATTATAAAATATTAGATGAAATATTCGATTCTAATTTTTGGTCAGATGGAAAAATTACTAGAGAATTTGAAGAAAAATTTGGTGACTATATAGGATTAAATGCATGTGCAGTAACAAGTGGTGGGGCAGGATTATTGTCAATATTAGATTATGTTAATGTAAAAGATGCTGAAGTAATTGTGCCCGCTAATACATTTTGGGCCACAGCGCAATCAGCAAAAAAAGCAGGAGCAAAAGTTGTATATGTAGATTGTAATAAAGAAGATTTATGCATGAGTTATGATGATATGGTTAGAAAGGTAACTGATAAAACTAAGGCAGTTATTGTAGTACATATAGGTGGGCATATTGCATTTGATATTGAGAAGATAGCTAAGTTTTGTAAAGAAAAGAAGATTGCATTGATTGAAGATTGTGCACATGCACATGGTGCTGAATGGAATGGTAAAACTGCTGGAAGTTATGGAATTGCTGGAAGTTATAGTTTTTATGCGACCAAAACTATGCCATTGGGTGAAGGTGGAATGGTTGTGAGTAAGAACAAAGAGATAATTGAATGGATAAAGAAATATAGAAATTATGGTAAAGAAGTAATCAACGGGAATATAGTAACTTATCCGTTAAAAGAAGGGTTTAATTATAGAATAAGTGAATTTACCGCTGCGTTAGGACTTGTACAACTTGAACATCTTCCAAAAATATTGGAATGGAAGAGAGAGCTTGCAAAGAAATATGATACGATATTTAAAAATCGCATTGTCCTTCCAGATGGAATGAAATCGGGTTATTATAAATATATTGTTTTTGATGAAAAATTAAAGGAAGAAACAGGTAAAGTATTTAATTATACGGATTTTGGTAATGAAATAGAGGGGATAAAAATGAATTTGCCAAATAGTTATTGGGTAGCAGAACATCATAAGTGTGCTCCAATATATTATGGATGGGATAAAGCAGAGATGTCAATAGATGAAATAAAAGAATATTTGCAAATTCAACATTAATAATTTAAGGAAAACAAATATGAATAAACCATGTATAAGTATTATTGTTCCTATATATAATATTCAACAATATGTGGGAACATGTATAAAGAGTATAATAAACCAAAGTTATAAAAATTTGCAGATCATTTTAGTAGATGATGGTTCAACTGATTTTTCAGGAAGAATATGCGATTCATATAAATTGATAGATAACAGAATAGAGGTTATTCATCAAAAAAATTTGGGACTTGTTGAAGCTAGAAAAAGTGGCTTGAGAATGGCTCGAGGAGAATATATAGGATTTGTAGATGGTGATGATTATATTGATAAAAATATGTATGAGTGTCTATTTAAATATATTTTAAAAGAAGATGCTGATATGGTACATACCGGATATTTCTGTAGTAATGAAAATGAAATATCAAGCAAAGTTGATTTTAATACTGAATTCATTAGTTTAGAGCAACATAGAAAAAAACTTATTAATGACATATTAAATTATGATGTCAATATAGAGCCAAGTATATGGTCGAAACTATTTAAGAGAGAATTGATTCTAAAAGCTTATGATTTGGTTCATTTCGATTGTTCATATGGTGAGGATTTAGTTTGTTTTATAGCATCAATATTTTTAGCAAAAAAAATATATATTATTAATGACGCATACTATTATTATAGGATACGAATAACATCGCTATCACATGATATGGGTATATGTGGAATCGGCAAAGAAGTGACGTTGTATAATAACATAAAATTTATATTAAAAAGATTTAATGCGTACAACGAATATAAAGAAACTTTGGATTTTTATTTTGGAAAAAATATCATTAAACAAATGAAAAAAAACAGCACAAATCCATTTTTATATGAAACATATTATTTTGGACAGCCACAATTAGTGCAAAATAAAAGAATAGTATTATATGGTGCCGGGAATGTTGGAAGAGATTATTATTCGCAATTTAGCAGATATACAAATTGCGATATTGTAGCTTGGATAGATAAAAATGCAGATAAAATAAAAATACCATACATAAAAGTACTAACGCCTGAAGTTATTAAAGATATGGAATTTGATTATATTATCATTGCGGTATTAGAAAAAAAAATAGTAGAAAGCATAATGATAACATTGTCAGAGATTAAAGTGAATAAAAATAAAATTATTTGGTTTTATCCTCAAATGTATAAGAAATAGATTTATCAAGTGTGGATTTGAAAGGAAGTTGATATGAATAGAATGGAATATTATAATTCAATATATGATAAATTTTGGCAGAGACAAACACATAGATATGGGGTTACTGAATATGAAAAAGTGGTGCTCAATAGTATTCTAAAAAAAATGCAAAAAATGTTTTTTCTTGTGCAATTGGAACTGGATGGCCAATAGAACAAAAACTTTATAACAACGGAGTCAATGTTGATGGTTGTGATGTGGCAGAAAATTCGGTAAAGGAAGCACAAAAAAAACTTGGTAATAATTCTGGAATATATGTTGGTGTAATAGATGATTATAAGAGTGATGTAAAAAAATACGATGTTGTTTATTGCATGAGGGCAAGTTGGTATATTCCGCATTTTGAGAATGTAATAATTAAAATGATAGATATGTGTAAAGATGACGGAATGGTTATTTTTGATATAATGCCAAAAGAAAAATATAGTAACTTTATAGAAATAATAAATGAAAAATACTTAGAATGGGTAGGAGTTAGAAATGATACGCCCAAACTTTGCTATTACTCATCAAATAAAATTAAAAGAATTCTTTATAAAAATAATTTTGATGTAAAAATTGTAAAAGAAGAAGAAATTTTTAAGGGAAAAAGTAAATGTAATTCTCATAAAATCATTATTATAGGAGAACGATAGAATATGTTAATAATATCAGTAATAGTTGTAGCAGTGATTTTGTTTGTTTTTTTGGGAGGGACATATTTTGGTGGTCATAAAGTTGCTATAAATGTTAATGTTAAAATAAGTCAATTGTCAAAATTAAGAGAAATGAACTGCATATATGAGGAGTGGATAAAGTTTGAAAATAATGGAAATTATATAGTGGATTATCTTAATAAAAAAAATATAAAAAATGTAGTTGTTTATGGTGGAACTGCAATGGCAGAGTGTCTTATTGGAAAAATAAAAAATGATATAAATATTTTAGCAGTTATGGATAAAGATGACTCATTAGATTTTGGAATTATACCAACATTAAAACCTGGTAAAGTTCCATTAGGTACGGACTGTATTATTATTACAACAATTGGAAAATTTAAAGATATATCAGATGATTTAAAAAAATATAATGATGTACCAATGATTTATATAAGCGACATATTTAGAATTAGATAAAGCGTTATTAGTATGTTGAATTTGAAAATAATTAAATAATCAAAAGTATTATCCATTATCTAGAGTTATTTAAGGAGCATTATCTGAATGAAAAACGGTTCCATAGCTTGAATGCTATATCACTTGCTTACTATTGTTTTTAAGTGATAATGTGTTTAAAATATTCAGAAAGAACTTCTTTGTTGGTATTTCTAATTGTTCACTTTAATTTTACCACAAATGGATGCTTTTTTATTTTCTTTATAAGAGAAAAGCAATATTCGATTAAAATTAAAGAGACTAGGTAGTTTTCAGTTACTTTCATGACGTAATCGAGAATAATCTAGGCTAATTGCTATTTCAAAAAACAAGAAGTCAAGAATTAATAATAAGTCGTGCTAATGAACTAGAATTTAAATATGTTTTAGATTTAAGTTATTATATGCAATTTTACAAGAGTTAAAAGTATAAATTAGAATATAAAAAGTATGGAGGATTAATTGTTTTAAAATGAAAAATATACAAAAAGTTTTCAAAGTGAGCATAGTAATCCCTATATATAATTCACAAGATTACTTAGAAGAGTGCATAAGAAGTGTATTAAGCCAATCTTATAAAAATACAGAAATAATTCTTGTGAATGATGGTTCTGTTGATGGTAGTCTTTTAATATGTGAAAAATATCAGAAATTAAACAGTAATATTTTAGTAAAAAATCAAAAGAATTTAGGAATAGTATTGGCTAGAAAAACGGGGATTGAAAATGCTACAGGTGATTATATAACTTTTGTTGATTCTGATGATTACGTTGAGCCAGATTATATTGAGAAGCTTATGTTAAATATATATAAAAACGATTTAGTGACATCAGGATTAATATATGGAAATAAATATACCTATGACAGTATTCTGCCAGGAGATTATGATGTTAATATTAATAGTCCTGTAATAAAAAATATGATATATGCGAAAGATAATGTAAATATTGGAATATTAACAAACATGTGTGGAAAAATGTTTAAGACTGATTTGGTAAAAAAAATCATACAAGAAGTGGATTCTGGTATTTATTATGGTGAGGATGGAGAGTTTGTTTATAAATATATATTGTTATGCAAGAAAATATACATCTCGAAATATTGTGGGTATCATTATAGGTTGAATAATGCATCGATAACTCATGTAATACATGAAGATTTTTTGATTAATGTAAATAAATTATATTTGTCTTTAAAAAAGAAGTTTGAAAAAAGTGAATACAAAGAAGTTTTATTATCACAATTAGAGCACTGGATTAGTGTTCATATTAGAATGGCAGAGAACAAGATGGGATTTAGTCATTATGAAAAAAGTATTAGATATATAATTTCATGTAAGAAGGAAATTGCTAATAAAAATATTGTTGTATATGGCGCAGGAAATGTCGGGAAAGATTATATAAGACAAATAATAAAAGAAGATTTGTGTAATAGCATAAAATGGGTTGATAGAAATTGGAAAGAAAAAAATAGTATTTATAATATAGAAGTCGAAAATCCGTCAACTATAAAATTATTTAATTATGATTATATTGTTTTGGCAATATATAATGAGAAAATCATTGATGAAATAGTAAAGTGTTTGAAAAAATTAAATGTTGATGAAAAAAAAATAATTATAAAAAAGCCATTATATATTGAAGAATTTTATTCTTAAGATAAGGAAAAGTGAATGAATAAATTAACGATAATCTTACCATCTCTAAATGTAGCCAATTATATACACACTAGTATTAACAGTGTAATATCACAGACATTACATAATATAGAGATAATATGTGTAGATGCTGGTTCAACGGATGGTACATTAGAGATATTAAGAGAATACGAAAAAAAAGACAACAGAATAAAAGTCATTGTATCTGATATTAAAAGCTATGGATATCAGATGAATCTAGGCATTCAGGCAGCGAGTGGCAAGTATATAGGAATAGTAGAAACAGATGATTTTATTGATAAAAATATGTTCTACTGTCTGTATGCTCTGGCTGAAAAATATGATGTAGATTTTGTGAAGAGCGGTTATAAACAATTTGTTACTAATGAAACAAGAAACATTATCAATTATGAAAATGCTAGGGTGTTATTAGATGAATATATAAATAAAAAATTTGATTTATACAATAATACTAAAGTAAGATTTATAGATACAGTACATATCTGGTCAGGAATATATAAAAAAGATTTTCTTGTTAGCAAGAATATTAGGTTTAACGAAACTAAAGGAGCATCATTTCAGGATACAAGTTTTTCTATTCTTGTTGGTTTACTTGCTGATAGCTGTATATATACTAATGATGCATTTTATTGTTACAGGGTTGATAATGAAGGTTCTTCAGTTAAGTCTGATAATAAAATTAATTGCATAATTGATGAATTTAATTACCTTGACAGAAGACAAATATTAGATGAGATGAAAGCATTTAAAGCAAATAAGACATTTTATCATTGGCTTGATAGTTATAATCAACGGCTTTTAGATGGTTTAATAAGTGGCATCAGAAATACCATAGAAATTGATAAAGAAAAAGAAGATATGGCACATCTCCTTATTGATACATTGAAAGAAGGGCGCAGATATAGCATAGTTAGTGCAGGTACATATGCTAATCGTATTATATTACTAATGAAGTATATGAATATAGAAGCAGCTGCAGTGTATGATAATTCGGATGATAAAGTTGGCAAAATTTTTAATGGATATACAATAGAACTGATGGATAATATATGCAATAATGATAGGGATGATATATATATTATAGCCAATAAAAATCATTCAGATGAATTAAAAAAACAGTTAGAAATATTGGGGATAAAGAAAGATAATATCAAGATTTTTGATAACCTTTACGATTGGACAAGGCTTATTGATATATATAATCATATAGAAAGCACATGATGGTATATTCCTTCATGGGGGGTAATGAGTTTTCAGTTGAGTTATGTCAGTCAGCATTAAGGCTGTGGAAGGACAAAAGACTGGTACTTGTAGAAAGTGACTGGCAGGGATTAATATCAGAATTAAATATGACAATTAAATTTGCTATTTATAAAGCCTTTAGAGTATAATACATCTAAAGGCTTTTTAATTCATGGAGGAATTATAATAATGCAGTGTACGGATGATATATCTAAGTGTGATTCAATAACAAAAGATTTCTCAAAGGGTGCATTAGTGTGGTATGACTTTAGACAGGATTGTGAAATACTGTATTTGTATTCAGAAACTAAGGATTCTGCTATTATTGAATTATTAAAAGACAAAGGGAAAGTGGAAGTATGCTCTATATTATCATATAAATATAAGCTTGACAGTGATAATGAATCAGATTATAAAAAGTATGACTACATAGTTAGTATAGACATTATAGAAGAATGTGAAATCGTAAGTGAATTATTAGAATACTGTCATAAGCACCTTAAGCAGGGTGGAAAGCTGCTGATAGGGGCAGAAAACCGATATGGAATAAAGTATATATGTGGAGACAGGGATCCATACACGAACCACAGCTTTGATGGAATAGAAAATTATAGAAGAATTACGGATGCAGATATGAATGACATCAAAGGAAGATGCTATTCTAAAGTAGAACTTGATAATATGTTATCAGCAGCAGGGTTTAATAATAAGTTTTATTCTGTAATGCCATCATTAGAGGAAACCCAGCTTGTCTATTCAGAAGATTATACTCCATTTGAAGAATTATCTATGAGATATTTTCCATTGTATAACCATCCTGAAAGTGTATTTCTTGATGAGCAGTATCTATATACGGATCTGATTAAGAATGGTTTGTTCCATACGATGGCGAACGCTTATATTATAGAGAGCAGTGTAAAAGATGGGTATTCTTTTGAAATGTATTCAAAAAGCGGTGGAAGCGTTAATATAGGTGATGATAATAACAACAGTTATAACTGTTGCTATAACTGTGACAGCGAAAATATTGCAAAATTAAACAAAGAAAGTTCAAAGAAACATAACAATAATATATTACATGCAACGATATCTATGGATCGTGGCAGAGAAAATGCAGTAGTAACGGTCATATGTGAAAATAATGGTGAAAGTGGTAATAAAATAAATCATGAAATAAGCAGTATAAAAGCTGAAACTAATTGTAATATTAATAATAAGAGCAAAATAGTATATAAACAGCCAGTATATCCTGATGGAATACATAAGTTAAAGGCTATGCAGGATAATCTTGATGATTTACATAGCAGAGGAATAAATGTAGTTAGTTCCTATATAGAAGATGACAAGCTTATTATGCCATATATAGATAAGCCGGTTGCTATGATTAAGTTAAAAGAGATTGCGAAGAAAGATAAAAATGCTTTCATACAGGCTATGGACACTATGTATGAGCTTATATTAGCGTCATCGGAACACACGGATATAATATCTGAAAAAGAAAAGAATAGTGCCAACGGAAGAGACCTGGGGGTTATTCTATCAAAGGGATATATTGACATGGTTCCTTTAAACTGTTTTTATGATGAAGCTGCAAAGAATGAAAAAGACAGGTTTATATATTATGATCAGGAATTCTACTGGGAGAACTGCCCGGCCAATGTAATAATGTATCGTTCAATATCGATAATATATGACGGGACAGATAAGCAGTTCGAAAGGATTGTTCCAAGAAGAGAAATGATGGAAAGATATCAACTTACAGAATGTGAAGATATATGGTGTAGGCTGGCTTCAAGATTTACTACTGAGTTAAGAAACCAGGAAGAATTAACTCCTTTTTATAATAAAAAAAGAACTGCCCCGGCAGTTGTTTATACAAACAGAGAAAAGGTTAACTATAGCGATAAAGAATATAATGATATATTTGTGAATATATTTGATGGAATAGAAAAGCTGTCTACTAATGGAAATAAAAAGAAGGTGCTGTTGTTTGGCTCAGGAAATTATACAAAGCGTTTTCTTGCTCAGTTTACAGGGCAGTACGAAGTATATTCTATCATAGATAATAATGAATCAAAGTGGGGAACAAAGCTTGAGGGAATACCGATTAATTCACCAGATATTATAAAAAGCATAGGAGTTGACGATATATATCTTATAATATGTATTAAAAAATATTATGGTGTTGTTAATCAGCTAAGAAAGTTAGGTGTGGAAGAGTATCATATATATGATCCAGGCAGGGATTATCCTAATAAGAGAAGGGAGAATATACTTGCAAGACTTAACAAGCGATATCAGAATGATATACATGTGGGTGATGAAAATAGGCAATCCTTAGCTGGAATAAGCATATTGGATAATAAATCACCAAGGTTTTCAGGACAATCAGATATGTCTAAGGATTTAGAACAAGTTGATAAGTCAGAGGCAACAGTGGTATCAAAACCATATAATATAGGCTATATAGCAGGCGTATTCGATTTGTTTCATATAGGTCACTTAAATATGTTCAAGCGTGCAAAGGAGATGTGTAACTATCTTATAGTTGGTGTTGTATCAGACGAGGGAGTCAGACTGAATAAGCAGGCAGAACCTTTCGTACCATTTGAAGAACGTATAGAAATGGTTCGTTCATGTAGGTATGTGGATGAAGCTGTTAAGCTTCCACTTGACTTTGCTGGAACAAGAGATATGTTTAAGGTATATCATTTTGATGTACAGTTTTCAGGAAGTGATTATGAACATAATATATATTGGCTTGAAGAAAAGAAATTTCTTGAGGAGAATGGCTCAACGATGGTATTCTTCCCTTATACGCAGAGTACAAGCTCTACTAAATTGAAGAAGGCGATTGAGAGTAGGATTTCTAGTGTAAATTAGAAATGTATGATGTATGTGTTAATTGTAATAGAAATAAAGTAACATTGCAAATGAAATACAAATGATAAAAAGGCTAATTAGAACAGTTAAAGATAATATATAACTGTTCTAATTAGGAATATAATTAGTAGCAAGGATATTTAAAATTATTGTATTATAAGATGTTGTATATGTTTTAATACGATATTAGTAAGATGATTCATGTCAGGTTCTGATTTTGTACAGAGTGAATTGGATTCATTATCATATATAACATCATATGATGAATCAGAAATATCAATTCTGAATTCGGAATTGACTTTTGCTTTGCTAAGAAAATAGTAAGTGTACTGATGTGTCATAATTGCAGCCTGATAACAATCACCAGGAAATATAGTTTGTGCAAATGCAAATTCTCTTTTATCTCCACCTAGAAATTCAGGAAGGTTGGAATCGGTATGGTTGAAGTTGTAGTCTATACCACACATGTTACATAATATTGCTGGAAAATCAACATTTTGTATAAATTCGGATGTAATTCCTTGATGTATGTTATCGCGGAACATAAATGGTACATTCATACGTTGTTTACATATGGTTAATTCGGAATCATCAACCATAAAAGCTGTTCCGTGATCAGAAAATAATGAAACAACGTAATCATCAGGATTATAGTTGCTTTCAATATAATCAAATATAAATCCTAGATAATAATCCAGTTGCGAAAGTTCATTCATATATATTTTTTGTTTATTTAAACTTCGTGTCTGCTTAACGGTTGACAACATATAATTATCGGTTTCAAGATGTTTAATATCTGTTGTTGTCTGAATAGATATAGAACGTGGAAAGCTGCCGGCTATATCATGAAGATCTTCAATTTCCAAGGTGACAAACTGGTCACACTCTCTAAAAGCTCGTAGTTGCTCAAGTGTATCTGCAATAAGTTCTTCTTTATTATATCCTCTTGCTTTGTAGAGCTCTCTTTTTACTCCGCGCATATAACCTTTTGAAGGTGTGCATGAATCATTGCTATTTATAATTGCAGTAAAGTAATCATTTTCATCAAAATATTCAGACAATAGTTTTGTATCAGAGTCAAAAGGAAACCATACGTCTGTATTTAGATTCATGGTTTTATCACTATATTTTCCAGTCCAGTAAGAAGAAAGACTTGGCGTTGTCCATTCTGAATCAGCATATGCATTGGTACATATAATACCTTTACTGAAGAAATTATAGGTGTTAGGCAAGATCGGAAGAG